>JGI24710J26742_10000013_pt1 | contig 151230 bp, 121 predicted proteins | sample BioPla2DNA2_FD_26742 | JGI IMG/M metagenome (IMG submission 26742) | reverse complement strand
TTCACTAAAGTTAGACTATTCCTCGCCATGGCCTTGTCCAAGTAAACTTGTCCAATGCTCATTTGGCTTAACGGAATAGTTCCATACACTGAAACAAAAAAATAAAATAATCGTATGAAAAAAACAAACAGCTTAAATACCTCATTACTACTATGCTTTATCTGCCTGTTTTGCTGTACAAGCCTGTTTTCGGCGAATAGTCAAAAAAAGCAATCCGATTCACCAATACATATAACCAAAGATGTTGCTATTGAACCCGCCTTCTGGTGGAGCGGGATGGAAGAGACGGAACTACAACTGATGGTGTATGGTGAGTATATCGCTGACTACACGGTGGAGGTGAACTCACCCCAGGTTCGCCTCAAGGAGACGGTGCGGCTGGATAGTCCCAACTACCTGATTCTCTACCTGGACATCTCGGAAAGCGAACCCGGGGCGTTTGACATCCTTTTCCACAACCAGGGAATAACGCATGGCTACCGGTACGAGCTGAAGGAGCGGAATCCCGACCGACTGAACATCGAGAGCTTCAATTCGTCTGACGTGCTGTACCTGATCATGCCGGACCGGTTCGCTAACGGCGATCCGTCAAACGACCAAATCGAGATGCGGATGCCCTACCAGGTGGATCGTTCGCACCACAGCGCCCGGCACGGTGGCGACCTGAAGGGGATATCAGACCGGCTGGATTACCTGGCCGACCTGGGGGTAACGGCCATATGGCTCAACCCGGTCCTGGAGAACGACATGGAGGGCGGGTCGTACCACGGCTACGCGACCACCAACTACTATAACGTGGATCCCCGCTTCGGCACCAACGAGGAGTACGTGGAGCTGATCGCCAACGCGCACGCCAAAGGGATGAAAGTGGTGATGGACATGATCTTTAACCACTGCGGGAGCGACCACCCCTGGATGTACGACGTACCTTCGGCCGACTGGTTCAACAACCTGGACGAGTACGTGCAGACATCACATAGGAAGGAGATGTACTTCGACCCCTACGTCTCAAAATACGACTGGGACAAGATGGTGGACGGCTGGTTCGTACCCACCATGCCCGACTTGAACCAGCGCAACCGCCACGTGGCGAAGTACCTGATCCAAAACAGCATATGGTGGATCGAGTACTCGGGGGTAGACGGCATCCGCCAGGACACCTACCCCTACGCCGACTACGATATGATGGTGCGTTGGATCGAGGCGGTGGAAAGGGAGTACCCCAACTACAACATCGTGGGCGAGGCGTGGCTTGACAACCCCATCGGAACGGCGTTCTGGCAGAGGAACAGTCCCTTCAACCCGAACGACACCAAACTGAAATCGGTGATGGACTTCCGCTTCATGGGACTGTCACACACCGCCTTCTTCGAGGAGACGGGCGGGTGGAACGGGGGGCTGCAAAGCATCTACGACCATATGACGTACGACTTTATCTACCCCGATATCCACAACGTGCTGCGCTTCCTGGATAACCACGACACCGACCGCTTCCTGAAGGAGTACCCCAAGAGTTCGGCCGACCTGTCGGGGTGGAAGCAGGGCATAACCTTCCTGCTCACCATGCCGGGCACCCCGCAAATCTACTACGGGACCGAGCTGCTCATGCATGGCAACAAGAGCCGGAGCGACGGCGATATCCGCCTTGATGTGCCGGGAGGGTGGCCGGGAGACGCCGTGAACCAGTTCACCGAGGAGGGACGCGATGATCTGCAAAACGAGGCGTTCAACTTTATGAAGAAGCTGCTCCATTGGCGGAAAGGGAACGATGTGATCGCTTACGGCGGCATGAAGCACTACGTGCTGCAAAACGGGGTTTACGTGTACGAGCGGTACCTCGACAACGAGCAGGTGCTTGTCTTTATGAACGGCACCTCGAACGAGGTGGAAATAAACCTTGATCGTTACAGCGAGTCTATACGAGACAAGGGCGACTGGACCGACTTCCTGTCGGGCAGGAGCGTCACGCTGAACGAAACGTTGACCCTCGCCCCAAGGGAGATTCTCCTGCTGGAGTAGCGAACAATGAACAATTAGTAATTAACAATGAAAAAGCAATACTTGTCCATACTCTGGATCTGGCTCCTAATCCTTGCCTTCGCGTACGGGTGCGGGGACGATCCGGTGGTAACGCCCGACCCGGAAAAACCTGATACAGAAGAACCGGGAACGGAGGATCCCGGAACGGAGGATCCCGGAACGGAAGAACCGGCTCCACTGAAGGATTGGTTCTCCTGGGACCCAGTAACACCTGACGCGGACAAGGCGTTGACCATCTATTTCAAAGCACCCGCCGGTTCCGGCTTATCGGGTTACACGGGCGATGTCTACATGCATATCGGCGTGGTGAGCGAAGGGGCTTGGCAGTTCGTACCCGCGGAGTGGAACGAGAACATCTCCAAGTGCAAGATGATCAAGGTGCCCAACGAAAAGGACGCGTGGCAACTGCAACTCACGCCATCCATCCGCAAGTGGTTCGGCGCGGAGGATACAGAAGTCCCCATCAACAAGATAGGGCTGGTAATCCGAAGTGCCGATGGTACCAAAAAAGGCAATCAGGGCGGCGAAAACTTTTTCATTGATAAGATCACCGATACAAAGCACGTCCCGTTCCAACCCGGACCGGTACAAACCGGCACGATGCCGGCGGGGCTGCAACATGGTATCAACCTCATAAACAACAACACCGTTACGCTGGTGCTCTACGATAAGGACAGCAACGGGAAACGGAAGGATTACGGGCACGTGGTGGGCGACTTCAACAACTGGACGCTGAGCAACGACGACCATTCACGAATGACCTACGACGAGTCGGCCGGCTGCTGGTGGTTTACACTAAACGGGTTAGACCCATCAAGGGAGTACGCATTCCAGTATTACGTGGGAACGACCGGTAGCGATCCGATACGGGTGGCCGACCCCTACGCCCGCAAGATATTGGATCCCTCCAACGACCCGTGGATCCCTGCCTCCACCTACCCCGAGGCGAAGGAGTACCCTGACGGTGCAATAGGCATCGTGTCGGTCTTCCGGATCCAGGAGGAGCCCTACACGTGGAAGGTGACCGACTTCAAGACACCCAAGCCGGACAACATGGTCATCTACGAGCTGTTGCTGCGTGATTTCACGGAGAGCGGCAACCTGAAGGGGGCGATGGGAAAGCTCGACTACCTCAAAGCGCTGGGGGTTAACGCGATCGAACTGATGCCGGTGCAGGAGTTCGACGGGAACGACAGCTGGGGCTACAACCCCGCGTTCTTCTTCGCGATGGACAAGGCGTACGGTACCGACCGGATGTACAAGGAGTTTATCGATGCGTGCCACCAACGGGGGATGGCGGTCATCCTGGACGTGGTGTACAACCACGCCACCGGTGCCAACCCGTTTGCCAAGATGTGGTGGAACGCTTCCGCCACCAAGACGTCAGCGAACAACCCCTACTTTAACGTCGATGCGCCACACCCCTACTCCGTCTTTCACGACTTTAACCACGAATCACCCTTGGTTAGGGAATTCGTGAGGCGCAACCTGCGGTTCCTACTGGAAGAGTACCGCGTAGATGGCTTCCGATTCGATCTGACCAAAGGGTTTACCCAGAAGAAGTCATCAGAATCTACCGCCGGTAACTTCGATGCAACGCGGGTAGCCATCCTAAAGGATTACAACAACGCCATCAAGGAGGTGAAGGCCGATGCCTTGGTTATTTTAGAGCATTTTTGCGACAACCAGGAGGAGACCGCCTTGGCCAGCGAGGGGATGATGGTCTGGCGGAACATGAACGAATCGTACTGCCAAAGTGCCATGGGGTATAGCGAGAAATCTGACTTCTCCGGAACCTACTACAACAGTTCGAGCCGCCCTGCCAACAGCCTGGTCAGCTACATGGAGAGCCACGACGAGGAGAGAATGGGTTACAAGCAGAGCCAGTGGGGTAACGGCATCCTCAAGACGGATCTCACCGCCCGGATGTCGCAATTGGCCACCAACGCCGCGTTCTTCTTTACCGTGCCGGGTCCCAAGATGGTGTGGCAGTTCGGAGAGATGGGGTACGATATCTCCATCAATGAGAACGGGCGCACGGGCAAGAAACCAATAAAATGGAACTACCTGGAAGAGGCTCAACGCAAGGAGCTGCATGACACCTACAGCAAGTTGATAAACCTCCGTTTCGATCACCCGGAGCTGTTCAACGCAACGGCCACCCTCAACTGGAGGGTAAGTCCCGTTTTCTGGAGTCAAGGACGATATATCACCTTATCATCGTTTGGGAATGCAAAGCATGTGGTGGTGGTCGGCAACTTCACCAACGCGCCCATCCAGGCCAGCACCGCTTTCCCAGAAATGGGGACGTGGTACAACTACATGGTTCCGGGTGAAACACTGGAGGTAACGTCGACCACAACCAGCTTCACCGTTCCGGCGAACAGCTTCAGGGTATTCAGCACATTTAAGGAATAGGTTCCTGGGGAGTGTACCTCCAGCGAATTAATTATCAGCTAGCATGTGCATCCACCGGATTAACTAGTGGTTAAAATACGCCACACCATTATCGCTCAACGCTCGCACCCACCGGAACAACCCCTCCCCCATTAATTACACGCAAGCTATCCAGCTCCTGCATCACCAGTTGCTGCACTGTCCGGAAACTATCTAGCAACTCCGGTCTCACGGGATCGCAGGGCGGCGACTCGATGGTCAACGGATTGACCGGCTGATTGTTCATATACACCCGAAAATCGAGGTGGGGACCGGTGGACAAGCCGGTGGAACCCACGTACCCGATGACCTGTCCCTGCTTCACGGTCGTTCCCTTTTGGATACCGCTCGCGAAGCGACTCAAATGCATGTAAGCAGTGGTATAGACCGAGTTGTGCCGCACCTTCAGGTAGTTCCCCGCCCCACCCGCCTGGTAAGCGCGCTCGATCACCACGCCATCGCCGATGCTCTTCACCGGCGTACCGACGGGAGCAGCGTAATCCACCCCGTGGTGGGGACGACGCCGCTTTAATATCGGGTGGAAACGGGAGTGGGAGAAACGAGAAGTGATGCGGAAAAAGTCGAGCGGATTCTTCAGAAACTCCTTCCGTAGGCTGTTACCACTCCCATCGAAGTACTCCCTCACCGAGTCCTGCTGAAAGGGGATGGCAAGGTACTCCTCACCCCGGTGGGTGAAAATAGCCCCTTCGATCGCAGAAATCTCCACCATACTGGTATCGTTCACATACGCCACGTCGTACATCACCCGGAACGAGTCCCCCTCCTTCACATCAAAGAAATCGACCTGCCACGCGTAGACGTCAGACAGCATGAGCGCGAGCATCACCGGGGCACCGGAATCGACGATGGTGTTCCACATGGAGGAGGTGATAACCCCCTCGGCGTACTGCCGCTTAAGCGTCACGGGGCGTGCTTCTTCGTAAGCGAGCACCGTATCGGGCTGTATCTCGACAATGGCATAATCGATTCGTCCCTTCTCAAAGACGAGGTACCGGATGGTGGATGCAGTATCCCGCTCCGAGATGGCGGAATAGACATGGCCTATCTGTAACTTGGAAGGGGACAAGTAGGGGGTAATCGCACTGGTAATCTTCTCACCTTCGGCAGGGGTAAACCCTAAATTCGAGAGGATGGAAGCGAAATGATCCCCCCGCTCGATCGTGTAGCGGGTGAGATCCAGTGAATCCAGGCAGATCCCGTATTCCAGCCATTGACACGCCTCCTCTTGAGGCTCCTCCTCTTCTGCTCCCTTCTTATCTTGAGGCCCACAAGCGCAAAGCACCACGAAACAACTTAACAACACAAGCCACCTCAACGCGCTATCACTTTTTCCAACCATATACTTTTGACTTTCTGCTTTTCCCGCTATTCACCTTTCACAAGTTTCACCCACCTGATTTTTCACTTCCTCTTCAACCGGTACACATCATCCCTATCCTGAACGAAATAGACGGAGAGACCACCCAAAACAAGCGAGCAGCCTGCAAGCACCAGCGTGAGGATCACCTTGCCGTGGAACAGGGCGCTCGTGATATACCCCAAAATGCTGGCCGCCAATATTTGCGGAATCACGATAAAGAAGTTAAAGATGCCCATGTAGGTACCCATCTTATCGGCGGGCAACGAACCGGTCAATATCGCGTAGGGCATCGACAGGATGCTTCCCCAGGCGAATCCCACCCCGATCATCGGGATAAGCAGTGTGGTAGGCTCCTTCACGAAGTAGAGCGAGATAAAGGATAGTCCTCCAACCACCAGGGCGATGGCATGCGTTCCCTTACGCCCGATTTGCCGGGCAATAAGCGGAAGAAGGAAGGCACTAATGGCCGACACCCCGTTATAGACCGCGAACAGCACCCCCACCCAGTTGGCTCCCTGGTTATAGAGCTCCGAGGTAGAATCGGTAGTCCCATAAATATGTTGGGTGATAGCGGGGGTTGTATAGATCCACATGGCGTAGAAAGCAAGCCAAGAAAAGAACTGCACGATGGCCAACTGCCCCATCGTCCTAGGCATATGCAGCAGGTCGTTCATAATCCCCACCAGTCCGTTCTGCCTGGTCGTTTTCCCCGTGATAGCCCCCGACAGGAGCAGGATAATACCAAAGGTAAGCAGTAATCCCCCCACGATATAGAGTTGCCCGTTTTGGGTGCCCAGCCCCGTGAAAGCTATGAGCAACGTAGCGGCAAGCCCCACGAGGGTCCAGATTACCCCCTGCTTGAAAAACTGGGGCGCAGTAACCGGGGATCTGGCTGCCATTTTGATCCCGGTACGCTGCTCCTTGGCCTTTTCAAAAGCTGCCAACTCATCGGGCGAGTACTCTTTGGAAGTAAAAACGGTATAAAAGACCGAGAGGAAAAGCACCACCCCACCAATGTAAAACGACAGCTTCACCGATTGCGGGATAATCCCCTCCTCGGCAGTATTGGGAACACCAAACCAGTTGGTCAGAATATAAGGGAGTGCGGAGGCTACCACCGCACCCGTGCCGATAAAGAAGCTCTGCATCGCGAAACCCATGGTACGCTGCTCGGTAGGCAGGTTGTCGCCAACAAATGCCCGGAATGGCTCCATCGATATATTGATGGAGGCATCCATGATCCAGAGCATCCCCGCGGCAACCCACAACGCGGGAGAGTTGGGCATGAAGAAGAGCGCTAACGTGGTAAAGATAGCCCCGACCATGAAGTAGGGCCGCCGTCGTCCAAAACGATTCCACGTCTTATCGCTCAGGTGGCCAACGATGGGCTGTACAATCAATCCGGTAATGGGTGCAGCAATCCACAGGATGGGGATATCCTCTACCCTTGCGCCCAACGTCTCAAAAATTCGGCTTACGTTCGCGTTCTGCAGGGCAAAACCAAACTGGATACCCAGGAAACCAAAGCTCATGTTCCAGATTTCCCAAAAGGAAAGTCGTCTCTTCTTCATAACTCTAACTTTAATACACTACTTCGTTGACCCCCTCACCACCAACTCGGTTTTGATCAATCGGCTCACGATACCGGGCTTAGTCTCTCTTCCCTCGATCCGGTTGATAAGCAGCCTGGCCGCCACTTCTCCCATCCGATAACCATGCTGGTCCACGCTCGTGAGCTTGGGGTAGGTCACCTCGGTTAAGTAGCTGTTGGTAAATCCGCACACCGAGACATCTTCCGGGACATCTAATCCGGTCGATTTCGTAATCTGGATGCAATACGCGGCCACCTCGTCGTTAATGCAAAAGAAGGCATCCGGTGGGGGATCTAACGCCAACATTTGGGGAATAACCACCTTCGCCAAGTCGACCGTATCGCACACCTGGCTCAGCTCTTTCTCGATGGGCAGTCGGTGTTTTCGCAATGCATCCTCGTACCCCATCCGGCGGTTGTTGGCAATAGGCAACCACGGGTCACCCCCCAGGAAGGCAATGCGCTTGCACCCGGTACTTATCAGGTATTCCACCGCGTTAAACGCACCGGCATAGTCATCCACTACCACCTTGTCGGTATTGATACCCGTACATATTCGGTCAAAAAAAACGAGGTGTACCTTATTGTCGATAATCTCTTGGAAGTGGTCGAACGTTTGCGTGCTTTTCGATTGTGATGCCAAGATACCGCACACACGCGCATCGAGTAGGGTCTCCACGCTTTTTACCTCCCGTTCGTAATCCTCGTTGGAGACACAGAAGAGCAGGTTGTAGTTCTTCTTCTCCGCTTCATCTTGTATCCCGGCCAGCACCGTGGAGAAAAAGTAGTGGACGATTTCCGGTACAATTACACCGATGGTGTTCACACGGTTCGTGCGCAGCTGCATTGCCAGTGTGTTGGGCTTATACTTATGCTTGGCCGCGTACGCCTGTACCCTCTCCCGTGTTTGCACGCTGATCGCGGGGTTATCTTTCATAGCCCTAGACACCGTTGACGGGGATAAACCAAGCGCTTTCGCAATATCCTTTAAGGTAATCGGTTTCATACGCGTCTCTTTTCTTCATGCCCTTACAAGACAAAAATAATCAAAAATTAGATTCGATAAGAAGGAATGGGGGTTTTCTTTTCCTTTCCCCTATACAGCTCACCTGATTTTTAGCCCGCATGCTTGGAAAAGCCTATTTTTTCATGTACTTTCGCGTTACCATTAATGTACCGTTAAATTCGGCTGACAACCAGTTACACAGTATGTGCCATCCATTAACCCGTTAGTAATGTCCAACGTCAACACCCCTTTAACCGTTCAATCGGAAGTAGGTAAACTTGAAGCGGTCCTTCTCCACTACCCTGGAGCTGAGGTAGAAAATATGACCCCTGGTAACGCGCAACGCGCGTTGTACAGTGATATCCTGAACCTATCCATTGCTCAAAAAGAGTACGATCAACTGCTCGGCGTATTACACAAGACATCAGACGTATTTAAGGTATCCGACCTCTTGACGCAGCTGCTGGAGCAAGCGGAACTGAAGACGGACTTGATCGCGAAGATCTGCGAGGTGGAGCAAGCAACGGGCTATGAAGAGGAGTTGTTGGGGTTACCCGCGACCGAGTTATCAAGAGTCCTTATCGAGGGACTCCCGTTGCGGGTAGAAACACTGACCGATTTCCTTCGTGAGGAGTATTACGCGTTACCACCCCTGTACAATTTTTACTTTACCAGGGATCCCTCGGCAGTAATTGGTCATTACCCACTGGTATGTAAAATGGCCAACAAGGTGAGGGCTAGGGAATCGCTTATCATGGAGGCAATCTTTAAAAGCGGTATTTTGGGTGCCGTCCCGGTAATCAGCATCCCAGAATTGACACGTGATCAACCAAACGTGATGATCGAAGGGGGCGATATTCTGGTGATCGATGAACATGTCTTGCTGATTGGCAACGGATCACGGACCAGCACCGAAGGGATCGACTTCCTGGTAAAGCAGTATTGCCGGATTGGTCCGGGGAAGAAACATGTGATCGTGCAGCAGCTACCCCACTCGCCTGAATCTTTCATCCACCTCGACATGGTATTCACGATGTTGGATTGCGACAAGGCGATGGTCTACAAGCCTCTTATCAAGAACAACTCCCCCTACCAAACCGTGCATATCGAGATAGAGGACGGCAAGGTCGTCAAGATATCCTCAGTAAGTAGCATCCTAAACGCGTTGCGCACGTTAGATATCGATGTGAAGCCTATTGTCTGCGGGGGTAAAGCTGACGAATGGGATCAAGAGCGGGAACAGTGGCACAGTGGTGCCAACTTCCTAGCCGTCGCACCCGGTCAGGTCCTCTCCTACGCCCGTAACATCCACACTTTAGAGGAGCTGGACAAAAACGGATTTGAGGTGGTAACCGCCCAGGAGGTGATAGAGGGGAAACGGGAGCTCTCTACCATGGGGAACTGCGTGATTACCATCGAGGGATCGGAGCTACCCCGTGGTGGAGGTGGACCACGGTGCATGACCATGCCTTTGCGGCGAGCCAGTTTGCGATAAAATGGAACGGCAACAAACCCGGCAACTACCAATAAATCGCCAGTAAAACAACAAGCGGGATAGAGTAAGGTTAGAGAATCTCCTTTATCTCCTTCAGGCTACTCACGGTATAAGTGGGTTCAAACTTCCCAATAGATGATTCCTCGAGACTGGTTTTGCCCATTGAAACTTCACCAGTTTTGTTGAGCCAGATCTGGTCGATACCGCTTCGGTACGCACCCACGATATCTGCCTCCCAGCTATCCCCTATCATCACGGTTTGCTCACGCTTTGCACCAGCGCATTGTAACGCATAGGTAAACATGCCGGGATGCGGCTTGTTAACACCCGCCTCCTCCGATAGGATAACGGTGTCGAAATAGGGGCGCAACCCCGAGTTCTCGATCTTCTTGTGCTGTACCTCGGTAAACCCGTTAGAGAGGATATGCATCCGGTATTTCGGTTTCAGGTAGGTCAACAGCTCCATTGCCCCATCAATCAACCCCGTTTTTCGGGTTGTTCGTTCCAGGAAGTCGTCGTTCAATCTCTTCGCGTACTCGGGATCGGTAACACCAAACTCCCTTACCGGTATGAGGAATCGCTCCACGATAAGTTCCTCCTTTAAGATAACCCCATCGCGATACAACCCCCATAAGCGGATGTTATTCCGCATATAAACGTCGTAATAATCCTCGAAATCAGGATAATACTTCCTGTAGCCGTAATCGATGTAGATCGCTTCGAGACACTCCTTCCCATTCCGGTGGATGTCCCACAGGGTATCATCCAGGTCGATAAACAGGTCCCTGTAGCTCATGTACCTTAACTTACCTCGATAATCAGGTACTTGGTCAAGCTCCAGAAGCGTTGCGTGTCGGTCACCTGAAATAGAAGGTTACCATCGTCGAGCGTGACAAACTCGTAGGTTCCCTCCGGGTGAGTCGACCACAGCTTTGCTTTCTTGGCATAGAGGGGTATCTCGGTCACCTCCCGTATATCAATGGTCAGGAAGTACTCCTTGTTGAAAGTATCTTGCAATACCCGGGTGGCCTTCAAGAAGCCTCCCGACAGAATTTTCTGATCCTTCAACTCCTTCTGCGTCCCGAAAACGTAGTAAGCCGTGTTTAAACTGCGATCCTGCTCTTGAATTGTGGCCGACTGCTGTTCCGCTTCAATGGCGAGGGCTGTGATGTCGTGCGAAAGCTGCGCGATCTGCTCGTCTTTAACGACCAACTCTTGCTGCAACTCAGCAAAGCGCACGGCACTTTCCTCCATCTCCCGGTTTAGTCTCGCGATGGTATTCTTCAACGAGGCTATCTCCTTGGTGCTCCCACTATACTTTCGGTTCAACTCCTGCAACTGCTCCTTGTTACGTTGCAGGATTTCGTTAATCATCTTAAAGTTCTCGGTAACACGCGCCCGGGTATCCTGGCTCATTTCTCCCTCTTTGGTCGATTGCGTGGAGATATACTTCTCCGCCTCCCGTATCCGCTCGAAGTTGGCCTCAACCTCACTGATCACCGACATCATTTCGATTGCTTCGCTCTCGGCATCCACCGTGACCATCATCAAGGAGTCTCGCTGTGCCTCAAGTGCTTTGTACTCTTTCGACTCCTTAACATTTGTACACGAAACGACTAGACCAATGCCCAACCATAACATCCATTTTCTTTTCATACGATTGTTTGATTTTAACATTTCAGTGTATGGAACCTTTGATGTTTAATCATTATTTTAAACATGTCGGTTTCATACAATTCATCATTTAAATTTCGCATCTAAACTGATTCCATCTTTCAAGGCTTACCTAATTTCCTTGAAAGCCAAAACGACCATAAAAGTCCTATTTCTCGGGCGTTCCCGCCACGACAACAACACATTCTCCCTTTGGGACATTTTCCAAAAAATGAACACTCAACTCTTTTAGCGTCCCTCGCACCGTCTCCGCATACAATTTAGAGAGTTCGCGGGAAACCGATGCACTCCGTTCTTCACCCAGGTATTCAGCCAATTGGGTTAACGTTTTAACCACCCGGTAAGGCGATTCGTAAAAGATCATGGTCCTCGTTTCGGCCGTGAGCTGCTGTAGCCTTGTTGTCCTTCCCTTTTTACGGGGGAGGAACCCCTCGAAGCAAAAACGATCGCTCGGTAAGCCCGACTCGACCAAAGCAGGCACAAAAGCGGTAGCACCAGGAAGGCACTCTACCTCCACCCCCTCCTCCAGACAAGCCCTAACCAGGTAAAAACCGGGGTCCGAAATACTGGGAGTACCCGCATCGGATATCAGGGCTATCTGCTCGCCTCCCTTCATTCGCATTACCAAAGCGGCCGTTGCCCGATGCTCGTTAAACATGTGGTGCGACTGCATTGCCGTTTCAACCTCGTAGCGCTTCAGCAGCACACCACTTGTCCGTGTATCCTCAGCCAGTATCAGGTCACACTCCTTAAGCACCCTAATCGCTCTTAGGGTAATATCCTCCAAGTTGCCAATTGGCGTAGGTACGACAAACAGTTTTCCCATCGCTTGCTTTTCCCATTACTGGAATCCTTTTCTAACCACCTGCAAGAATTCACCGACCGTGGGATCATTAAAATCCCAGGGGTAAGTCGCTTGCGCATACGCCTCGGCCTCCTCGTAGGTCGTAAAGGTACCCAGCGTGTGTATCGCTTCGTTCATCTTTTGGGGATCGTTCCCGAAAAGCTCCCGCTGGAACAGGAAACGGTCGTTTAGGCTAATCCCACGCTTCAGGTCCACGAATGTAGGCGGCGCGGTTATCACGTCGTTCAACGAGGGAGGTGCACTGAACTCCTCCCTTACCGGGGAACTCTTCGGCTTCCTGTACTCTGGCAGGACAACATCCTGCGCGTACTGGTTCCGGGGCATACCCCCCTCCCGCTGGGTAACGCCCGATAGCGGGGGAACTGGCGACTTGATAGTAACCACTGGTTCGGTGGCAACCTCTTGCCTGGTGGCTGCTGGCTTCTGAATCCAAGGCGACTCCACGGCAGCGACCGGTTTTGCGGTCAGCACCGAATCTGCAGCAGATGCGGGCTCTTTGGGAACAACAGGTGTCGGTTTTTCCGGATCGGTTGGTTCTGTTTCGGTTGATGCCCTGCTTCCCGTCTCCGACAGGAAGTTGACCAATCGCTCCATCTGCCCCCTCATCTCATCGATTTGCATGAACTCGAGCTGATGCAGCGTCCTCGACACCTCCTGCAGTGCATCAAACGATTCCCTGAAAAAAGAGAAAGGGAACGCATCGTTCTGCTTAGCCCTCAACACCTTCTCTTTCAAGCCACTCAAGCTGTCCAGAAGTTGATCAACGTACTCCTTCCTTTTCTCCAACATCTACCATCGTTTTACATGTGACTTCAAAATCAGTTCCCTCATGAGCGACCGTACCCGCTCTTCCTTACACAAAAGTAATCATTATTTAGGAGTTGCGACAAATTCATCGGGTAAATTTACAAGATATAACTTTTCGGTGCTTCGGGTGATGGAAGTGTAGAGCCATCGGTAAAAATTGTCTCCCATGTGCGCCTTCTGCACGTACCCCAAGTCCAGGAAGACGTTTTTCCACTCTCCCCCTTGTGCTTTATGGCAGGTGATCGCGTAGCCGTACTTCGTTTGCAGCGCATTGAAGTATGGGTTCACTTTTACCTCTCTGTAGCGTGCCGCCTTTCGGGTGAGATGTTGGTAGTCATCCATCACCTGGGTGAATAGCCGGTCGCCCTGCTCTCGGGTAAGTCCCGGCACCTCGGTGTGCAACGCGTCGAGGTTGAGCTTGGCTTCAAACTCGATGTCGTAATCGCGGTGGTACAACAACGCGTTGATAAATCGAAAGCCGTACATCTCCTCTTCACCCCTCACCCGTGTCACCTCCACGAACTCACCATTCGCTAAGAAATCGAGGCGCTCCATTTGTTCGAACTCCTTGGTCCAAAAATAGTTATTCTTGGTAATCATAAGAATATCACCCGAAGAGAGCTCCTCTTCCCGGTAAAGCACCCGGTTTCGTATGCCGTTGTTGTAGGCGTTCACCCGTTTATTGGATCGCGAGATCACGATGGTCTCCTCCATCCCGTCCCTTCGGTATGCGTCCGACAGCTCATCGATGAGCTCAAGTCCCGTGATGCGCCTCACATCAGGAAAATCGCTCACCTGAAGCTTCGGGTAATCGCCCGTGAGCTGGTAGCGTAGCGCATCCCGCAAGGCGGTGGCGTTGGTCAAGATGCCCGATTCACCGGATTGCCTCACGATCTCGGTCAATGTCGCCTCCTGCACATGCAGGGAATAGGAGCGCAGCACCTTAGGATCCAGCGCTGGGCTACTCTCCTGCTTCACGGGCGGTAACTGTGCGTTGTCCCCGATAAACATCAACCGGCATCCCTCGCTGGAATATACGTACTGGATAAGGTCGTCCAGCAGCCTCCCCGTCCCAAAGATGGAGTAATCGAGGGACTCGTTATTGATCATCGAGGCCTCATCAACGATAAATAGGGTATGAGTATGCAGGTTGTCGGACAACGAGAACTGGGGCGTTCCCTCCCCGAACTTCTGCTGACGGTAAATCTTTTTATGGATGGTGAAAGCCTGCTGCGCCGCGTAGCCGGAAAAGACCTTTGCCGCCCGTCCCGTGGGAGCCAGCAATACCGCCCTCTGCCCGAAGTGGTTCATAGTGCGGACCAACCCCCCGATAAGCGACGATTTCCCGGTGCCGGCGTACCCTTTGAGCAGGAACAGTTCCTGGCCGTCACCCGAAAAGAGGAAGCGGCCAATTTTCTCCAGCGCATTCGTTTGGTCGCCCGTCAACTCGAACGGGAAGTTCTCCCTGATTTTCTCAATGAAATAGCGATTTATCATTCCTGCAGCTCCTTTTTCACCGGTAAAAGTAGCACAATTCTCATTCTTTTTCTAAATTTGTAGGATTAATAAAGATATTCAGCTTTAGCTTTTACATTTATTCCTACAAGTTTGCCAAGATGTTTTTACCCGAAAATATTGATTTAGCCCACGCCGAAAATTACGATCTCTCCATTCGGTTGACCCCCGATAGGTTTTCTTTTTACATTTACTCGGTAAGTGACCCCACCGTTTTCTATTACCAAGAAACCAGTTTGGGAAGCAAGTTTACCTATACCGAAAGCATAAAGCGGTTGATTTTCGACCTTGGCTTTTTCAGCCAACCCTTCCGAAGCACGAAGGCCACGGTGGTCTCCCCTCAGTTTACCCTTGTGCCGGGTAAATTTTTCGATCGCAAGCGGGCTAAAAAGCTCTTCGACTATAATTTTCACGAAATAGAGGGGAAGATCCTTAGTGATTCACCGTTGGATGGCATCCATATCGTCTATCATCTGGATGAGGAGGTTCATTCGTTCCTGTCCCGCAACCTGTGGAACCCCCATTTCCGTCACCAGGCAACACCCTTGTTGTCGCTGTTCGCAACACGTGCGGCAGAGAGGGGTGACCGGTGCTGCTTCGTTGATTTTCATGACCGGTTTGTTTCTCTCTTTGCTTTCGATGAAGGGCTTCTCACCGCGAACATGTTCCCAGCTACCCACCCACAGGACACCCTTTACTACATTACCAACACGTGGGAGAAGTTGGGTTTCGACCAGTCAGCTGATACCCTCTTGCTTTCTGGTAACCTGGATGCCCATACTGGGGTGATTGACGAGTTCTCGAAGTTCATAGCAAAAGTGGAACAAACAGAATTACATCCCAAAACGAACCTTTCGGAAGAGCAGCTTCGCACCCTGCCCACCGATACAGTTGCCATGCTATGCGAATTATAAGTGGAAAATACAGATCCCGGAGGATAGCGGTGCCCGCTAGCCTAAAGGCACGCCCTACAACCGACTTCGCGAAAGAGGGTCTCTTCAACGTGCTCAACAACATCGTGGATTGGGAGGAGACCAGTGCACTCGATCTTTTTTCCGGGACGGGCAACATCGCGTTTGAACTGATTTCCAGGGGATGTCCCCACGTGGTTAGCGTGGAACAGAACCCAACCCTTTTTCGTTTTATCTGTATGATTCAAGAAAAGCTTGAGGCGAAGGAGTTGTTCCCCATCAAGGCCGACGTGTTCAAGTACTTGAAGTCGGCTAGGCAGCGGTTCGACCTTGTCTTTGCCGATCCTCCTTACGACCTGAAGGAGGCAAGCACGATACCCGGCCTCGTGATCGAGAAAAAGCTGGTCAAGGAGGGGGGCCTCTTTATCATGGAACACTCGAAACATCTTAACTTCTCGCTACTTCCTCACTTCAAAGAGGAGCGCAAGTACGGGAACGTTCACTTCTCCATTTTTCAGTTCTAGTTCCCTTTTTGCTTTTAAACTCGTTTCGTCTCAAACAGCCTAAGAAAGCTGCGTAATTTTTTGTATCTTCGCACGTTTCCCAACGCGCTTTCATGTTATGAGGAGAATCCACGCTACTTTTCACAAACTTATCAAGAGGGAGTCCTGGACTTCCTTAAAAGCAGAATTGGCTAAACTGGACATTCCCGCGGTCGTGGAACTTATCGAGCGAAGCAATGAACTCCAGTCGACCCTGCTGTTCCGTTTCCTTCCAAGAGAGGAAGCCAAGGAGGTGTTTCAGGAGCTCCATCCCAAGAAGCAGGGTGAGATTATCGACGGGTTGGCCAACCATGCAACGCGTCTCTCCAACTTGATGAACGATATGGAACCGGACGACCGGACCGCGCTTTTCGAGGAGTTGCCCGGCAAGGTGGCACAGCGGCTTATGCAGCTGTTAAGTAGGGAGAACCTTCAGCAGACCATTCAGCTCCTTGGTTACCCCGAAGAGAGCATTGGCCGACTAATGACACCCCGCTACGTGGCGGTCAAATCGCACTTCACGGTTACAGAAACGTTGCAGCATATACGCCGCTTTGGCCAGGATGCGGAAACGCTAGGCGTGATCTACGTGGTAGACAAACAGTGGCAGTTTATTGATGACCTGCGTATCCGTGACATCCTGCTTGCCGACCCGGACGACACGATTGAGAATCTGATTAAGCACAACCCGGTGGCCCTGAGCGCCTTTGACGACCAAGAGACAGCCATCAAGGTATTTAAGGATTACAACCGCGTGGCTCTCCCGGTGGTGGATAGTGGCAACACCCTGTTGGGAATCGTTACAGTAGACGATATCCTCGACGTGGCGGAAGAGGAACAGACCGAGGACTTTCAGCGGTTTGGTGCGGTGCAGGATGCGATTATCAGCCCGTTACAGGCTACTATTCCCTTCATGTATAGGAAGCGCATCGCCTGGTTGATGGCGCTGGTTGTCGTGAATATCTTCTCTGGAGCTATCATCTCGCATTACGAAAACCTTATCCAATCGGTGGTGTCAGTTATATTTTTCTTACCACTCATCATCGCAAGCAGTGGGAACGCCGGCTCCCAATCGGCCACCCTGATGATTCGCGCGATGGCCATGGGCGATGTGCACATGAGGGATTGGCTACGCTTGCTGGGAAAGGAGTTCCTGGTATCACTCCTTTTGGGGTTGACCATGGCGCTGGGCGTGTCGTTCGTGGCAGGGTGGCGCGCCCCCGACATTATGCCGGTGGTCGCCCTATCGATGGTACTTTCAGTCATGGTAGGTAGCATGCTAGGCATGTTGCTTCCCTTTATTTTCACCCGGTTAAAACTGGATCCGGCTACGGCCAGCGCACCGCTTATCACCTCTATCGCCGATATTACCGGGGTATTCATCTATTTCTCCCTGGCTAAACATCTTTTGGGGCTGTAGTCATATTGCAAATTAATCAATCGTATACAAATAAGAGTAAACCGTGATGCCATGAAAATGAAAGTAAAAGTGAAAGTGGAAACAAAAACGAAAGGGAAGGCAAAGCTGTATCGTGTGGCGGCATTCACCTCTTTATCGCTGCTGTTAAGTTCATGGTGCTTTTCTCTATACCAATGTAGTAGGCCTAACAACCTGTCCCATTCACCCGACACCAAGACCCAGGTGGGGGTATTCGATGGACATGGAGGTGCACAAACCTGCGTGTGGGAAGCTGTAGCGGCCATCAAACTAGATCTGGAGATGAACGTGCGAACCATAACTTCGGCCGATATCGCTATGAACGTTCTGGACAGCCTTGATGCCCTTATCATACCTGGCGGCGGGGGCAGTCGCCAGTTCCTTAATTTAGGTGAAGAGAACCACGACAGGATAAGAAAATTCGTTGCTGACGGTAAAGGTGCCGTGGGCATTTGTGCCGGTGCCTACCTCTTTTCATCTACCCCTGGTTATAGCTGCCTACAACTGAATGGTGCTAAAGCGATAGATATTGAGCATGATAACCGGGGACACGGGGTAGCAAAGTTTACCCTTACAGACGAGGGGAAGAGGTTGTTTCCCGAAATTGCCCATCGCGACACCTCGTACGTGATGTATTACGAGGGACCGGTTTTCGTTAACAATGAATCCGATACCGTTGAATATCAAACCCATGCGATTATGGAGAGCGACGTGCACGAAGAGGGGAACGCACCCAAAAACATGACCAACGGGAAACCCTTTTTCACGGCCAACCGGTACGGGAAAGGGAGGGTGTTTAGCTCGATAGCCCATCCCGAAGCCACGCCCGGAATGATGTGGATGATCCCGAGAATGGTACGCTGGGCACTGGATATGCCTATAGTCGAGTACACCAACGAAGTGGTAAAGCCCGACCTTTTCGAAAAGGAGATATTGATGTCGGTTGCCGATTTACGTGAAGAATCAAAATGCTTCGACACGTTTCTGTATGGCACTGCAGAGCAGAAATTAGAAGCACTTGACTGGCTGCAGTCTCACCTTTCCTGGAGTGCCAAACGTTGGGTGCAAGGCCTGCTTTACGATGGGAACCCCAAAGTACGTCTGCGTGCCGCGAAGTATATCGCCGACACGCAATACCTGCACTACCTGCCTGATCTTAAAGCCGCATGGTTATCAGAACAGGATGTAGAGATGAAAGAGAAAATGGAAGAGCAGTATCTTAGGGTTTTAAACCTGTTACCCCAAGTGAATAGGTAAAAACAATTATTTGTGTACAGCGTACAGGTACATGAAACACAATTAAGAAGCGAAAAGTATGAAAAAGATGGTTATTGTTGGATGTGGTTACCTGGCCGATATCGTAACCGGTGCACTGTTGGATGGTTTTCTGCCTGGCTACAACCTGGTGGGGGTTTACTCTCGTACCGTGGACAAAGCAGAGCGATTGGCCACGAAGATGCACGAACAGGGAAGGGCGTGCAAAGCGTGCACATCGCTGGATGAGCTGCTCGCCTTGAACCCCCATTTTCTCGTGGAAGCCGCGTCCCCGGCAGGTATGAAAGAGGTGGCCCTCCCCGCGTTAAGAAATGGAACATCCATTATCACCCTCTCCATCGGCGCTTTTGCCGACACCCCCTTTTACGAAGAGGTCAAGAAGACGGCCCGAGCGCACGATGCAAAAGTGTACATCGCTTCAGGTGCCACCGGGGGCTTTGATGTGCTAAGGACAGCCGCGTTAATGGGGAATGTTTCGGCCAAGTTCTTTAATCAAAAGGGGGTGCGTGCGCTTCGCGGGTCGAGGTTTCACACGCCCGAGATGGAAAACAGCAATCAGGCAGTTTTCTCCGGCACAGCCAGGGAAGCGATTCAAACGTTCCCCACAGGACTTAACGTGGCCGTTGCCGCCTCGTTGGCAACGGTTGGACCTGAAAGATTGGACGTGATAATGGAGTCTACCCCTGACTTCGTGGGGGATAGGCAGCGGGTTGAGATCAAAAACGACCAGGTACATGCCGTGGTGGACGTCTTCAGCGCCACCCCCGAAATCGCGGCGTGGTCGGTGGTACATATCCTGCAAAACATCGATTCGCCGATTGTATTTTGATTGTTGACTCTCCCCGATCATATACCCTCCCCGGTCATATACCCACCCCGGTCATTCACTAAACGAAGGGAATATTTCAAGTGGGGGCAATACTCCAAATGAGGACAATGCTCCAGGTGGGTGCGACACTTCCGCTTAACAACTCCCGTTACCGGGACGATCTATTCCCGTGCCACCCACTACACGGTAATCCCTGTAAAGTCGGACAGATTTTTCAGCACCTTTTCACTAAGCCGGACAAACGCCTGACGGGTACGTCCCGTAGAGATTTGCATGCATCGCACGTTGCGGTGATCAAGCAGGTGTTCCCCACCCAAGGCACCCACGGTATCGCAGAAACAGAGGTTATCACCTCCCAACCATTGCAAGAATGACGGTTCGTCCCAAGCGGGTGAGAGCCCGGTGTTGAACAATATCTTTTTGTTTCCCAGTTTTTGGAACTGCTCCTCGTGCAACAACACGGTATTACGGTTCAAGCAACAGAAGAGTGCCTCGTTATATTCAAGCAGCTCATTCAGTGGCAAGAAACGATACCCTTTCGCCTTGGCATCAGCCTTCTCGCTTCGGGCGAAATAACTGATCTCGGCTCCAAAGTAGTGCAGCGCATCGGCAATCATGCCGCCCGACCTACCAAGACCCACTATTCCGGCTTTCAACCCTGTGATCTCCCTCGCCATCCCGTCCCAAGGCTCTTGTCCAAAGCCGTGGAGGCAGCGCACCAGCTCGCTTATCACGTATTCTACCACCCCCTCATCGCCATAATCACGAATCCCCGTCACGGTAATCCCCCGGCTATTCGCGTAATGGATATCCACGTTAGCGCTTTCTGGAGAATAAAGCGAACAACACATCCCGATGTACTTCACGTTAGGGCATTTTTCCAACGTCCCCTTTTCCAGGCGGGAGGTATAACTCAACAAAACCGCATCCGCATCGCCTATCCGGGCTACAATTTCCGCATCATCTTTCGGCACATCGGGATATAAAACCACTTCCTTTGCAAACAAATGCAGCGCCCTCTCCGCGGAAGGAATTAGGCTTACCGGCTCAATGGCCACCAACTTATTAAACATGTTGTTTGTTTTTTACACGGGTTAATCGGTAGTAATATTTTTAATCCACTCGATAAATCCTTCTGGATCGTGGTCGGCACAATGGTCGCCATCCCAGAAGATCCATGAGTTCACGCTTTTTTTCATGTTTTCCAGCATGGTTACCAGATTAATCATCACCGTTTGTGAAGTATGATTATCCCTTGCACCATTTCGTAACCACCAGTGTTTGGCAATCTTTCCTTCCCCGTTTTTAAGAAAATAGAACGCATTCATCATATTCACGAGCTGCTTAACATCTTCTTCAACTTCAGCATCCCTGTTTTGGGAGATTTGACGCAGGCTAAAATCGGTGAAATGTCGAGCATCGGTCGTTTCGTTACCAAATAGTAGTGGTTCGGGTTGACCTTTTCCGAAATCATCGAAGGCGGGAAGCCCTTTTAATCGCCCGACATGTTTTACATAATCATCAAACTCGAAACTTGGCGAACCATTTTCCCATGTAATCCATGTATTTCTCTGAAGATATTTTTCGCGTTGGGCCTCTTCCCTTTCATTTAAAAATTTCGTGAGAGACGGGATCAAATAGTAAGTGGTTAAATAATCCCGATAGTTTTCAGCCGTAAGTGTACCGAAACTATTCCTTCCTTGTAGACTAAGCGATAACTGGTATTCAGAAAAACCTTTTTGCAGCTGCTCGGAGAGTCGTTGATTCACAAGCCCCGATTCAGTAGGTGTTGAGCCAAACATCCATTCATACGCCATATCAGCATATTCTAAATCGGTTATCGGACTGTAGCACGCAACGGCAAAAACGTGGTCACTGGCATCGGCAGCACCAATTTCCTCCAAATAGGGAGCGAACAAGGGGTTGTTTGCCGATGCGCCCAGCAAAGCCGAAAGCGCTCCACCGGCGCTGCATCCAACGGAGATGATATGTTCATTATTACCGGGAATTTTACGCTTATTATGACGAATATAGCGAATGGCACTTTTTAAATCAACAATGGCTGCCGGCGCTTTTCCATAATATTTTCTATCAGGCGAACAATTATCCCACCCCCTACAACCAGGTGCAATTACCACGTAACCGGCAGCGAGTGCCAAATCACCCCTGTAGCTCGGCTCTTTTACTTTCGCGTTATTTACCGACATAAAACCTCCTACCGCGATATCAAAAAGGATAGGAGCGTTAGATGGATTAATTGGAGAACCGTTCACGCTTACAGGAACATAGACGTTCAGGCTTTGATAATCGGTATCCACAGGATTACTTACATACGGGATGTGTAAATACGCTTTATAAATCACCTGTTTTTCACCCGACGAGGTTTTCACGGTTATGGCTTCCTCTAAAAAATTATAGGTGTCAAAATTAAGCGGTCTCTTTTGTTGTGAACAAGATGTATTAATGAATAGAAAAGCAAAGATTACGCTTGGAAGAATGATTTTACACTTCATAGTTTTGTTTAATTCACCGAGATACTATCTAATAAAAAATATAACGGGGAGTCGACATTTTCGAATCCAAAATGAAAAAAACATGGTCAATCATGCTACCATGATTTTGAGTGGCAAAGTTACTAAATTTCTTTCATCATAAACGAGTCCTTCAAAGAGTGTGATAACGCCATCACAAAACCAGCACAGGGAAACGGGCAATAAACGTGGGTTTAAAAAGCCCCACCTCTTTTCTGATAACACGTTTTATTGGCCGTCTAAAAAACGGATAATCCCAAAAAATGCCTACTTTTGTAAAAACCATTCAATTTCCGAATGACTGAAATGGCTCTTTTATCATTTAGTCAACAGAACCCGTGAAGAGAGGAGACGAGATAACTACGTTGTACCACACTTACGTGAACGACCTGTTCACCTATGGCCTCTACCTGGGCTTTGACAAGGAGTCTGTAAAAGACGCCATTCATGACGTTTTCCTCAAACTTGCCGCCAACAGAAACTTTCTTAACAAAGCGGATAACATTAAATTTTACCTGTTCAGTTCACTAAAAAATAGACTTATCGATACCCATAAAAACAGGAAAGAGCATGTAACCCTGAAAACCACGGATGCGAACCTCGAAATACCGTTCAACATGATCATCAACCTAGAAGAGCTTCTAATAGAGCGAGAAGAGAAACTTCAAATAAAAAATGAGATTGAACAGATGCTGGAAACCCTTACCCCAAGGCAACGTGAGATCATCTACCTACGGTACATTCACGAGTACGATTACAAGCAGATCTCACAATTATTGCAAATCAGTGTCCACGGATGCCGTAAGTTGGTATCTAAGGCTATCATGAGCCTACGAGAGAAATTTGACTCGAAGTGTTAAATTTAAAAGATTTTCAGGAAACAAGGGGATAATTATTTTTCAGGATCGTCTTATGAATAGGAGAACAAGGTTTAATTCTTCTCGAACATGGCTTCCAACCATTCGCGTTATACAGACTTCCTGAAAGACAGGCAATTCATTCGCTGGCAGTTGCTACCGGACGAACAGCTGGATACCTATTGGCATGATTTTATGGCCAACCATCCCGAACATGTTGAGGATATTCAAAAGGCTATCCGATTCTTGAAAAGCGAGGGACTAAATAAAAGCCGGTTGACGATGCCCGAACGAGAAGCTCTCCTGGGATCGATTCAAGCAACTATCCAACAGGACAACAAGGCGAAGCAACGGAAACTCTTCCGGCTCCTGTCTGTAGCAAGCGTGGCCGTGGCCATTATCGCGATCGCGATCAGCCTGTTAATCCCATCGCCAAAAGAGGTTGCCGCCCCGGGCAAGGAACTTATCGTGGGCGAGCTATTGAACAACGAAGATATTCAGTTAATCACCAGTCAGGAGACGGTCTCTTTCCAGAACGATATAGAGGTTACCCTGGACGGTGGCGATATCGCGGAGATCACTGAAAAAAACAACGAGGTCAGCCAAGTCTCGATAGCCCCGGATAAACCCAACTCGCTGATTATCCCGTACGGGAAACGCTCCTCTCTAACCCTTTCAGATGGAACCAAATTGTGGTTAAACTCGGGGACCGTCCTCGAGTTCCCGGCCCAGTTCCGAGGCGACAAGCGGGAAATTCACCTTCTTTCGGGCGAGATATACGTTGAAGTGGTACCGGACAGGGACAAGCCGTTTCACGTGCAAACGGGAGATTTTAACGTGAAGGTGTATGGCACCCAATTCAACATCTCCTCGTACGCCAATTTCCCTCGATCGGTAGTACTGGTAGAAGGTCGCGTAAGCTTGCAACCTATAGGCAAACAAGAAACTTTCCTGTCGCCTAACGAGCAGGCCGTTTATTCAGATAACGGCACCTTCACCACGCGAAAAGTGAACGTCAACCAATTTATCAGTTGGAAAAACGGTTACCTGGAGTTCAATAAAACCCCGATGACCGAAGTACTGCATCAGGTTGGCCGATATTATAACCTTTCGTTCAATTTCGATAACGACGTGAACCTACAGAAGCGTACCTGCACCGGGAAAATCTACCTGTCAGAAAACCTGGATAACGTGATGACCACGATAGCGCTGCTATCCTCAACAAAATACGAGAAACAGGGAAACAATATATTTATAACGAACTGAAAACCAATAAAAATAACGCCTATGATTGAATAACGAGCCATACATCTCATTGAAATAAAAAAAGCCGAACGATATGGGCAGTATCGTCCGGCCAAAGGATAATTTAATTTTCTTAGTGCAATAATAATTAAATCATACAAAGATATGAATAATAACTCTATTGAGGAAACAAGACACCTCGATGATCTGAAACACGTTCTAAAAATCATGAGAACAACCATATGCTTGCTGTTTTTCAGCATCATGTTTATTTCTGCTTCAAATAGCTTTTCTCAGGGACTTATCGATAGGCTCGAGGCGGCTAGCATAAAAGAGGTGTGCAAAGAAATCGAGAAGAACAGTGATTTCATCTTCGTGTTCTCTGACGCAAGTGAAAAGTTGATGGATAAAAAGGTAACAATCAACACGAAGTCAGAGAACATCGAAGAGGTTTTAAACATGATTTTTGTCAACACTGGGCTCAATTACAAGATATTAGACAAACAGGTTGTTATTTATGAAGCAGCCCAAAACGATGTCAACGCGGCTACTAATGATTCCAGATCCTCCATTCAGGAAGAACAGCAAAAAAGAAGAATATCTGGAACGATTACCGATGAGGAGGGTGTCCCCATCATTGGAGCCAACATCATTGAAGTAGGAACCACTAACGGCACCATTTCAGATCTAGATGGAAATTTCGCGTTAGATGTGTCGGAGGCTGCAACCATTAGAATTTCTTACATTGGGTATGTTAGCCAAGAGGTCAAGACTGACAGTAGAACGAGCTATTCTATAACCTTGGAAGAGGATGCCCAAACGTTGGAGGATCTTGTCGTTATAGGCTATGGTTCGATGAAAAAAAGAGACATTACAGGCTCGATCACTTCCATCACCAGTGAAGATATCACGAAAAAAGTCCCGGCTAACGTATATGAGGCATTGCAAGGACAAGCACCTGGTGTTCAAGTCGTGATGGGGTCTGGTCAACCTGGCGAGACAGCTACCATTAAAATCAGGGGAACATCAACATTCTCTGCAGAAGGAGTTAAACCGCTCTATATAGTAGATGGCGCCCCGTTAGAGAGCATTGACGGCATCAACCCCAGTGATATCGAATCCATTGAAGTATTAAAAGATGCTGCTTCAGCTTCCATATACGGCTCTAGATCTGCCAACGGGGTAATTCTTATAACTACTAAGGGAGGAGCAAAAGAGAGGCCAAGCTTGGATATAAAATACAATCACGGCTGGGGCCAACTGTCTCATAAACTCCCCCAGGCCAATAGAAGTGATCGACGTATCTACGATATAAAAAGAAGAGAATACTTTTTAGCGAACGGGATGTCGGGAAACGCCAACGAGAGTATCCAAATGATTCAAGACTCCCTTAATGTTTTTTTCAACGTTGACAATGATTACCAAAAAATGATAACCCAAACTGCTCAAAAAGATCAAATAGACCTGAGTATTGGAGGGGCTAGCGACAAAATAAAATATTATGTCAACACCGGTTTTTACAATGAAACGGGAATTATCCCAAATACCAGTTTCCAAAGATTAACTACACGCATAAACTCCGATTACAAACCATACGATTGGTTAAACATGGGAACCAGATTATCATTGGGGTACTCATTAAAGAAAGGGATCAACGAAGGTCAACTGTTCAATGCCGTGTTGAGCAGACGCCCCTATTTTTCTACCTACTACCCCGACGGAAGCTTAGTAGGCGTGTTTAACGGGCAAAAAAACCCGATAGCACAAATAGAGCACACGACCGATTACACGGACGCCTATAGGGCCAACTTCTTTCAATTCCTGGAGTTTACCATCGTGAAAGGTCTCACCTTCAGGACGAATATCAATGCTAACTTCTATTTAAACAAACGCAACAGGCTGTATCCTAGCATCATCACGGATGAGTGGCAACGAAGCAACTCAGGTAGTTCGTTTAACTACTTAAACTGGAACTGGCTTAATGAAAACTTTTTCACCTATTCAAGGAGTTGGAATCAACACAACTTTAGTGCGATGCTGGGAGCTAGTGTTCAAAGGTGGTACAATGAAAATGAGATCCTACAAGGTATTAACTCCTCTACCGATTTCATCCACACCATGAATGCATTCGCTGCTAACTTAGACCTGACCCAAACAGGTACATGGATTAGTAAACACTCACTTGCCTCTGTTTTCTCTAGGATTACTTACGACTACGCGGGTAAATACCTTTTTGCCGCGAATTTCAGGCGCGATGGTTCTTCTCGATTCTCTGAAAACAACAAATGGGGTAACTTCCCATCCATCTCGGCGGGATGGCGTTTTTCTGATGAACGTTTCATGCTCAACAGTAAAAACGTGCTGGATGACGCGAAGATAAGGGTTAGCTATGGTATTACAGGTAATGAGGCCATCGGCAACTATGACTATATCTACTCTTACGTTCCCAGCATAATTTATGACGGGATTGGCGGGGTTTCACCGGCAAGAATTGCAAAAGACAACCTTAAGTGGGAAGAGACAAAGCAGTTTAACACCGGTCTTGATCTCTCATTTTTAAACGGTCGGTTGGTTATCACCGCTGATTATTATAATAAAAACACCGATGGATTACTCGCTAACTACCAACTACCCAAAGAATCAGGCTTCTCTTACATGCGAACCAACGTGGGAGAAATGAACAACAAGGGGTACGAATTCGTGGTATCGGGGGATATCATTCGCAAAAAGGATTTCACCTGGAACGCCTCTTTTAACATATCACACAATAAGAACAAAATCATCAAGTTATCGGAAGGCAAAGCATACCTCGAAGGAGGATTGTGGTGGATGGAAGAAGGCGGATCCATTGGGGACTTCTACGGGTATAAAAGCTTGGGAGTGTTCCAATACGATGAGTCCAATGCCTTTAGCGATAAATGGGAACAGCTAACCCCTGTATTTGAAAACGGAGTCTTTGCCTATAGGTACTTATTGAACGGAACAGACTACACGGGTACAGTAAACGTCAAAAAGCTACCTAACGGGAAACCGTTTAGAGGTGGAGACTACAACTGGGCAGAAGTAGAAGGGAAAGAAAATGGCATCATCGATGACAACGACAAAATGGTGCTGGGTAATGCTATGCCCAATTATACCGGAGGAATAGGCTCGCAGGTCAGATATAAACAGGTAACACTATTTGTTTCATTCTACTATTCGCTGGGGGGCAAAATATACAACGATGCCGAACACAATAGAAACGCATTTAGGTATACAGGTACCACGCCAGCGCCCAAGGTGATACATGACCTTTGGCTTAAACAGGGGGATATAGCGACTTATCCAAGGCCATACAACGATGAGTTCAACAATGCCCGATACGCCAACTCCTTTTACCTGGAAGATGCGTCATACGTGCGACTGCAAAACGTTCGCCTGTCGTACGAGTTCACCAAAGATGTCCTGAAAAAAATAAAGATAAAGGGACTGAACATCTACGGTTACGTGAACAACCCTTTGACCTGGACAAAATACTCGGGATATGACCCGGAGTTTTCAAGTAGCAACCCCTTGCGAATTGGTAAAGATACCTATCGGTACCCGATGAAAAGGGAATTTGGTTTAGGTTTAAATATTAACATTTAACACGTTACTTATGAAAAAGATACTTTTAGCTTGCATGATAATATTCCCTGTCTATTGCTTCACGTCGTGCGACTCCTTATTGGATGAACAACCCGTAAGTGAAATTCCCGCCGCGGAGATGTGGAAAACCGCTAGAGACGCTAAGGCAGGGGTCAGTGAGATTTATGGGCTTTTCAGAAAAACCATGCGTGAAAACTACTTCTACTGGGGCGAATTCCGAGCGGATAACTTTTCACAGGGTGCGCCATCCGCCACCAATCAGGAGTATGTCATCAAAAACCTTCTGACTACTGATCACCGGGCCGCCAACTGGACAAATTTATACGCGATGATTAACCAAGCCAATCTCGCCATCAAATACCTACCCAATGTAGATATGCCTTCGGTAGCGGAAAAGAACGACTTGTTAGGTCAGGCCTACGCCATGAGAGCCCTCGGCTATTTTTACGCCATTAGGGTTTGGGGAGACGTTCCGTTATACACGGAACCCAATGAAAGGTATAGCGAGGAGCTATATAAGCCTAGAACGGATAAAAACATCATCCTGAATGAAGTGATTCTTGCCGATTTAAAGCTGGCGGAATCGCTCATCGACCGGGTGAAAAACAAAGAACGGAAAAGGATCTCCATCTACGGCGTGTGGGCCATCATGGCCGATGTGTACATGTGGATGCATGAGTACAGCTTGGCCGATCAAACCATTACCAAGATGGGGAGGGAGCCTGGGTTTATGAAGCTGGTGGAAAATATTAACGACTGGAGAAAAATGTTCGTAGAGGAGCTGAATGGGAAAGCGCCCGATATGACCCCGGAAAATGATGAATACACGACGAAAGAGTTGATTTTCCTCATCCATTTCTACATGGAAGAGGTGGGAACAAACGGGTATAGCTACATGTACCAATGGTTTACCGGATCTGGGAACCGTGCGGCAGTACTTTCGGAAAAATTCTTAAGCAATTTTGATCCCAACGCCCCCAAGCAAGACCTAAGGAAAGATATCATCGCCATGAACTATCAAAACGGGTGGGAACTAAATAAATTCATCGGGGGTACCATTAGCACCACCCTCAATAAAACATGCCAGGTTGCCTACCCGATATACAGGTATAGCGATATGATCCTATTGCAAGCGGAAGCCAAAGCCAGAATGGGACAATGGGACGAAGCGCTGGATTTGGTGAAAAAAATCCGAGATCGTGCCGGTTTGGATACACCCGTGGCCATGAGCTTCGCTTCCGAAAATGAGCTGATCGACTTTATCCTAACGGAGCGTCAAATAGAGCTGGTGGGAGAAGGTAGACGATGGTTTGACCTACTTCGGACCAATAAATGGAAAGAGGTGATGGAGCCCATTAATGGCATGAAAGAGGATGGAAACGAGCTTTTCCCCATCTATTATCAACACCTGAACGAAAATCCTTTACTAACCCCCAATCCCTATTACGGGAAATAAAACATCCAAGAAAATGAGAAACTTGAAAAATATATATGTGAAAATCGGGTTGCTTATAGCGCTTGTTTTTCTATTCATGAGTTGCGATATGCCACTACAGCAAAACTACGACTACGAGTCATCGGTGCTGGATCCGCATATCAGCGTAACTGCCTGGGAGTATTTAAAGGCCAATGACGAGCTCTTCTCCACCTTCACGGAAGCCCTTGAATACACTGGCCTCGATCACTACTACAAGCAGACAGACAGGAAGTACACGTTCCTGGTATTAAATAACACGGCCATGAGGTTGTACATGATGGATAAATTTCCAGGCATCAACGCCATCACGGAGTGTGATAAAGAGCTGGTAAAAGATATGCTCCTGTACCACATCGTGGATGGTGAGTACAGCGGATACGGGCAATTACCGGTAGAGCCCATGTTCGTGTTAACACTGCTAAAAGGAGACCAGGGACTGATGACCATGCTCGTCCGGAAAAACCCCTGGCAGGCTGACGCCGGTAAAGTGGTCATTAACGATAGCGGCAGCAACGGTTCATCACCAATGAGGCTTGCGATCACTAGCAATATACTGCCCACCAACGGGGTAATTCACATTTTTGAAAACTACAGCTACTATAAAAAATAATATGACCATGTCTAAGAAAATAGTATACCTGCTCATGGCGCTAATTACTTTCGGAGGAGTAATTAGCTGTGAAGACAAAAAAGAGATTTTAGACTCCTCTAAGAGAGAGCCTGAGATTACATTTGCCTTCGATGTAATGAACATTGATATGAACCTCATCGACAACTTGCCGGTAGTGGCCGTCATTCGTTCAGAACTGGGGTTAAAAGATGTACTCGTTCAAATTGAGAAAAAGGACAACAACATCATCGATCACAAGACGATTACAGAGTTCTTTAATGAAAACGCCTTTAGCTACTCAGAAAAAATCAACTACTCACCTGACTACAAGTCGATTATCATCAAGGCGACGGATAAGCTAAATAGAACAACTTCAGCATCGCTTCCCCTAAATATCACGGAAGTAAAGGAGCCCCCTACTATCGTCTTTAACCCTCCATCCATCCTGTATGACGAGATAGAGGGGGGTCCAATGCCCGTGACAAGCTTCACCGTTCAGTCGATAGCGGGTCTGAGATCACTGGAGATGTTCTTGGTTGCCGAAAGCGGGCAGACGCAGTACGGTTTTCCTATCGACTTTCCGAATCAGGAGAACGAGTATACCTTTAGCCAACAAATCATGTACAAAGAAGGGGACAAAGGATTTAGGGTTAAAGCAACGGACATTTACGGCCAAGTGAAAATTGGAACGTTACCCGTGCAATACCTCACCCCCACCCCACCCGTGATCACCATCACGGAAGACACGATTTACGCGGATAAAGATCAGAAAAAAACAATACCCTTAGAGGTAACCTCGCAGAGGGGCATTGATAAGATAGAGATCTACCGAATAGAAGATGGGGTTGAAAACCTAGTCAGCACTATCGTGAAAGAGGAGAAGCCTTTAAAGGTAAATATTACCCCTGAAGTTGTATGTACCAACGCCACCTCTAAGATTAAAATCGTTGCCACGGACAAGGTGAATAAATCCAGTGAGGTGCTCATCACCACCATCGTAAATATGCACTTTATCGCTCACCTTGAGATAGGTAGCCAACCCCTCGCCAATGGCTACAACAGATATCCCAATGTCTACCCGCTACTCTCTTTAAAAGATTTCAAAACCTATCCTGTCGATTACGCGGTGGAAAATGAAAGCAACGCCGCTAACGTGGATATGAAATTTTACGCCTTTGGAGGTAAAGCTGTGTTAAGAATGTATTCCATTGATGGTGGGACAGGAACGAAAAGTAATGAATTCAAAGGAAGTGATGGAAAATCGGTATTGGACATGCCTATCCAGAATGCGACCCGACTATTAAAATTGGGCGATTTCGATTTCGATAACGCAACGGCAGCGTCCATAGAAAGAGACATCCCCCTATCCAATATTGTAAGTAACACGATCAACCCCTTCGAAGTAGGTGATGTGCTCGCATTCAAAACGGCATCAACCTCAACCTCTGGAGGAGATCGGGTGGGTATCATGAAGATACTAGACAATAAGCAAGTGAATCCCAACAACGTAACAGCCAGGGTAATTACCGTTTCCATTAAATTCCCCAAGTAAAGAGGCTATACAGTTGTAACTAAACTTGTAAAACAACACTTGCTGAATCACTTATGAATGAAGGTGGATGAGTTCCACTTTCATTCATGGGTGGTTCGCTAAATAAACGACGTGAAAATGAAGCAAAGCGTGTTGCGTTTAGTAATATGGATACTAATAGCTGTTGTAACAGCCTGTTCTACGCCGGAAATAACTGAACCCCCAAAACCGGAAATAGAATCACCAACTACCCCTGAAGAGCCATCAGGATCGCCCGTGGATGAGTACACCTATATCAAGGTGGAATACAGGAAGTGGCAGAACGGATCATTTCAGCCGTGGAGTACAGATGAATCTGAAAAAACCCGCGTCATCGATAATATGAACTGGTACCAACCAACGGCTAATTATTCAGAAACCGTATGGGGCGGAAGGATCGGCCTGAATCTATCATCCATAGTTGGTAAAGCAGGATTCTTCCGTATTGGACAGTGTGGAGAGCGATATTACCTGATTGACCCGGATAATGGTGCCATGATTCTACATGGTATTCAACATGTCCGTCCCGGAGATTCTTCTCCCCATGGAAAGGCTTTTGCTTCAAAATTCGGAAGCGAACAGAAGTGGAGCAAGGAGACCGGGAAGTTAATCGCTAAAAATCAGCTGAATTGCATCACGTATGGTTCGAAAAGAATAGAAAAATTCCCACAAACGATGTGGAATAATTTACTCAAACCTGAATCGCAGAAAATCGCCTACACGGAAAACCTCTACCTGCTCCGTACCTTTATGTGGGATATGTACAAAAATCTGGGATATGCCTTTGAAGATGACACGTATAATCGACTGGTACTCCTTTTTGAACCCACCTTTGCCTCGTTTATTGATCAACTGGTACAAGAAAAAACAGAACTTTTCGCGGGAGATGAACACTTTGTAGGATACTTCCTGGACAATGAGCTCCCGTTTGCCAGTTACAAAAACGGCGAGCCGCGGCAAGGAGTTGATATAATTCATTTCCTCTCTTTGCCAGATCGTTACCATTCAGCGCGATCTTTTGCCGAGAAATTTATGAAAGAGAATAACATCAGCGCTCCTAACGCCATCAGCGAAAAAGATCAAGAAAAGTTCAGGGAGGCGGTAGCCGATTATTACTACCGCTTAACCAGTGAAACCGTCAGACGGCATGATCCGGAGCACCTGGTATTAGGAAGTCGCCTGCATGACTGGAGCAAGTACAACCAAAAGGTGGTGGAAGCATGTGCACGCTACTGCGATCTCGTTTCCATCAACTACTACGCGCGCTGGCAACCGGAAAGCGACTACCTCGCGAAACTGAAGGTATGGTGTGGAACGAAACCCTTTCTGGTAACCGAGTTTTACACGAAGGCAGAAAGTGCAAGCTATCAAGGCATGCCGTATGGCAACAGGGATGGCGGAGGTTGGCTGGTACGTACCCAAGGCAACCGAGGAGAGTTTTATCAGAACTTTACCCTCCGTTTGCTTGAAACAAAAAACTGCGTGGGCTGGATGCACTTCGAGTACAACGATGAATATGGATCCAACGGAGAAGCGATCAACAAAGGAGTTGTCTCGTTAGAATACACGCCTTATACCCAATTTCTCTCCTACGTCCAACAGTTAAACAGTTCGGTTCACTCTCTGATTGAATACTACGACAACAACTGAAATTAAAAATGATGGGATAGAACTTCTTTGGCTCTGTTGAAAAGCGAATAACGACAACCAATAACAAAAATAAAGATACGATGATAAAAAAACATGGTCTGTTTTTTCTCCTGCTCTTCCAGTTTTTATGGGTGGGGTGCTCAAGTAACGACGAACCGGTCATAGAGCCTGAGCAAGAGACGGAGACTCCGTTTCAACTCCCGAAAAAGGCGTACGTGTTGGCAGAACAAGCCAAACATGCCATCATCATCAGGAACGCTGAAACCCACGAGATAATATGGAACTGGAGCTGCTCTTTAGCTCCTATTCCTATAGCCCACCAACCCTGGTTTATAAACTCCAACAATTCATACTAAAAAACATGTGCAAAAAACACCAGTTCACTCTACTAAAAACATGCCTGCTCCTGGTAACTACATTATGCACGTTGACCATATGGGGGCAGAACGGGAAAAAAGTATATGCCGACTACCATGGAGTAAGGTATACGCGGCAGCACGACGGGCAATTGGGAAGATGGGAGTTATACGCCAACACCTCGAACTCCTCAACCGGTATAAAAACACTATGTTACAACGCCGACCTCATTCTCGACAATGGTCAACATGAGATTGCCTCCGTAAACTACCCCCTGGTGGGTATGCAGTCCAATCTGGATCACGACTACCTCGAATACCAGATATTGTCTGCTAAAACCGCTAAAATCGATGGTTTCTTCATAGAATGGGGATTCATGCATCACGAAAACGACCAACTGCTTAGGGTCATGCAAAAGGTGGCGAGCAAGTATGATTTTGAGGTTGGAGTGAACTGGTGCGACGGGTGGTTATATTATGACTGGATCACAAAAATGTATCCCGAAATCAATAGCAGAGAGAAGAAAACCGAACACTATATCAGGTGTTATCAGTACCTGATCGATAACGTGTTTACCGCGCCAACGGCCCCTATCGTGAAGGGACATCCTGTCTTTTACCTGTTTGGCCCCGGTGCAACGGTTGAGGAGTTTAAACAGGTCACTCCCCACCTCGCTATCCCAAACAACATCAAAAAACCGGTCGTCCTACGACGCTGGGCTGAGTGGGGATCCTTGGTGGAAGACAAGTACCGACCCATCACCCAAAGTGATGAGATCGATCAATGGATTCAACTGGGTGCGGTTCCCACTGCCTGGCTACCCGCGAGGGTAAGACCCAGGGACAACGAGTTTCCCTTCTGGGATCAATACGCTACTCAAGATGATTTGATCGAGTTTATGAAACCTTTCAGGGACTCCGTCTGGATCAATCCTCAAAAGAGTTATCCCTTAATATCTGGCTTCGTGATGCCCGGCATGGACAACCGGGGGTGTGCAGGATGGGGAAGGGGACACTTCTTCTATATACCGCGTGATAAGGGAAAGAGCTATGAAAAAATGTGGGAGTTCAACCTTAACAGCCGGGATGCGTTGGATATGATATTCATCGCCTCATGGAGCGATTACACGGAAGGACACGAGATAGAACCTACTCAAGAAAACGGGAACCGGGAGCTATTGACAACGTTAAAATACGCGAGTCAATTCAAAGAGGAGGAGGCCGATTCCACGGGGCTGAGCTTACCCTTAAAGTTATTTCAATTGAGAAAACTGGCCAAATTCCTGTATCATTCGCGACCAGAAGTGGATTTCTGTGCAACCGCGTTAGACGATGCCGCACGCTACATTAGCCTCCAAGCGTACGACAAAGCAAAAAAGGTACTCGAGGAAGCTGAAGCTGAATTAAACAGCATCAAAAAGGAGATCAAGACACGCCAAATTACAATAACGGTAAATGAAGATGACCTTCAAAAAAACAAAACCGATCAAACAACAACCATCTATTTTGATAATGAAACCATTAACCTGCTCAACGAGCACCATTACACGGGTTACCTCTCCTTTGAGTACCTGGATGAGGGGGATAACTTCTTCATGGTTCACTCCGAAACCGATCGAGATCCCAAAGATCTTTTCTCTGTCGTTGCCAAAATAAAAAAAGACAACCAAAAGTGTTGGAAAAAAGCGAAGGTAGCACTGTACAAAGAGAACATCACTTATCTCGATGATACACCCGCGTTGAACATCAAGGGAGACGTGGATGTAAAAAACATATCCGTAACGTATGATCTTTATAAATAATTCAGTCAGCTATTGGCTACCGAGATATAACGAAGAGATCGTAAATGAACAACATAACATGTAATATCCATAACAAATGTATAATCCATCTAGCATCCGCAAACTCATATCCCTCTCTCTTGTTTTTCTGCACGCCATTATCGTGGCTGGGCAAAAAGTAAGTATCAACGAACATTGGCACTTTTCCAAGGGTGCCAAGAAGCAAGAGATCGTTCATATTCCACATTCATGGAATAACCTGGACGTGATGGATGACACACCGGGGTACTACCGGGGCATTGGTGTATATAAAAAGGAGCTGGTTATCGACGATAGCTACCGGGATAAACAGCTCTACCTTCATTTCGAGGGAGCCAATCAGATTGCCGACGTCTATATCAACAACATCCATGCTTTACAGCATATCGGTGGGTACACGGCCTTTACCGTGCCGCTTGAAGGGATAATCACCTACGGGGCCAATGAACCCAACGAGATAAGGGTAGAGGTAGATAACCGGTGGAACAAAAATATCCCTCCCCTCTCCGCGGATTTCACCTTTTTTGGTGGAATATACCGGGATGTCTACTTGATCGCTAAAAACAGGGTGCACTTTTCACCGCTCGATTACGCGAGCGAGGGGGTCTACATTACCCCGCTTAACGTTTCATCAGCAAGTGCCGACCTTCACGTGAAAACGGTGGTCAATAACACTGGTACAGAACTGACTAGGCTGACGTTACGCACTTTGTTGTATGATAAACAAGGAAAAGTTGTTGGTCGCAAGGAGACCCCGTTCATGGTGGAAGGGGAAAACAGTGTAACGATCGAGCATGAATTACTGTCTATCGCCTCACCCCATCTTTGGACGCCCGAATCTCCTTATCTTTACAACGCGCTAAATCAGCTGGTCGGCTCTGACGGTGAGGTGCTTGACGAGAACGTAAACCCGGTAGGATTCCGTTGGTTTCATTTTGATGCGGAGACCGGCTTTCACCTGAATGGAAACCCGTGTAAGTTGATAGGAAGCAGTCGCCACCAGGATTACAAGTTTAAGGCCAACGCCCTGGTCGATGACCACGCGGTGAGGGATGTTGAACTGCTAAAGAAGATGGGGGGCAACTTCTTGCGTATCGCGCACTACCCGCAAGATAAAGCCGTTATCCAGGCATGCGATAGGTTGGGCATCTTATGTGCCATTGAAATTCCACTGGTCAATGAAATCACCGAGACCAAAGAGTTCGTGAAAAATAGCGAGCATATGCTTATGGAAATGCTTCGCCAATACCACAACCACCCTTCACTGGTTATCTGGTGCTACATGAATGAAATACTGCTCCGGGACAAGTACGATGATGACATGGCGAAAAAGAAAAAGTATCACGAATCGGTTTATCAACTCGCGAAAAAGCTGGAGGAGATTATCCGTGAAGAGGATACTACCCGTTACACCATGCACGCGAGTCACGGGGCGTACGAGAAATACAGGGATGCCGGCTTGCTGGATTTACCCATGATTGTCGGCTGGAACCTCTATCCTGGCTGGTACGGTGGCCAGTTTGAAGAGTTCCCGGTTTTTCTGGACCGTTTTCACGCTGAATTCCCTGATAAGATCACGGCCGTTACGGAATATGGCGCAGACAATGATCCGCGTATCCGAAGCGATAACCCCATACGCTTCGACAAAAGCACCGAGTATTCTACCCGTTACCATCAATACTACTTTAAAACGATCATGGAGCGACCGTTCGTGGCAGCGGGAATGATTTGGAACTTGGCCGACTTCAACTCGGAAACCCGTGGGGAGACGATGCCCCACATCAACAACAAGGGACTCCTCACGTGGGACAGGAAGATTAAAGATCAATACCTCTTTTACCATACCCTGTTGGCTGCCGAACCACGCGTTACCATCCTGAATGCCGGCTGGGAAAAGCGCACGGGTATCGCGGAGGAAGGGGAGAACGTCACAAGGCAACCGCTTCAGGTGGCTAGCAACCTCCCGTCGGTAGAGCTTATCGTGAATGGTGAAACCCTAGGCGTGCAAAAAGTCACGGATGGACTTGCCGAGTGGGTCGTGCCGTTTAAAGATGGGTACAACACCATTATAGCCAAAGGTGAAGGAGGGGGTGAAACGGTAAAAGATGAAACGGTGATAGCGTTCCTGATGCAGCCTTATCACTTAACGGATGAAGGGCTTCCCTTTAAAAACATAAACGTGATGCTGGGTTCTACCAGGTACTTCTTAGACCCGGAAACCGGGGAGATATGGATGCCCGATCAACCCTATAGGGAAGGTAGTTTTGGACATACGGGAGGCGAACCTTACCGGTTTGATAGCGGCGGGTGGACACCGTTTGGAACCGATAAGGCAATCCATCGAACAAATATCGATCCCGTGTACCAAACACAACAGGTGGGCATTCAGGCGTATCGCTTCGATGTCCCTTCAGGTCAATACGAGCTGACCCTGCATTTCGCCGAGCTTGAAGGGGGGGCGGGAGCGAACTTGCTCTACAACCTGAGTTCAGGGGAAAGCACGAAAACCACCCTCGAGGAGAGGGTATTTGACGTGAACGTGAACAGGGAACGGATATTGAGCAACTTCAATATTAAAGAACAATACGGCGTAACCAATGCCGTTCAGATAAAGACCCCGGTATTCGTGACTGATAAAGGGATATCCATCCAGTTCGTGAAAAAACAAAATAAACCCGTGTTAAATGCGATACAATTGAGAAGGCTATTCTGATATTGGAAAACAGCTCCGTCATATTCGCGTAAAGAAGGCTTAGCTGGTTAATGATATCTTCAAATGCATTCAGCACTATTTCAGGAGTTGCTCGGTCAGTCGTGGAAATTTTTCTTCAACCTCTCAATCTCCTGCTTTCGGTTGGTGAAGTCAACGAATCGAGGTAATTCCCTATATGCAAAAGGTGTTTCCATAATTTCAGTTTTCCACAAATACAGATTATATTCTTATAACTAACAAGATTGTAACTTTGTAAGTTATAACTTGTGAGATTTCATAACCAAAATGGTTTCTGTATCGAACAAAACACCCCGCATCCCAAGAGTGGAAGAACATTTTTATGCTCGTTTTAAAAGTGAGCTTTAAAAAAATCGCTAACTTGCAGTCGTACACGTTCTATCAATGTCATCCGCAACGTAAGTCACAAATAGGAAAGAATATAAAAAATAATCGCATGAAAACTCTTCATTTTTTCTTACTTCTCTTTTTTGTCACGAGTACTTTGTGTTTTGCCCAGCTTGATTTTCCTTTATTCATACAATCAGAGGAAACGGCAGCTAATGACTGGCTTCTTTCTCAGGCTGATATGCCTGCCAAATTGTATAAGACAGAACGAAATGAATTGGTTTTCGCGAACGGGCTGGTTAGTCGTACATTTACAATTGAGCCAAACTGCGCAACAATTGGTATAGAGCATTTACAAACTAAAGAGTCATTTTTACGTTCAGTACGACCCGAAGCAGAAATCGCGATTGATGGTATCACATTTGAAGTAGGAGGGTTAAATGGACAGCCAATTCATAACTATTTGCTCCCCGAGTGGATAAAAGAGATGAAAGCTAATCCGACAGCATTCAAATTATCAAATTACAGGATTGAAGAAACAAAAGAGCGTTTCCCCTGGAAAAAAAGAGAAAAGTGGATGCCTCGTGATATGCCATGGCCTATTCCTGGGAAAGAACTAATATTCAGCTATAAATTAGATGACCAAGCTATCGGATTGCTGATTGAGCAAAGGGCTTCAGATGCTGAAAGAGAAAATCTTTTTACAGAGACATTTCAAACACCAAATAATAGCTGGCGTCGGTTTGAATCAAATAAAGGTGAGCGTAACTCTTTTATGAACGAAGGTGACTTTGAAGATTACAGATACCTTGAAGATATTGTCGTTAATGTTCACTATGAATTATATGATGGATTACCAGTCTTTTGTAAATGGATTACTGTAGAAAACAATTCAGGTCAAGAGATAAGAATAAATTCATTTAAAAGCGAAATACTGGCAGTAACGGAACCTGAAAGCATTGTAGATCCTGTTAAAAACTGGACATTGCCTAACATTACAATTGAATCAGATTATAACTTTGGAGGAATGTCTTCAGAGAATATACTTAACTCAAGTGTTGCATGGAAAGAGGATTCGCTTTACCTAACCCAAGTAAACTACGAAAGGAAAACACCCTGTTTGCTAGAAGTTTATCCTAAATATGGTCCCGATCAACTAATAAAGCCGAATACCATTTTTAACTCTTATAGGGTGTGGGAGCTATTTCACGATAGCTGGGATCGGGAACGTAAGGGACTAGAGCGACGTCGCATGATGCGTACCTTAGCCCCATGGGTTACTGAAAATCCCATATTGATGCACGTTAGAAGTTCTGATGACGATGCGGTAAAAAAAGCCATTGACCAATGTGCCGAGGTTGGCTTTGAGATGGTTATCATGACATTTGGTAGTGGTTTTAACGCGGAAGACAATAGCATTAAAAACATTGAAAGGATGAAGACATTAACAGAATACGCACACTCCAAAGAGATAGCATTAGGTGGGTACTCTCTGTTAGCAAGCAGGAGTATTGATGATGAAAACAATGTAGTGATGCCAGAAGGGATGACGCCAAGATTTGGAAATTCACCCTGCTTGGAGAGCGAATGGGGGCATGATTATTTCGATAAGCTTTACCAACTTTACGAAGAGTCTAACCTTGATGTTTTGGAACATGATGGCTCTTATCCGGGTGACGTATGTGCATCGACAAAACATCCGGGTCACGAAGGATTAAACGACTCGCAATGGAATCAATACAAAAGAGTCTCTGAATTTTACCAATGGTGTCGCTCAAAAGGTATATACCTGAATGTACCTGATTATTACTTTCTAGCAGGAAGCAATAAAACGGGTATGGGGTACAGAGAAACCAATTGGTCTTTGCCACGAGAACAACAAGAAATCATTGAGCGCCAAAATATTTATGATGGAACTTGGAGCAAAACCCCCTCTATGGGATGGATGTTCGTTCCTTTGGTACAATATCATGGAGGGGGAGCAGCAGCTACCATAGAACCACTTAAAGAACACTTACCGCACTATGCGCAACGATTGTCCAACCTCTTTGGCGCTGGAGTTCAGGCTTGCTATCGCGGGCCACAACTGTACGATGCACCCGAAACCAAAATATTGGTAGAAAAATGGGTGAATTTCTATAAAAAACACAGACAGGTGCTTGATGGTGATATTATCCATCTCCGACGACCAGACGGACGTGATTGGGATGGCATTCTGCATGTAAATCCTGATGGAGAAGAAAAAGGGCTTATCATGTTGTATAACCCTCTTGAGAGCGCAATCACCCGTGAAATTACTATTCCGGTTTATTATACAGGACTGCATGAAAAAGTGTTGTTGGAAGAGAATATGGGAAACAAGCAAAATCTTACTGTAAATCGCGATTACGAAATTACTATTAATGTTACAATCCCTGAGAAAGGATACAATTTTTTTGTGCTTAAGTAATCATCTTCAGAATTGAGATATTCAATCATTTAACAGTTTAAAAATATAATACTATGGCTATTAATAGAAGACAATTTTTAAGAACATCTTTAGCAGGCAGTGCTATGATATTCGGTAGTAAGCTGGATGGGATGAATGATATGGATTCACAAGATAGGAAAATAGATGCTTTCGATGAACAAAATCCGCTTAGCAACCCTTAACATGGCACGAATGGGATTGTTAGGAGAAATTATACATACGGAAGGGGCTTATATTCATGATTTGCGAGAAGCTAAATATCATGGTTATTACAAGCACTGGCGACTAGAATACAGTAAATATCATACTGGAAATCCCTATCCAACTCACGGTTTAGGACCTATTGCTCAAATCATGGGAATAAATCAGGGAGATCGTATGGAGTATCTATCTTCAGTTTCAACCAATCAGTTTGGTCTTGCCCTTTGGGCGAAAGAGAACTTAAAAGATGATGAACGCATGACATTATCAGAACGGTATATGTTAGGAGATATGAATACCACTATCATTCATACGGTTATGGGAAAAAGCATAATGATTCAGCACGATACTACTTCTCCACGCCCTTATTCTCGAATTCACTTGGTACAAGGAACAAAAGGGATGGCCGTGAAATATCCAGATGAAAAAGTTGCAATCCAGCCTGATACACATTCATTCTTAGAAGAGGGTAAACAACGGGAGATCTTAGCCCAATATGAGCATCCATTAAGCAAATATATAGGTGAAAGGGCAAAACAGGTCGGTGGTCACGGAGGAATGGATTTCATTATGGACTGGCGACTTATTTATTGTTTACAAAAAGGCTATCCATTAGATCAAAGTGTGTATGATGCGGCTGCATGGTCTTCCCTGGTTGAATTGACCGAACGGTCAGTACTAAATAAAAGTTGTTCTGTGGCGATCCCTGATTTTACACGTGGGGCATGGAGGGATCATGAGCCATGGCCAGTAATTGATATGAATAAGATTTTTCATGGTTAATTGAGGGTTCCATGAAATGAACATATAGGCTATATACCATTAATCATATTATTGTCAAACGAAAGGGATAGTAATGAAGGAAATTGATGAAGAATAAACATTACATTGAATTATAACATCAAATAAGATGAGAAAATTACAAATGAAGAAAATAGCGTGTATGGTTATGGCCCTTACGAGCTTATTTACAACGCGAGCACAAAATCTTTACCAAGCCCCAGATCCTTCAATGAAAACTCGTTGGGTAAGTCCAGAGAATCCAACCGGAGAACCAGGCAAAGGAGGAATGACCAATAAAGGTGCTAAGGGAAACGCTTTTTTTATTATTTCTCCAGGGGAAATAAAGACGATTTTTGATGTAAAGGGCGCAGGAATTATTAATCGAATGTGGCTTAGTGGCACGATAGGAACTAATGCCAGCCAGCGTAGAGCTGTCCGAATCGATATGTATTGGGATGGATCAGAAAAACCAGCCGTATCTGCACCGATTGGAGATTTCTTTGGTATAGCTCATGGACTAATTGCTAAATATGACAATGAGCTTTTTCAAAGCCCCGAAGCCCGATCGTTCAACTTTACCATTCCCATGCCTTTTCGTCAATCAGCGTTTATTACCGTGACTAATGAATCTCAAACTGAATTGTGGCTATGGTATGATATCAACTACACGCAAATGGATAAACTCCCCAAAGATGCCATGTATTTTCATGCATACTGGCATCGGGACTTAAAAACCAAGCCTGGGGTAGATTTTGAAATAATGCCTGAAGTTTATGGAGTTGGCCGCTATTTGGGAACTAACATTGGGGTAATTGGTGACTCTCTAACCAGGGGTACTTGGTTTGGTGAGGGCGAAGTGAAAATTTATCTTGATGGTGATACAGAATTCCCCACATTAGTGGGAACCGGCACCGAAGATTATATAGGTACAGGATGGGGACAAAATGAATTTGTCGGACGTTACTTTGGCTCTCCAATTTCAAAGCGCGAAGATGATATATACGCCTTTTATCGTTATCACATTAATGATCCAGTCTATTTCCATCAAAACTGTAAAGTAACCATTCAACAAATGGGTAATTCAAGTAAAGAACAGATGTTGAAAATGAGAGAAAAAGGAGCGAATATCATTCCAATATGGGCTTTAGGACAAGACAAAGGGAAAACCTATCAACGCCGTTTACTTGATGAGGAAGATGCGCCTAAACTTGAAGATGATAGTTTCCCTGAAACCTCTACACATTTTTGGAGGAGCGATGATGTTTGTGCAACAGTGTACTTCTACTTGAATAAACCTGAGAGCAACTTACCTGAACTTGCACCAGTTTATCATCGCTTGATCGATCTTGAAGAAAGGGTTTGGATGAAGATAAAGTGAGGTATCATATAACATTAACCTGGATTCTCCAAATGACAGGGTTATTGAAAGAGAGTTTAAGTTTAAGTTAAAGCTCAATTTAATTGATCAAGCAGGGGATAAGTTCTAATAAAATCAAACAAAAACATTCTATAAATTAATCGGTCATGGTAAAGAAACAAAAGGTAATGAGCTTGTTATTGATGGTGTGTATTTTAGCCACGCGTAGCCTATTTTTAGAAGCACAGGAAATGAATGAGCTTTGGGGAAACAACAGTATTGTAAAAGAGAGTAAACGTGGGAAATATTTTGCTGATGGCAACTATTGTATGTTCATTCATTGGGGATTATATTCACATATCGCGAATAAATGGAATGGTAAGACATATTATGGGATAGGAGAATGGATAATGAACCCACAAATGGCAAATATCAGTATTGATGAGTACAAAGCAGTGGCAAATCAGTTCAATCCCGTGGAGTTTGATGCACGTGAAATTGTCCAACTTGCCAAAGATGCGGGAATGAAATATATCATCATTACAAGTAAACATCATGATGGTTTTGCAATGTTTCATTCAAAGGTGAATTCTTTTAATATCGTGGATGCAACGCCTTTCGGAAAAGATCCAATGCAGGAATTGGCGCGAGAGTGTCGAAAAGCGGGCTTAGGCTTTGGATTTTATTATTCTCACAATCAAGACTGGACATACCCGGGCGGCGCCGGGGGGCCTCGTGTTGATTCTGAAGGGAACACGAAGACTTTTGATGATTATTTTCTAGAAAAATGCCTGCCCCAAGTAGAGGAAATAACAAAAAATTATGGAGAGATTGAATTAATATGGTTTGACACACCGGGGAATATGCCCGAAAAATATGCCCAGCAACTTGTAGAAGTAGTACGCAAAAATCAACCAACAGCGCTGGTTTCAGGACGAGTTGGATATGGACTTGGTGATTATCAAACACTTGGGGACATGGAAGTGCCTCTCACTAATATTGAAGGTTTGTGGGAAGGTATAGACGTGACGAACGACTCGTGGGGCTTTGCCTGGTATGATCAAAATTGGAAATCACCAAAACAAATTTTAAAAATTCTTCTATCTACAGTTGCCCGGGGTGGAACACTTATGATGAACGTAGGTCCTGACGGACTTGGTCGGATACCGTCACAGGCAAAAGAAAGTTTACTCTCCACCGGTAAGTGGATAAAACGATATCCTCAGGTCATTTATAACGCGGATGCATCTCCGTGGAAACATTCACTGCCATGGGGAGATGTTACAACAAAGGGTAATAAATTGTATTTGACGGTTTTCGACTGGCCAACAACCGGGGAATTGTGGTTACCCGGATTGCAAAGTCAAATTAAAGAGATCCGTATTGTTGGAACATCAAAAAAGCAAAAATTGTCATTTTCCAAAAAAAGAGAGTGGACCTGTATAAAAGTGCCCTTTGAAGCCCCGGACAAGCTTATTTCAGTTCTTGAAGTAACGTTGGATAATAATCCGATAGTGGACAATACTATGGCAGTTGATCCCGGAATAGGTATCCATATTCCCGTCTTTTTTTCCGAAACAGAAAATTGTTCGGTAAAGTATAAAAGTTGGATGGAAAAATTCGGTGAATGGAAACATATACATCACGTGAGTGATTGGACACAGAATTCGACCGCTACATGGGAATTTATAATTAATGAAGCTGGAATCTACCACGTTGATTTAACTTACGCGGGCCAAGGGCGATTGGTCTGGGAGATAACTACAGATGAAGGAAATGTTATACGGAATCAACAGAATTCATCTCATATATATTCAGAATATCCAATAGGATGGATAAATTTTGATAAGCCGGGCAAACATACAATTACAGCCAGGTTAGTGGAAGGTGACTTTGAAAAAGCCAGCCTTTCAAGCATTTCAATAACTCCAGTTACTTTTTAAGAATATAAGATGGAAATGTCTATTGGAGAAAACAATAAATGATTCATTTAGTACACATCATATTATTTTAAAAAATTGAAATTCCGCATCGGCTGCTTATTCATTTTTGATAAAAAGGCATCAATAAACATTAATCAAGACCTTGTTGATGAAACAAGATGAATAAACATGAAGAAAGTAGTCCAATAGACGGCGCTTCAGAAAAAATCGTACCTTTGCAGAATACACATGATGCCAACCCTATTGTATGGTAACAGTATAAAAATTATGAAAACTCGAAATGTCTTATTATCTATTGGCAGCCTTGCTGTTTTAACAGGGTGTCAGGCAAACTTGTCGGAAAACCCGAATATTATTTTTATTTTAGCCGATGACATGGGGTATGGTGATGTCTCCGCCTTGAATAAAGAATCGGGCATCAATACCCCTCATATCGACAAGATCGCGGAAAAAGGGGTTGTGTTCACGGATGCGCACAGCAGCTCATCGGTGAGTACGCCAACAAGATACGGCATTCTTACAGGGCGGTATAACTGGCGGTCAACATTAAAACAGGGAGTATTATACGGGTATGATAAGGCTTTGATTTCTGCCGACCGCACCACAGTGGCTTCCATGCTTGGTAAACAAGGGTATCAAACAGCATGTATTGGAAAATGGCATCTGGGCTGGACATGGCATAACGTGGATAAAGGAGTAGACAGCGTCGATTATAGCAAGCCAATAATGAATGGTCCTACAACTGTCGGGTTCGACTATTTTTATGGGATAGCCGCATCATTGGATATGCCCCCGTACGTATATGTTGAAAATGACCGGCCAACAGCGATACCCGACCACATAACTTCAGGAAAGGGCATGGAGATGTGGAGAGAAGGTCCTACCGCACCGGATTTTGAACACAGAAAGACGCTTTCCCATCTGATAGACAAGGCGGTTGCGTATATCAACAGCAGGAGTGATGACAAACCGTTTTACCTGTATCTTCCGTTACCGGCACCGCATACTCCAATTGTACCGGATAAGCCGTTTCAAGGCAAATCAGGATTAAACCCTTATGGTGACTTCGTGATGGAAGTTGATCACATGATCGGCAGAATCGTTGAAGCACTGACAAACAATGGAATAGAAGAAAACACACTGCTGATTTTCACCGCGGATAACGGCTGTAGTCCCATGGCCAATCTAGAAGAATTGGAGGATAAGGGACATTATCCCAGTTATATCTATCGCGGTTATAAAGCGGATTTATACGAGGGGGGCCATCGTATTCCATGTATCGTACAATGGCCGGCGCGCATAAAACCCCACACGGTGGACCAGACCATCTGCTTGACAGATTTCATGGCGACATTCGCGGCTATAACAGGTTACGAGATCGGTGATAATGAGGCGGAAGACAGTTACAATTTACTGCCTTTGCTGACAAATATTTCCGAACAGGAAACAATACGCGAAGCCACCGTTCATCATTCCATTGACGGTGAGTTTTCCGTATGCCGCGGCGATTGGAAATTGTTATTATCGCCCAGTTCCGGAGGGTGGAGTTTTCCACACCCCAGGGAAGACTCTGTCATTATAAAATCATTGCCTGAAATTCAACTGTATCATCTCAAGACAGATCCGGGAGAAACAAAAAATATATATAGAGAAAAACCGGAAATTGTCAGAGAGATCAGAGATATTCTGATTCGGTATATCAGGGATGGTCGCAGCACCCCGGGTGCCCCACAGAGGAATGAAGGAGACCAGGAATGGAGTGACAATCTTATCGAGAACTGGATGAAAATTACGAATTGAGAATAGCATGCTTATTTCATTAAACAAAAGCAAAAAAAATCACATGAAAAACAGGATATTATTCGGAACGCTTCTGATAATAACAGTTGCCCTGCTATCATGTCAACATCAAGCTCACGAGACAGAATGGGAACTGGTTTGGGAAGATGACTTCGACAGAAGCGATATTTTCTCAACCGGGGAGTGGCGTAAAATTAACAGGGAATACCCTACGCCAGATTGGATGTTCCATATAAGCGATTACGAAGGCTGCTTTGACATTGTAAACAGCACCGTATCTTTAAAGGGCCTGGTCAACACGTACGTACCCGAAGATACCGCGAAGTTTTTAACCGGAGGTATTACGACAAAGGGACTGAAATCGTTCCAAAACGGACGTATTGAGGTGAAAGCAAAACTTCAAGCTGGGAAAGGAGCGTGGCCTGCCATCTGGCTGTTACCCGATGAAGGAGGCTGGCCTGAAGGTGGCGAGATTGACATCATGGAACGACTTCATCATGATGACTTTATTCACCAAACCATTCACTCCTCCTACACGGTACACTTAAAAAAGACCGAGTTCCCTCCTCACCATACAACGGTACCGTTTGATGCAAGCCAGTTTAATATCTTCGCCGTAGAACTGGGACCAGACAGTATAGCGTGGTTTGTGAACGATCTGCATACCTTCACTTACCCGAGGCTAAAAGATGAATTTGCAGAACAGAACAGCCAATATCCTTTTGACAGGCCCTATCATCTAATTATCGATATGCAACTGGGAGCAACCTGGATGCCACCCGTTGAAAAGGATGATTTGCCTGTGGAAATGCTGATTGACTGGGTGAGATTCTACCAAAAAAAAGATATAGGTTCTATACACTCTAATATAAAAAATCACTAATCATATGAAACGAGACGCGTGGATATTAATCGCTTGGCTATGCGCATCAATGTTACTAGCTCAGCATAATGTGAATTACGACGAGGAGAAAGTACCCAAGTACGTGCTACCTGAACTGCTGCAACTGCAAAATGGGGAAAAGGTAACGAGTGTCGAGCAGTGGGAAAAACAGCGGAGACCCGAAATCATGGAGCTGTTTGCATCGGAGGTGTACGGGCGAACACCAACGGATCGAATTAAAGTTACCTACGAAACGATCACTGAAAATCCGAACGCGTTGAAGGGTAAAGCAACCACCCGGCAAGTGCGGTTTACCTTTTCGAGTGAGGGTGAGAATGGGGACAAAGGTAGGAATGGAAGCGTGAGCGAGGACGAAACGAGGGAGGCGATCCTACTGCTCTACATCCCCAACAAGCGCAAGGGAAAAGTACCGGTCTTCGTGGGATACAACTACAACGGGAACCATAGCATCACCCATGACATCAAGGTACTATATCCTCCCACGCTTCACCTGGTAGAGGAGCTGGGTAGTCCCGCATGGGAGCGGGACAATCAAACCCGTCGGTGGCCGCTCGAGATAATCATTGACCGGGGGTATGCCATTGCAACGATGTGTTACCATGATATTTTTCCAGATAACCCTAGCATGAAGGAGAGGAGCGTAATCCCACTATTCACCGGGTACTCTTCCAACAACAGGCCTACCAACGAGAAGACAGGATCGGGTTCCACCGGGACAACGGGACAAGACAGCAGTCAGAGTGCTTCCGACGAGTGGCAGGCCATCGGCGCGTGGGCATGGGGATCGAGCCGAATTGTGGACTACCTGGAAACACAAAAAGAGATAGATAGCGATAAAATCGCCATCATGGGACACTCGCGCCAGGGCAAGGCCGCCTTGTGGGCGGGTGCGCAAGACGAGCGCTTTAAGGTGGTAATATCCAACGATTCGGGTTGCGGGGGCGCCGCACTCTTCCGGAGGGAGTTCGGGGAGACCATCGAAATCATCAACAATACTTTCCCGCACTGGTTCTGCGATAACTTCCAAAAGTACAACAAGCGGGAGCCGTCATTACCGATTGACCAGCATCAACTAATCGCCCTGATAGCACCCCGAAAAGCGTACGTGGCCAGCGCCAATGAGGACCTGTGGGCCGATCCCAAGGGGGAATTCTTATCTGCCTACCACGCGGGACCGGTCTATCGCCTCTATGCCCTATCGGCGATTGACTCGGATACCATGCCGAAACTGCACGCACCCATCATGGAGGATATAGGGTATCACATACGGGCGGGAAAACATGATGTAACCGATTACGATTGGAAATGTTACCTCGATTTCGCTGATAAACATTTCAAAAAATGACGCATGACATCTTTATTTTGGTTATATTTGCTTACATTTGTAAAGCACATACCCTGTAAAATGTCATAATTATGAACCTTATCGACTATCCTGCGGAGCCATTCCGTATCAAATCGGTAGAACCTGTTAAAATGCTTCCGCGTAAAGAGCGGGAGCGAGTGATTAAAGAGGCGGGATACAACACCTTCCTTGTCCCAAGCGAGGATGTGTATATCGACCTGCTGACCGATAGCGGGACCAACGCCATGAGCGACAGGCAATGGGCCGGGATGATGCTGGGTGATGAGGCATACGCGGGCAGCCGCAACTTCAGCCACCTGGAAGAGACGGTGCGGGACATCTTTGGCTTCCCTTACCTGGTACCCACACACCAAGGGCGAGGAGCGGAAAACCTGCTGTCGCAAATCGCGATCAAGCCAGGACAGTACGTTCCGGGAAACATGTACTTCACCACCACCCGGTACCACCAGGAACGAAACGGGGGCACGTTCGTGGATATCATCCGTGATGAGGCACACGATGCCTCGCTAAGCATCCCCTTTAAAGGGAACATCGACCTCGACAAGTTGCAACGACTTATCGATGAGAAAGGGGCGGAGAACATCGCGTACGTCTGCCTGGCAGTAACGGTCAACCTGGCTGGTGGACAGCCGGTCTCGATGAAAAACATGAAGGAGGTACGGGAGCTAACTAACCGGTACGGTATCAAGGTTTTCTACGACGCTACCCGATGCGTGGAGAACGCCTTCTTTATCAAGGAACAGGAAGAGGGCTACGGTGATAAGACCATTCGTGAGATCGTGCGGGAGATGTTTAGTTACGCCGACGGTTGCACCATGAGCGGTAAAAAAGATTGCCTAGTCAACATTGGTGGCTTCTTGTGCATGAACGACGAGAAGCTGTTCGAGAAAGCGAAAGAGCTGGTGGTCGTCTACGAGGGGATGCCGTCATACGGGGGAATGGCCGGACGCGATATGGAGGCAATGGCGATTGGGCTCAAGGAGGCGGTGCAGTACGAATACATTGAGCACCGGGTAAAACAGGTGAGGTACCTGGGGGACAAACTGCGGGAAGCGGGTATCCCGATTGTTGAGCCGACCGGCGGCCACGCCGTATTTGTCGACGCGAGGCGCTTCTGCCCGCACCTCACGCAAGATCATTTCCCGGCCCAGAGCCTTGCGGCAAACCTCTACCTGGAGTCGGGTGTTCGCTCCATGGAACGGGGTATCGTCTCGGCGGGACGCGATAAAATCAGCGGCGACCATCATCGACCCAAGCTAGAGACGGTACGCCTCACCATCCCCCGCCGCGTGTACACCTACCGGCACATGGATTTAGTGGCGGCGGCGGTTCAATCGCTGTACGAGAAAAGCGAGACCATCAAGGGGCTCCGTTTCGTGTACGAGCCCAAGCAGCTACGGTTCTTTACCGCTCGGTTCGAAGAGATTTAAAGGATTGGGGAAGTCAGGGAACTAGGGAACGGGGAACGGGGAACGGGGAACGGGGAACCAGAAGAACTGGAAGAACTGGGGAACCGAAGAGTTCAGCCAATTAAAAGACGTTGGGAACCAGGAGTTGAGCAACTTAAGAAATTCGGCTCCACTCGTAGCGGTTACCACCCAATCGGTCGAGCTGCTGCTTGAGCACGTGGTGCTGGGGTTGCTCCAGCCGGGGATCGCCCGTGATTACCTCCTCCGCGATCTCCCTGGCACGGTAGAGGATGGCGCTATCGCGCACGATATCGGCGATACGCAAGTCAAACGGAATACCGCTCTGCTGGGTACCTTCCAAGTCGCCCGGGCCACGCAGCTTCAGGTCGGCCTCCGCGATCACGAAGCCGTCACTGCTCTCCGTCATGATCTTCATCCGCTCGCGGGTATCGGACGACATCTCGTAGGGCGTGATCAAAACGCAGTACGACTGATCGGCGCCCCGCCCCACCCTGCCCCGCAGCTGGTGCAGCTGGGAGAGGCCAAACCGCTGCGCACTCTCTATAACCATCATGCTCGCGTTGGGCACGTTAACCCCCACCTCGATCACGGTAGTGGAGACCATGATCTGCGCCTCGTTCGCGACGAACTGCCGCATCACCTCCTCCTTTTCGGCTGGCTTCATCCGCCCGTGCATCTTGATGACCGAAAACTCGGGGAAAGCCGCCTTCACATGCTCGTAGCCCTCCTCCAAATTCTTTAGGTCGAGCTTCTCGCTCTCCTCAATTAACGGGTAAACGATATAGACTTGCCGGCCCGCCTGAAGCTGCCCGCGGACGAACTGGTAGAGCGCACCCCGTTTCTTGTCGTACCGGTGAAGCGTCTGCACCGGTTTACGACCTGGCGGCAGCTCATCGATCACCGACACCTCAAGGTCGCCATACACCGTCATGGCCAATGTCCGGGGTATGGGCGTCGCCGTCATCACCAGCACGTGGGGCGGCCGCTTGTTTTTCTTCCAAAGCTTCGCACGCTGCGCCACGCCAAAGCGGTGCTGCTCATCGATCACCACGAAGCCAAGGTTATGAAACTGTACCTCATCCTCAATCAACGCGTGTGTGCCGATCAAGATATCGACCTCACCCGATTGAAGTCCTTCGTGAATCTGCTCCCGCTCCTTTTTCCTCGTTGACCCGGTCAGTAGCTCCACCCGCACGTTCATCCCCTTCAGCATCTGCCGAAAGGTGTCGAAATGCTGGTAGGCAAGTATCTCGGTGGGTGCCATCAGACAGGCCTGGAAACCGTTATCGAGCGCGATCAGCATGCACATGATGGCCACCACGGTCTTGCCGCTGCCCACGTCGCCCTGTAACAAGCGGTTCATCTGCTTCCCCGACGCGGTATCGCGCCGTATCTCCTTGATCACCCGCTTCTGCGCACGGGTCAGCGGGAACGGCAACTTCCGCTCGTAAAACGTGTGAAGGCAATCACCCACCTTCGAGAAGAGGAAACCCTTCAACTTCTCCTTCCGCTCGGCCGTGTACCGTGCAATATTGAGCTGGATATAGAAAAGCTCCTCGAACTTGAGGCGAAACTCGGCACGCCGCAGCAAAGCGGCCGTCTTTGGGAAGTGGATATTTTCGATGGCATTGTGAAACGGCATCAGCTTGGCTGCACAGATCACGTCAGGCGACAACGTTTCGGGGAGGGGCGACTTGATCAACCCGAATGCATTCTCGATGATCTTCTGCATCGCCTTGGAGTTGAGGTAGTGGTTTTTCATCTTCTCCGTGGTGTTGTACATCGCCATCAACCCCGTCGGTGCATCCTCCTCGTTCATAAACGGGTCGATCTCGGGGTGGGCGATATTCCACCGGTTATTGAAGAGGGTGGGTTTACCAAAAACGATATACTCCTGGTTCACCTTGTACTTCCCTTCTATATATCGAATACCTTGGAACCAAACTAAGTCCACGAACCCCGTGCCATCGGTGAAGTGTGCCACGAGCCGCCTGCGCCGACCCTCGCCAAACGTCTCAAACGAAGTAATCCTTCCTTTCAACTGGATGTAGGCGACCGACTGGTCAATTTCATGGATATAGTAGACCCGGCTTCGGTCAATATAGCGATAGGGATACCACCGCAGCAGGTCACCCACGGTAAAAACGCCGATCTCCTTGCCGAGGATATCGGCGCGCTTGGGGCCTACGCCCGGTACAAACTGAATATCGTTTTGAAGGATGCTCATGCTACCAAGCGAAGAGGGGGTAGCCCTTCATCGTCCGGTTCACCTGCTCTTTAACGCTCCTAACCACCTTGTCGTCTTCCGGGTTAGATAGCACATGATCAATCATCTCCACCACCTCGCCCATCAACTCCTCCTTGGCACCCCGGGTAGTGATGGCGGCAGATCCAAAGCGAAGACCGGAGGTCTGGAAGGGACTTCTGTCGTCAAAAGGTACCATGTTCTTGTTGGTGGTAATATTGACTGCCACCAGCAGGTCCTCAGCCACCCGACCCGTGAGGTTCGGGAACTTGCGGCGAAGGTCCACCAGTACGATGTGGTTATCCGTCCCATTGGATACCACCTTGTAGCCCTTATCCATGAACGCGCTGGCCAAGGCGGCCGCGTTCTTCTTTACCTGCGTTTGATACAGCTTGTAATCGGGCTGAAGAGCCTCATGGAAAGCCACTGCCTTGGCCGCGATAACGTGCTGCAACGGTCCCCCCTGCATACCGGGGAACACCGCGGAGTCGAATATGGCCGACATCATCCTGGTCTCCCCCCGTGCCGTTTTCACTCCCCACGGGTTTTCAAAATCTTTCCCCATCAAGATGATCCCGCCACGTGGACCACGCAGCGTCTTGTGGGTCGTGGAGGTAACCACGTGCGCGTATTTAACCGGGTTATCGAGCTTCCCCGCGGCGATCAACCCCGCCGGATGAGCCATATCGACCAGGAAGATGGCCCCCACCTCATCCGCTATACGCCGTATCCGCGCGTAATCCCAATCGCGACTGTAGGCCGACGCACCGCCAATAATCATCTTGGGCCGCTCGGAACGAGCCAGCGACTCCAGCTGGTCATAATCCACCCGCTCATCATCCTCCCGCACGCTGTACGCGACGGGGCGATACATGATACCGGAAAAGTTGACCGGTGATCCGTGCGTCAGGTGTCCCCCGTGCGACAAGTCAAGCCCTAAGAAGGTGTCTCCCGCTTGCATGCAAGCCAAGAAGACGGCCGCGTTGGCCTGTGCGCCCGAGTGAGGCTGTACGTTTGCCCATTCAGCGCCGTAGAGCTCTTTCACCCGCTCTATCGCCAACTGCTCGGACTCGTCCACCACTTCGCAACCACCGTAATAGCGTCTGCCAGGGTACCCCTCGGCATACTTGTTGGTCAATACCGACCCCATGGCACGCCTCACTTGGTCGCTCACGAAGTTTTCCGACGCGATCAACTCGAACCCTTTCAACTGGCGCTCGTGTTCCCGCTCGATAATATCAAAAATTAGCTTATCTTGCTTCATTGTTTCATCTCTTAAATTGATAACAGAGGTTGATAATGGGTACAAAGATACAGTTTTTCCCGTTGATTCGCCTTTTATCGGGCAATAAATAAAGCGGGATGATCCTGTATGAAAATCCCGTTTTTTTAAGTAGCTTTGTGCGATGAATAAAGAGAGCAAGATATACGTCGCCGGGCACCGGGGACTGGTAGGTTCCGCCATCTGGAATAACCTCTTGTCAAAGGGGTACACCAACCTGATTGGCCTGTCGAGCCGGGAGCTGGACCTGATGGATCCACATGCCACGAAGGAGTTTTTCGATCGGGAACAACCGGAGTACGTGATCCTCGCGGCCGCCCACGTTGGCGGTATCGTGGCGAACAACACTTACCGGGCCGACTTTATCTACCGGAACCTGCAGATTCAAAACAACGTGATTGGCGAAAGTTATCGCCACGACGTTAAAAAGCTGCTCTTCTTAGGCAGCACATGCGTCTACCCGCGCGAAGCTCCCCAACCGATGCAAGAGGACTCCCTCCTCACCAGCCCCCTGGAGTACACCAACGAACCTTACGCCATCGCGAAGATTGCCGGACTTAAGATGTGCGAAAGCTTCAACATCCAGTACGGCACCAACTACATCGCGGTCATGCCGACCAACCTATATGGCCCCAACGATAACTTCGACTTGGAAAAGAGCCATGTCCTTCCAGCGATGATACGCAAAATTCACCTGGCCAATGCCTGGCTGAAAGATGACTGGAGAACTATCAGAAAAGATATTGACCGGCGACCGGTAGAAAGGCTCTCTAGCGATGCCCCGCGACGGGATATCGAGAGGATACTGCAAAAACACGGTATCTACAAAGATCGCGTCGTGTTATGGGGGACGGGAACACCAAGACGGGAGTTCCTCTGGAGCGAGGAGATGGCCGATGCCTGCGTTTTCATCATGGAACACGTGAACTTCAGCGACCTGGCACAAGGCATGACCGAGGTAAAGAACTGTCACATCAACATCGGGACAGGGAAAGAGATTACCATTCGGGAACTCTCGTCCATCATCCAGGAGACCATCGGCTACGAGGGGGAGATTCGGTTCGACAAGAGTAAACCGGACGGAACACCCAGAAAGCTGACCGATGTATCGAAGCTCAACTCGCTGGGGTGGCGACACACCATTGACGTGGAGGAGGGAGTGAAACGGCTATACGATTGGTATACCGGTTCGATATAGTCCTCGCACCCCTTTCACCTACTCCCTATCATACCGTACCATTCGCTTGACCAGCGCACTCCCAACTACTTGATCCTCTTCACGTAATCCATATCGTGACGCACCATCCGCCTGACCAGCTCGGGGAAAGGGGTCTTTGATGGGTCCCATCCCAAGAGGGTACGTGCTTTGGTGGGATCACCCAACAGCTGCTCCACCTCGGTCGGACGGAAGTACTTGGGATCGACCTCCACTACCACCTGGCCCGTCTCCACGTTGATTCCCTTCTCCTCAACACCCTCTCCTTCCCAGCGGAGAGTAATACCCGCCTCTTGAAACGCGAGATCACAAAACTCCCGCACGCTGTGCATCTTGCCAGTAGCGATCACGAAGTCCTGGGGGACGTCGTGCTGCAGCATCCGCCACATACACTCTACGTAATCAGGTGCGTAGCCCCAATCGCGTTGCGCATTCAAGTTACCCAGGTAAAGCTTATCCTGCAAGCCCTGCGCAATCCGGGCGGCGGCCAGCGTGATTTTCCGGGTAACGAAGTTCTCCCCTCGTCGCTCGCTCTCGTGATTAAATAGGATCCCATTCACCGCGAACATCCCGTACGCCTCCCGGTAGTTCTTGGTGATCCAGAAGCCGTACAGCTTGGCCACCCCATACGGGCTGCGGGGATAAAAGGGGGTATCCTCGTTTTGTGGCACCTCATGTACCTTCCCGTACAACTCGGAGGTGGATGCCTGGTAGATCCGGGTTTTATGGTGTAAACCGAGGATACGCACCGCCTCGAGTAGCCTCAGCGTTCCTACCGCGTCGACCTCGGCCGTGTACTCCGGCACATCAAAGCTCACCTTCACGTGACTCTGAGCCGCTAAGTTGTATATCTCATCGGGTTGAATAGACTGGATCACGCGGATAAGTGAGCTGGAGTCGGTCATATCAGCATAATGCAGATCGAGGGCCCGTCCCCGCTTCATATCACGTACCCACTCCTCAAAGTAGAGGTGCTCGATTCGCCCGGTATTGAACGAGGAGGAGCGGCGTAAGGTACCGTGTACCTCGTACCCTTTCTCGATCAACAATTCTGCCAAATAAGAACCATCTTGTCCCGTGACTCCGGTAATTAACGCAACTCTCTTCATATTTTAAAAAATCCGCCGTTTGATTATAATATATATATTGTTGTTTTTCTGTTAAACTTTTTCACGCCAAAAGTTTGACTCTCTTAATCTCTTCCCGTATCTCTGTTATCACTTCGGGATTTACTATTGTTTTCTTTCCGCTATCTGAAATTGAGAATATATAAAAAAACTCCCCGCCAAACTTCTCTTTAAATTTTTGGTGAGACTTGAGTTGTATCTTTTGTTCCTTGAATATTTCAGGGAGCTGTATTCCTTTGTTGACGGGTTTTATTTGTATGCCGATATAATGATTGTTTACGTGAATGAAAAAATCCACATTGTAAAGCCTATCCCATTCGTCAGAGGCAGGTTCAATTTTATAGTCAATTATTTCCTGTTGAAGTTGTCCGTAGATTGTTTTTATTTCTGTTACGTAGCCCTGGTAAGTGCGGTTAATTACCATTTCCAGCATGTAGTTAATGCAGTCTTGCTCCGTAATCTCTTCAACTTCAGCTACAATTACTTCGGTAATTTTGATATAGAGTTTTTTGCCCAATTCAACGATATGCTCTTTCGGTCTTACATTTGAAAAGTAATATTCCTCCCATTCAGCTATATTAGTGGGGCTACATTTTCTTATACTTTCAGATGTTGCTCCAACATTTCTTTTAAAGTTGAGCTGAAAACGATTCATTGCACTATTTAGTATCCACTCTTTTGCCATTTCTGTTTAGTTTAAATTTTGTTTGTGAACCATTTTACCCGTCTTTTTTTAAGGAAATCTATTATTGGATTGTGTTGAGTTTTATAAATTTTTCCCTGTATTTATAATTTGACAGTGTGTCTGGTTGAGCTAAACCCTGTTTTATCAGGTGTGCATTTAAGAATGTCCTGTTTTTTAAATACAAGTAACATAGCAAATTAGACTCGTTGTCATATTTTTGGCTGTCAAATTTTAAAAAAACTTTTTGTCCTTTGGTTTTGTCAACAAGGAATTTTTCAGCTTGTGATTTTTGGGAAAGATCTTCTTTAACTCCTATAAGTCTAATGGTTATACCAGAATCTAGTACGAGAATCTCCGGACTGATCACCTTTGTTACCGTGTAATACTGCTGTTTCGTTGGACTTTCTTTGCTGATTTTTGAACCAAACTGCAACTTTTTAGGATCAATCTTTTTATCCATTGCCTGAAAATCCACAAAGCGGTAAGGCAATCCTTCAAACTCCCTGTCAAAATCTAAATCAAGCTCAACCCGATCTTCTAAAAAATGATACTCTGTGCCTGCTATATCTGTCTGGTTGACGTTCAACTTCTGTTTGATGATGTTTACATAATCCTTGTTGATTTCATACCCTATCGAGTTTCTGCCCAGATTTTTGGCGGCTAAGGATGTTGTCCCGCTGCCCAAAAAGGGATCAAGAACCGTCTCACCTTTAAAAGCGAACATTTTAATTAACCTTTTGGGTAACTCCTCGGGAAACATGGCGAGGTGATCTTGTTGCTTTGCACCGGCAAAATTCCAGTGTCCGGCAAAATATTGGCGCCACTCCTCTATTGTTAATTTCGACGCCTCTTTAATCTCTTTGCTCACTTTGACAGAGGGTCTGCCCAGTTTTTTAAAAATCAGTATAAATTCATAATCTATAGAGATGATACCGTTTCTGGGGGTCGGGTAACTTCCCATTAGGGATGCACCGCCGGTCGTATTTGTGGTTGTCTGCTTTTGCCAAATAATAGCCCCCATATAATCAAAACCTATGCTCTCGCAAAATTTTATGATTTCGGTTCTGATAGGAATCACTTTATACCTGCCGTAATATACTGCCCTTGCAAATTGATCGCCAATATTTATACAGAGACGGCAACCGTTGTCTAAAACCCTGTAACACTCTTTCCATACTAGGTTGAGATTGTTGATATATGTTTCGTAATCATCGTTGTACCCTATTTGCTCATCGCTTCCATAATCTTTCAGTTGCCAATATGGAGGGGAAGTAATAATGAGTTGTACAGAACGATCATTAACGAGACTCATCTTTCTGCTATCACCCGTAACTATTTTATGTATCGTTTTCATTCGATTAGTTTATCTTTGCACGTTGCATCTTGACTTTCGCCTTTGAGTATTTAGCCCTTTATTCTACTGTAGCAGAAACTCAAACAGGCAACTCAAACAAGGTCCTTCAACAGCGGGGCTCGCCTATCTTTCTCGGAGAGTATAATCTCATCGGTCGCAAGCAACCAGTCGATTTTCAATTCGGGATCATTCCAAAGCAGCCCTCCCTCATACTCCGGCATATAATAATTATCACATTTATATTGAAAAATCGCCTCCTCGCTCAGGACGATAAAGCCGTGAGCGAATCCCTTTGGTATAAAGAGTTGCCATGTGTTTTCCCCCGAGAGCCTCACCGCGACATGCTCACCAAAGGTGGGAGAATCCCTTCTGATATCCACGGCCACGTCCAGCACCTCACCCCTCACGACCCTTACCAGCTTGGCTTGGGCGTAGGGGGCTTTCTGAAAATGAAGTCCCCTTAAAACACCGCGTGTCGACATGCTTTCGTTGTCTTGAACGAAAATGACGTTGCCCACCTTTTCGTTAAACACCCGTTTCGAATAGGACTCGAAAAAGTACCCCCGTTTATCGGTAAAAACCTTTGGCTTGAGGATTACCACCCCCTCTATAGCTGTTCGTTCGATTTGCATGCGAAACGCTCTTTTATTATACACTCGTAATAATCTCGTGTTAACCCCTTGCCGTGAATACCCGCCTTCACTTTCGCGGGTTTTTCAACCTGCAAGTCAACATTCTTCATCAATATTCCTGTAACAGATCGGGCCTACGCTTTTTAGTCCGTTCGAGCGACTGCTCATGCCGCCACTCGGCAATCTTACGCTCATGTCCCGACAACAACACCTCGGGCACCTTCCACCCTTTATATTCCGCCGGGCGGGTATATACGGGCGGTGCCAACAGCCCATCCTGAAACGAATCGGATAGGGCTGATTGCTCGTCACCAATAGCCCCGGGAATAACCCTCGCGACCGCATCGGCAATCATGGCGGCCACCAGCTCACCACCGGTAAGGACAAAGTCACCTATAGAGAGCTCCCTCGTCACGAGATGTTCCCGCACCCGGTAGTCCACCCCCTTGTAATGGCCACACAAGATAATCAGGTTTTTCATGAGCGAGAGCTCATTCGCCGTACTTTGGGTAAACGGTTCGCCATCGGGCGAGGTGAAAATCACCTCATCATACTCCCTTTGCGATTTCAGGTGGCTGATGACCCGGTCAATCGGCTCTACCTGCATCACCATGCCCGCCTCACCCCCAAAGGGATAGTCATCTACCCTCCTGTGCTTATCGAGGCTATAATCCCGCAGGTTATGCAGGTGAAACTCCACCAGTCCCTTCTCCCGCGCCCGCTTCATAATGGAATTTTGAATGGCGCCTTCGATAATTTCAGGAAAAACGGATACAATATCTATACGCATATTTCAGGTTGCACAAACGATTCAATGAGTTCCCGTTAAAGGTAATCAATCGCCTTCTCTAAACTTACCGAGTGGGATCCCTTTAACAGGATATAGTGACGGGTTATCGGCTCTTTCTGAAGCCTTTCAATTAGCTCCTCCACCCTGTCATACACCTCGTAGTAGGGTTTTATTAAAGGAAATTTCCGAAACAGCTTTCCCACTAATATCACTTTACCCATTGGCTGTTCAGCGAGGAAGTCGAGCAAATACTGGTGCTCCTCCATCGCCATCTCCCCCAGCTCTTTCATCTCGCCAATCACCACCATTTTCGGCAGGGAGGTGGGAATGGTAGCGAAGAACTCCAGCGATGCCTTCATGCTGGTAGGGTTCGCGTTGTACGTATCGATGATCAGGTCGTTCCTCGCGGTTCGTTTAAACTGGGAGCGATGATTCACCGGCTCGTACTCCTCAAGCGCGGCACTAATTCGGTCGGCGTTGATGCCGAAAAATTTGCATACCGCCACGGCCGAAATCGCGTTATCGAAGTTGTATTCACCTACAAGCCGGGTCTTCACCCGGAAGGAGCGGTCAAAAAAGTTCCAGTCGAACTCCATAAAAGGTGTCGCATCCACCAGGTTTCCTGAAGCGAACAGCGTGGGGTCGTTCTTCCCGTACAATATGCGGTCCATTCCCTCCGAGTGATCGACCAGGTAGGGGTTGTCCTTGTTGACAAACACCTTTCCCCCGCTTTCACGGATGTACTCGTACAGCTCACACTTGGCGCGAATCACGTTTTCAAACGATCCAAACCCTTCCAAATGCGCCTTACCCACGTTGGTAATCAACCCGTAGTTGGGTTTGGCAATCTCACACAGCTCCTTGATCTCCCCCAGGTGATTCGCTCCCATCTCGACCACCCCTATCTCATGGGTTCTATTCATCGTGAGTAGGGTGAGCGGCACCCCAATATGGTTATTAAAGTTCCCTTGGGTATAGGCCACCTTGAACTCCCTGGTAAGACCTATGGCTATCAGCTCCTTCGTGGTGGTTTTCCCATTGGTGCCAGTAATAGCGATGATAGGGATTTTCAGCTTTTCGCGGTGGTAAGTCGCCAAATTTTGGAGGGTTGTCAGCACGTTATCCACACGGATGATCCGCTCGTCCTCTACCCCATCCACCTGCTCATCGACCACGGCGTAAGCACAACCGGCCTTTAATGCCTCACCCGCGAAGAGGTTACCGTTAAACCGTTCACCCTTTAAAGCAAAGAAGATAGAGCTCTTGGGACACATCCGCGAGTCGGTGGTAACCACAGGATAATTAAGGAAAATAGCGTGCAGTTCCGGTATCTTCATAACTTAACTACGCCCTTGATAGCCTTATAATCCAAGCTTCTTGGCAATAGAGGTTGGTAACGCCTTTTTATTAAGCACGATGCTCATGGTCTTATATTTCACGAAGGGAAACGAGGCGTACCACAACCCTTTGTAGGGCCCGGTTTCACCCCAAGAGTTCTTCACCATAAAGAAAGGATTCCCTTTTTGGTCTTGCGCTATACCATAAATCTGCATGCCATGGTCGTCGGTCGTTTCGTACCGGTCATAAGCCACTTGTCTCATCTCTTGCGTGATGTTCTTTTCAGCCAGCAACTCAACCCCTACCCGTGCCCTTAAGTCAGCGTCTCTCTCCCGTGCAGATTGCCCCAGCCATCTCTCCTGATCGGAGCCCGCGTTCTCAGGTGCATTCTCGTCGGGTACGATCGCGATGCCAGACCGCGAAAAGCCGACCTCGCTCACGTCAGAAGCCCACGCGATGGTATATCCCTCCATGATGGCATGCTCCATCACCTCCATGAACTCATCGATGGGCAAATTATAGGAGAGTGCCCAACGCCAATTATCCGGCACTTCAACAGGAAAGGCGGTGTAAAAGGGATGATGCGTATATGAAGTGAGGGAAATGTAATCCTCTTGCTTCAACCCCAGCCAATCCCTAAACGAGTGGGCATCGTACTCCTTGCCCTCGTAGACGAATGTTTCAGGCACCTCCCCCAGATAGGTGTCCAGGATGGCTGAGAATCCCTCGAGCCAGACAGGGGTGAAGCTACTAGCGCTCATGATGCCATCCATGTACCCCTTGAGCACTCTGTCCAACTCTCCATGGTTGTGCGTTTCAGAGCCATAATTCAATCCCCGGTACGCCTCCTCAGGGAGAATACCGAAGTCATCCAAGGTTTCCACCACATCGGCAAAAGAGCCACCCGCGGCGAAATTCAAGTGGCCATGAAGCCGGGCATATTTGACAGCTTGGTCTTCGTAATTCCGCCGAACGATATACATCTCCGAGAGGTCAAACTCCCCTTTTCCCATCCGGATAAGTTCAGATTCAAGTAGCCCAACACCTGAGAAGCTCCAGCAGGTACCGCTACTAGACTGATTTTTCACGGGCGTGATCGGGTTCTCCTTAATCACGCTGAATTCATAGCCATTTTGAGCGGTCAGGAAAAAAGCCGCCAGGGCCAGTGTAAACAGTAAAATATATCTCTTCATACAATCAAGTTTATTTGTTGACAAATATAGTTTAAATGGGCGACTTTACACGCTTTTTCGTCCACCTATTCCCTAAAAAGTCGAAAAATAGCGTATCTTTACACCCGCTGGGGGCTCGCTGGAGGCTATTCAATTGCACGAACAGGTTGCTTAAGCGATTATGCATTCAGTCAACCTGCACGTTTTGGACTACATCTTTATTAACACTATTCACATTATGGATGATATAAAACCGAGGCAAAGAAAAAGCAAGAAAATACTCCGGTGGTTCCTCTTCATCCTCCTGATGTCACTGGCCGCTTTCATTTACGTTCGCTACTACTACGTATTTGGCACGGGGGTAAAATCGGGGGAGCTAAACTATCTGGTATACAAGGGGGTGATATTTAAAACCTACGAGGGGAAATTAATCCAGTCAGGATTTCGCGCTGATAAGCCGGAGGGGTTCCAGTCCAACCAATTCGACTTCTCGGTGGTGGACGAGAAACTCGCGAAGGAGTTGATGCTGCTGGGGGGCAAGCATGTGCAGTTGCATTACAAGGAGTATTTCGGAGCGCTCCCATGGCGCGGGTACACCAAGTTTATCGTGGACAGCATCGTCTCCGTTGAGGAACCTTTGGATCAAGAGTTGGAAAAGGAAATCACCCCTTACCTGTTGGAATCCCTGTAAAGAGGATTGAAGAATCACCAGAGTAAAAATAAGAAATGGGAAAAAAGCAACGCTTCTACGTCGTTTGGGAAGGCGCTCAACCGGGCGTCTACCATTCGTGGGAAGAGTGCAAGTCCCAGGTTCTTCACCATCCGAACGCCCTGTATAAATCGTTCGGCACGTTGACCGAGGCAGAGGCGGCCTACAAGGAGAATCCCTGGAGGCACCTTGGCAAACAAGGCAACGGGATGTCCCCTGGCAGTACGAGAAAACATGCGGTGCAAGAAGCATATCCAAGCGATCCTATTATCTCGAAGAGTATTGCCGTGGACGCTGCCTGTAGCGGCAACCCCGGCCCCATGGAGTACCGGGGTGTCTACGTTAGTGATGGAAGAGAGATCTTCCATTTTGGTCCCGTGGAGGAGGGCACCAACAACATCGGCGAATTTCTTGCCATCGTACACGCACTGGCCCTGTTAAAGCAGAAGGGAAGCAATCTCCCCATCTATAGTGACAGCATGAACGCGATCAAGTGGATCGAGAAGAAAAAGTGCAACACCAAGTTGGAGGTCACGGAACGAAACAAGGCCCTTTTCGAGTTGATAGACCGTGCCGAGAAATGGCTTCACGAAAATAGTTACCCCAACGCCATTCTCAAGTGGGACACCGAGAGGTGGGGCGAAATTCCCGCCGACTTCGGGAGGAAATAGATACTACTTAGGGGAACAGGTTACTCCTCCGACTCATCTTCATCCAAGAAGTAGGGTTTCGGGGGCTGCAGGTCGGGAAAGACCCTGCGTACGTTTGCCGCTACGGCCTCCGCGAACTCCTCCAATTCCATATTCAGAACCTGAGAGGCTTGCAGGTAGACATCGCGTATCGACATATCCCCCTCATCCGTCTCGCAAAAGAGACGGTCCATCGGGATGAGCGGAAGAGAATCGACGTTCAAGTTATCACCTATCGAAAATAGGAATCCCTCGTTGATAAGCCGCTTGGTTAGCTCTGGCCTGCTTCGGTACCCATGGATGATACTGGGCTGTGATGGTTTTAGCTCGCGGTATACATGAATAAGCTCCTCCCACGCTTTCACGCAGTGAATAATCAGTGGTTTGCGAAGCTTCTCGGCGAGCTCGATATGTTGCTTAAAAAGCGGGATTTGCACGTCAAATGAAGGTCCTTTCAGTCGGTCAATACCAGTCTCCCCAATAGCCACTATCCGTGGATTAGGGGCGATTTCCGTTAGGTAGGTCATCTGCGTTTCGCTCCCCTCGGAATACCACGGGTGAATGCCGCACGAGAAGGCGTGACGCCGGTGCGAATCTTTGGCTACCTCAAATTCAAGGGGATACACGTCGAAGATACACGAATGATAGGGGTCATCATTCTCCTCGAGTAAAATTTGGTGGGTGTGTACGTCGTAAAACTCCATACTTTTATTTTCTCAAATGTTGAGTCTCATCTCTCAATTATGTCCCGGCTAATCTTTCTCCGTTTTAAGCTTTACCTTAGGCTCGGGAACAGGATCGTACCCCTTTCCTCCCCAGGGGTGGCAGCTCAGGATACGCTTGGCAGCCAGGTAGGTGCCTTTGAACGGGCCATGCTTTTTCAAGGCATCGATCGTGTAGCGGGAGCACGATGGCGTATAGCGACAACTGGGCGGCAACAGGGGTGAAATAGCTGCCCTGTAAAAGTAAACGGGGATCAACAGGACCCACGTAATGGCTTTTCCTACCCATTTCAACATTTCTCTATACCGTTATCCAGTTGGGCAACCAGGGTGTTCAACGCCTTTCGCACCCCTTTCTCCACGATCGTGAAGTCAGCTATTCCCTCTTTCACGTAAATAAAAGCGATATCTATTCCCTTGTCCTCACGTAGCGCTATCGGATTCAAAATATGCTTATTCAATCGATACGCCTCTCGTGCGAGTCTTTTCACCCGGTTACGTTGTACCGCCGAACGAACCCTTTTCTTTGGAACCGTGATGAGTATCGAGGCAAGGGTTAGCGGGTACGGTACCCGCTCCAGGTAGATTACCCGAAAGGGGTAGGCCATAAAGGAGTTGCCCTGTGCGAAAAGTGTTTCAATCCTTCGTTTTCCTGTAACGCGCTCCTCCTTTGTAAACGTAAAGCGCTTTTCATCGTTCATAAAGCGGTTCGCTTACCGCGAATGAAACTTATGGTTCTCCTGTATAAAAGTCTCCAGTGCGGCCGTCATAGAGGGACAATCCGGCCGCGGCGCCTCACAGTCGAGCCTCAAGCCAGCCTCTTCAATCGCCTTAGCCGTAGAGGGTCCAAAACAGCCAATGGCCGCATCGCCCTGCACGTAGTCCGGGAACTTGCTACGCAAGGATTGAATTCCCAGGGGACTGAAGAAAATCATCATATCGTAATCCAGCGTCTCATCCTCCGGGAAGTCATTGCTCACGGTCCGGTACATCACCGACTTGGTATACCCTATCTTTTTTTCATCCAAAAAGTTAACCACCTCATCACTATGTTCTTCAGGCACGGGAAGGAGAAATTTCTCTTTCGAGTGCTTTGTGAAAGCATTGTTTAGCCCCTCAATTCTACCCGTTGGACTAAAGAAAATCTTCCGTTTCCGATAGACGATATATTTCTGCAAGTAGAGAGCGACCGTTTCCGATATGCAAAAGTACTTCATCGACTCGGGAACCGTGATCTTCATCTCTTCGCAAATGGAGAAAAACTTATCCACCGCGGTGCGGGCCGTGAAAATTATAGCCGTGTGATCCAGAATGTTGATTCGCTGCTGTCGGAACTCTTTCAACGAGACCCGATCGACCCTTATGAATGGATAAAAATGAATATCCACGTTGTACTTTTCCCCAATATCGTAATAGGGGGAGCGTTCGCTTTTAGGTTTAGGTTGAGAGATAAGAACCTTGTTGATTTTACGGACCTTCATACCAAGTAGTTTCCTGCAAAATTGACAATAGAACTCGCCCCTTTATATAACAGGATGTAAGGAGCGATTTCAGTGCCGCAAAGATACAAAATAAAATAGATTGGACCGACTTTATTCTTAACAAAAATATTTAATAGCCCGATGGCAACCGCAGTCCTGTTGATGAAAAAAAGCAACATCAGCAAGAGAAACATCGGGAACCTATATTCGGGTAGAAAAATAAATACCAGTGCAGGTAAGAAAAGGCACAGACCGAAAAGTTGCAAGTGGCCGTAATAGTGCCCCCTCCATCGTATCAAATCGGCAGTGAGGAAAAAAGAGGAAACAGCCCTGTAAGTTAAATACTTTAGTCCCGCAAAGAGGAAAAGCCCCAAGAAAACAAGGCTAAAGCCAACCAAGTAAGCGGTAGGTGCAAGAGAAACAGGAACTCGGGAAAGAAAGTAAACGAACAGAATGATGGCACCGATCAGGATGGTTTGAACGATCATGAAAACGCTTCCCCACACTTCGGAAGTGGTCACCTGCTTTTTTTGCCCGGGCGAAGCATCCCTTCGCAAGGAGAGCCTGTTTTTCAAGTTGATAAAGAACGTGCCCCGGGCATCACGAACCACCAGGGAAGACAATAGGAAGCAAAGCAGGAAAACAAGGAAAAGGGAGCTGGTCATCCAATCCGAAACGGGCAACGGCATCCCTACTCTTCCTGGTAAGGTGTTCTGCACTCCCGACAAAAGGGCAGGATCAATCGCGAAGAAAAGACCATCGCCCTCTAACGGCAAATAGTCGACACGCCCAAAGTCAAACTTCAGTGACTCGGGGCATACCACCGGCTCAGCCGCCCTCAAGTACAGGGAAAGCGAGTCTGGTATCGTATCGGTGAGGGCATGAAACACGGGCTTCGTACGTTTTACGCGAAGTTACTACTCTTTTTCGTCAACTCTCCTTTCATCTCCAAAGTTATTTCACTTTCAAGTCAGGCTGACGCATACTAAACAAACTGTTTTTCATGAAAGCAAACACCAACTAATCGCCATACTTAGATACATTACCGCTCCACTCGGAGGGATTTCGCAAAAGGGTTATCGCCTCCTCTGGCGTGGTCGCCACCTCCCACATCGCACGGAAACCATCATTCATGAACTTCTCGGCGATCATCTGGTCAAAAAACTGTAACAACTTATTGTAATACCCGTTCACGTTCAGGATAATGACGGGGTGCGTGTATAGGCCCAACTGTTTCCACGTGAGGATCTCGGCCAGTTCTTCGAGTGTTCCCAACCCACCGGGCAGTGCGATGGCAGCTTCCGACAGGTTCGCCATACACTCTTTGCGCTCATGAATGGTTTCAGTAATAATCGTTTCACTGAGTCGCTCATGGCACCAGCCTGCATCGACCATGAAGCGGGGAATAACCCCCTTCGTCGTTCCCCCATGTTGTATGATGGAATCGTTCAAGGCACCCATCAGCCCTTGGTTACCCGCCCCGTTTACACAGGTAATACCGTTCTCGGCAAGCAGTTGACCCAAACGTTGCGCGGCATCCAAGTACACCTCGCCCACCTCCCTACTTGAGGCACAGTAGACGACCACCGTCAACCCTTTCCCTCTCATAGATCAAACGCCTCCCTTAATGTGTCCACGAAGTCAAGCTTCTCCCAGGTGAAGAGCTCCACTTCGCACACTACTGGCCGGGACTTGTAGCGTGACGTGAACTCCTTCTGTATCACGCGTGGTTCACGCCCCATATGCCCGTACGATGCGGTTTCAACGTAAATAGGGTTACGCAACTTCAATCGCTCTTCGATGGCTTTGGGCCGCATATCAAACAGTTTGGCAATCTTCTCCGCGATCTCTGCATCGGAGGCATTCACCCTGCTTTTCCCAAAAGTATTGACGTAGATACTCATCGGTTGAGCCACCCCTATGGCATAAGAGACCTGGATCAGCACCTCGGGGGCAATCCCGGCCGCCACCATATTTTTCGCAATATGTCGGGCCGCGTAAGCCGCGGAGCGGTCCACCTTAGAGGGGTCTTTCCCCGAGAAGGCACCACCCCCGTGGGGTGCTTTACCCCCGTAGGTATCCACGATAATCTTGCGTCCGGTAAGCCCGGTATCACCGTGTGGTCCGCCGATTACAAACTTACCCGTCGGGTTCACGAAATAACGGATATCATCGTCAAATAACTTATGGATATCTCCCCGCTGTTTATACTGGTCACGCACCCGTGGGATCAGGATGGAACGTATGTCTGACTTGATGCGCGCTTGCATCCGCTTATCGGCTTCCAGAGCGGCTTCATGGGTGTCGTTCAAGGGCTGCTCAAACTCATCATGCTGCGTGGAGATAACGATGGTATCAATACGAAGCGGGGTGCCATCCGAAGCGTACTCCACCGTGACCTGCGACTTGGAGTCCGGGCGAAGGTAGGGCATCAATTCCGGTTCATTCTTACGGATATTGGCCAACTCTACCAACAGCGCGTGACTCAAGTCAAGCGGTAAAGGCATGTAGTTATCCGTCTCGTTGGTAGCGTAGCCAAACATCATCCCCTGATCACCCGCACCCTGTTCCATAGGATCCTCTTTCTGGTCGACCCCCCTGTTAATATCGTCCGACTGTTCGTGGATACTCGTGAAAACACCACATGAACGGGCTTCAAACTGATACTCGCTTTTGGTATAGCCTATTTTGGCAATCACCCCCCGGGCCACCTCAGCGACATCAACGTACGCCTTTGACTTCACCTCACCAGCTATAACCACCTGCCCAGTGGTGACCAATGTTTCAATCGCCACCTTCGACTCGGGATCATACGCCAGGAATTCGTCCAGTAAGGCATCGGATATCTGGTCGGCCACCTTGTCGGGATGCCCTTCCGACACCGACTCAGAAGTAAATAAATAGTTCATCTAAAACGGTTTTTTCAATTAAAATAACGGGGAGACGATTCAAAGGAGAAGGAGATGCAAGCAGCGCGTTTTAGCATTTTTTTCTGTGGTTGCAAGCAGTTCAAATCTTTCCACATTACTTTAATCGGGTGTACAAATACAAAGATGCCCGCAAAGGTAATCTTTTTTTTTATATTTCGGCCATTCCTGATGGGAAAACTCCGTTTTCCTTAAGCCAATCTTCCAGCTTCACCTTACCGGTGAAATGCATTGTATGAAATCCCAGTTGACGGGCCGTCTCGATATTGGCCGCGTTATCATCGATGAAAAGCGACTCCCCCGCCTTTAACTGGTAACGTTCCAGCAGGATTTCATACAACCGGGGATCGGGTTTGATAAGCTTCTCTTGACCCGAAACCACGATCCCATCCAAATCGTCAAAAAAGTCATACCGTTCCATCGCGATGGGCAAAGTCTCAGCGGACCAGTTGGTGAGCCCGTAGACCTGGTACTCCGTCTTGAGCGGCTTGATTAGCTTCACGTTTTCCTCGATGGTTCCCCCTAGCATCTCTTCCCACCGTCCATAAAACATGGCAATCTCCTCGTGGTAACGAGGGTGTTCTGCCTGTAACAACCGGGTAGCCTCGGCTAATGGACGGCCGGCATCTTGCTGGATGTTCCAGTCGGAGCTACAAATGTGCTCCAAAAAATGGTGCATGTCACACTCGTTATCAAAGACTTTCTTGTAAAGGTAGGTAGGATTCCAGTCTATCAAGACCCCCCCAAAATCGAAAACGACGTTACGGATTGATTTCATTTCGCGTTTGCTTCATTAAAAACAGGTTCAGGAAGAAACAATACAATTAGAATCATGTTTTCAAGAAAAACGTTCTGTCAGAAAACAGGTTCCTGCCCAAACTGTGATTCCGGCGTTCAATATACCATTTTTTCGGGTAATTTGATTACTTTTGCTCCAAGTAAAGGTAAAATTCTCATTGATCATGATCACAGCAGACCAACTAAAGGACGTGTTGGAGCGCGAGCAGGCGCTGAGGGGGTATCTTTGACATCGATGCCAAAATCATTCAACTGGAAGAGGAAGAGCTACGTACCCATGCACCTGAATTCTGGAACGACACCAAGTCGGCCGAACGCCAAATGAAGGTGGTGGGCGAACTAAAGTTTTGGTTAAACGCCTACCAAGAGGTAAAGGCTGCCACCGATGAAGTGCAGCTGGCTTTTGACTTCGCGAAGGAGGGTGTTGTATCGGAAGAGGAGCTGGACAACAACTACCAACATGCGCTAACCCTCATCGAAGAGTTAGAGCTAAAAAACATGCTTCGCCAAGAGGAGGATAAACTGGGTGCCGTGCTCAAGGTGAATGCCGGTGCAGGAGGCACCGAAAGCCAGGACTGGGCCTCGATGCTTTTACGAATGTACCAGCGATGGTGCGAGGGGAAAAATTACAAGACCACGATTACCAACTGGCAGGACGGCGATGATGCTGGCATCAAGACGGCAACCCTTCAAGTGGAGGGCGATTTAGCGTACGGCTTTTTGAAAAGCGAAAACGGGGTACATCGCCTCGTGCGGGTTTCCCCCTTTAACGCGCAAGGGAAGCGGATGACATCGTTCGCATCCGTCTTCGTGGTGCCGCTGGTCGATGATTCAATCGAGGTGGAGGTCAACCCGGCCAACCTTAGTTGGGACACGTTTCGCTCTTCGGGAGCCGGGGGACAAAACGTGAACAAGGTAGAAACGGGCGTAAGGCTACGCTATCTCTACACGGATCCCGATACGGGACAAGAGGAGGAGATCGTGATCGAAAACACCGAAAGCCGCTCACAGATGGGGAACCGGGAGAACGCGCTGCGGTTACTCCGCTCGCAGCTGTACGATAAAGAACTCGAGAAACGGAGAGCCGCGCAAGCCGCGATAGAAGCGGGGAAAAAGAAGATCGAATGGGGTTCGCAAATCCGCAGTTACGTGTTTGATGATAGGCGGGTAAAGGATCACCGCACCAACCACCAAACATCCGACGTCTCGGGGGTGATGGATGGCGATCTCGATGCGTTTATCAAGGCATATCTAATGGAATTTGGAGGGGAGTAATCCACGTATTCAAATATTTAGATGCCCTTTTCAACCGATAATCCGATTAACGCGAAATCGTATTTAACGGGATCTTCAGCATCCCATAACCGAAAAATTCCCGGTCAACCCTGTAGCTGCCTCTCAGTCAACCTGTCAGTGTGCATAGAGAAACAAAATCACAATTATTCTCTATCAAATTACCGCTACTCCTTAAAAAACCTTACATTTGCATGTTAATTATTAGTTTGAATCCTGTTTTAGATGGCACGTTCATATTCATATATATTCCAAGGTAAAAGCGCACTACCTTTGCTTTCTACCCTTTTTTTCGCGCTCTCATTCTTTTCCCTGACTATCAAGCCATTACCAGCTCAAATAAGCTATGGCGGACGCCCCCTGCCACTATCGGTGGGAGTTAGCGCCCGAACGATCGATCCCGCAGCGACTCTTTTCGTGGAAATGCCCTCGTTTGATCAAGAGGCGGCATTACGACGTGCCCAAACAGATCAAGCCAAACTAAAAAGCCTTGAATTCGCGCACAAATTCGACGTGCAGCTACGCCCGGAGAATTCGGGCGTCACCTTCTCGCACGCCGGGATGAATGTATGGCGCGTGGGGATTCGTTCGAAGGGTGCTTACTCGATCAACTTGCTTTTCTCTAAGTTCCGGCTTCCGGAAGGAGCCAAGGTGTTTATCTACAACACCCACCAAACGGAAGTGCTGGGTGCCTACACTCACGAGAACAACAGCGACCTGAACCTGCTCCCGGTTCAACCCATCGGGGGGGAGGAGTTAATCGTGGAGTATCAGGTACCCTTGCACTCTACAGATAAAGGCGAGATTGAGATTGGTGATGTAAACCACGACTTCCTAGGTCTCTTCCGGGGAAGGGAGCCAAGGGATCCGCAACAGTCGTGCCACCCCAATATAGTTTGTTATCCCGAAGATATCCAACCAGGCAGTGGTGTGGTAGCACTCATCATCAACGGCACCTATTACTGCACTGGTTCATTAATCAACAATACTGCAGAAGATGGTACCCCTTACCTGCTGACCGCCACCCATTGTCTCAATTTCGATTACAGCGCAAGCTTCCTCGCGAATAGGAGGTATGACCTAATGGCAGGAAACATCGTCGCTTTCTTCAACTACCAATCCCCCCTTTGCGATACCGATATCCGTGGCCCATTGCAGATGACGATGGCCTCAGCCGACTCCGTACTGATTAGTGAACGTCACGATATCTCCCTCCTGAAGCTCAAACAGATGCCTCCCGCTGAATACCAGCCCTATTACCTGGGCTGGAATGCCAATGCGAATGCCGGAAACAGCCAGTCGGGTCCTTTCCATGGCCTTCACCACCCCAACGGGGGTGTCAAGAAAGTGGCCGTAGAGGAAAATTCATTATCCTTTGGTTCATTCGATGACCCGAAGTACAACATGGAACCCAACTCTTTCTGGATCGTAAAGGCGTGGGACGTTGCTGCCACGGAGGCGGGCTCATCCGGCTCGCCCCTGTTGGACCGGGAGAAGAAGGTGATAGGAACGCTTACCGGGGGTTCGTCTATGTGTGGCTCACCCAAGGGACCTGATATTTACGCCTCGCTCCACAAATTTTGGGAGGTAGACAGCTCCCTAAACAACCCGAACCGACTAAGCTATTACCTAGACCCGGAGGGGTTGGGTGTAACGCAGCTTAACGGCTACAACCCGTACACTGATGACCCTTACACCCGAAGCCAAAACTTTGGGACCGATGAAACAGCCATCGCGAGCTATTTCCAGTCGGTACCCCTGTTCGCCACCAACAACACCTACGGTTACACTGAGTTTGCCGAGGAGTTCCAGGCAAAGGGAAGCCAATCCCTTCAGGGCCTATTTATTGCTTCCCCGGCTACCAGCGCTTTCAAAAACCTGGACATTCGAATCCGTGTTTACACGGGGGAAAATGGACCGGAGCGCCTCCTTTACGAGCTCCCGTTCAACTGCAGTTACCAGTACTACTCCTCTGGAGGCTTTCATTTGACCGAACGGAACATGGGCCATAGCGTGGAAAACTACGTGGAGTTCCCTTCGCCTCTTCAAGTAACGAACTCATTTTATATCGCTTACCACGAAACGAAAGGGCAACCCGGGGGGTTCTCCGTCTATAACGCCGAGCCCCGGAAGATTGGTTCAGAGAAAGTATCCACCGCGTGGATGAAGAATGGGGGTGGCTGGGTACGGTCATCAGAAAACATCGAGAACCCGATGAACACCTCGCTCCTGATTGCACCATATGTAATTGGAGAAGGGAGCGTTGTTGTGAAACCCGATAAGTTGGACAGCGATCTCCGGGCCTACTATTCTAGGGAAGTACAACGTATATTCATCGAGTCGAACAACGACCTGCTGGAGTGGGAGATTTTTCACACATCGGGGATTAAGGTTCACCAAGAGAGCGCCGACATCAGCATGAACCGAGTCTCTTATCAGGCATCACACCTCCCGAAGGGAGTCTATATCGTGAAGGTACGTACCGTGGGTAGCGTGGAAACCACAAAGAAGGTTCTGGTCAATTAGTTGCCCCGAACCTCCTTCATTTCAAACTCCATTTCAGGAGATAGGGAGCCACTCTCTTCAGCCCGGCGTATCTGACCTTCCAGGTAATTTGAAAGGATAGTCTCCTTCTCATCCGCCTTATCTTCTTCAGCTGGCACCTCTTCCTGTTTCACGATAAGTTGATCACCTATCCCAATGCGGGTAGATCGAAGTCCGTTCCACGACTGCAATTGCGAGACCAACACATTGTTTCGCCTCGCGATTTCCCCCAAGGTGTCGCCTTTTTTAACCCGGTAGTAGGTGTTTACGGTGGTCGTCTTACCCCCGGGGCTTACTTGGGCAACCTGCTGCACCTCCACTACCCTATGTCCCACGATTAACTGTTGACCGATGCGTAGCCTGTCGGATCTCAAGTTATTCATCGACTTGAGCGCGGAAACGGTGGTGCCATTCCGTCGCGCTATGGTTGAAAGGTTGTCCCCGCTCCTTACCCTGTAGATTATTTCTTCAGTCGCTCCCGCTATACCCCCCCCGTCTAAGGTAAGGGTTCGATGGGTGAAATAACGGCTCCGATCGAAATTCATGATGGAGTCGGTTTGGTCGATAAAGGCATACATTATTTCGGAAGGTAAGACCAACGCGTACGGTTTATAGTTCCCCGGTACGATATCTTTCTTGAATTGAGGGTTCAAGCGGCGCAGCTCGTCTATCGAGACCCCCAAGACCCCCGCGATCTGCTCCAGGTGAATCTCCTTGTTCACGTGAACCGTGTCGAGTGCAGTCAGAGTGGATTCAGGAAAATGAACCGGACAGATATTGTGATCGGCGTGGTGGTTCATCACGTAGTTAGCCGCGATGAAAGCGGGAACGTAACCTCTGGTCTCGCGGGGCAACTGATGATAAATGGCCCAGTAGTCGCGACTCCCCCCACTGCGGGCAATCGCCTTGTTCACGTTACCCGGGCCACAGTTGTACGCGGCAATCACGAGGTTCCAGTCACCATAGATGGTATAGAGGTCTTTCAGGTACAACACCGCCGCCTCCGTGGATTTATAGGGATCGCGTCGTTCATCCACGAGACTATTGATCTCCAGGTTGTACCCCTTCGCGGTACGCAACATGAACTGCCACAACCCAGTAGCTCCTGCCCTGGAAACGGCCAAGGGATTGAGCGCCGATTCGATCACCGGGAGGTGCTTCAATTCCAGGGGGAGACCATGCCGATCCAGGGCCGCCTCGAACATGGGGAAGTAGTATTGTCCCAAGGTTAGCATGTAGCTCACCTGCTCTCGCCGGCGAACCGTGTACATATCAATGTATGAGCGCACCACCTGGTTATAGGACAACTCCATCACGGTAGGGATACAGTAGAGGCGGTTAACATAGACAGAGTCATGAAAAACTACGTTCTCACCTCTTTCACAGGTCGTATCCACTTTCGACATATCAAGCTGCCACGTGCGTAGCAGGTCGCTCAACTCCTCCTGCATGCTCTCAGGGTAAATGATGGCACTATCCTCGACTGCTACTTGGGGGATATCGCGACTCTTTTGAGGCGGGTTCTCTATACGAGGGCTCTCATGATGCGAACTTTCATGAACAGGGTTCCGATAACTCAAGTCCCCTTGCGGGAAGAGGGGAAGGGTCATGGCAAGGGAAACAATGGCCAGTATAGCAAATTTACTCATGAGAGGGTTCTATTCGTTAAAACCGGAAGCTCCACTGTAAACCGTAGGAGCTTCCTGAAATAGCCGAGAGATCATCTCGGAAAATAGCCGGCTCCACCCGCATTGACAAGTCCGGACTCATATCAAAATCAAACAACTGCGAATCCACGTACGCGTCCACAATAGCCAGCAGGTACCAAGCAACGGTTCCGATGATGCTAAAATCACGGTAATAGCGGTAGTAGTCTTTTCGCTTTTGCAGCACGTCAGTGAACCATTTGACATCCACGTTCCCTGGGTCAAAGCCGTAAGGCAGTATATTATGCCAACTGTTCGTCTCGGGGTTATCATCCATAATATCCTGATACGCTTGCAAGTAGTCACGGTAGTAACCGTTGTTCCACGAGATAGCATAGGTGAAGCCTACAAATCCACCATACACGATGGGCAGCTTCCAAAATTTCCGGTTGTATATCTGACCCAAACCGGGAAAGAGAGCCGAGTAGATGACTGCCTTCTTGGGGGAGGGTTTAAAGCGGTATGAGGGTGCGAACAGGGAGGACGAAAAAAACAGTGAGTCGGGCAGTACAAGCGTCGCTTCTATATCATCAAACGAGATACCAGAAACCGGCGCAATGGTGTCCGTCGGGGCAACAGCATCGGCCAAAATAACGAAACCGGGGGTTGAAACAAGATCCGATGGCACAACATCCAGATCGGTCGCGTAAGAAAACGTGAAGAACAACAACAGCCCGGCAAATATCCCGACACCCCTTTTCATCCCGTTCTATTTTTTCATTTGGTCGAACATCACGATGATCCGCTCCAGGTCCTCCGGAGAGTCAAACGAGATGGTAATCTTTCCCTTCCCCTGCTTGGTGTAATTAAACCGGACATCGGTCTGAAAGTAGGCGGAGAGGTGTTGTTGAAGCGCCTCGAACTCGCCCGGCAAATTGGTTTTTGAAGCTGTCCTCCCCTTTTTAGGTTTCCCGTGTTCCTCATCCTGTTGCCCATCTGCCATATCTCTCGCGGCCGCTTCCACCTGCCGTACTGACAATCCCTCTTGTAACACCCTGTTGTACAAAGCAAGCTGTTGTACAGGATCGCTCAAGGCAACCAGCGCGCGTGCATGTCCCATCTCTATTTTCTTGTTTTTCACGCCCATCTGCACTTCGGCAGGCAGCTTCAACAGCCTTAGGTAATTGGCAACGGTAGCCCGTTTTTTACCGACACGTTCGCTCAACTGCTCTTGTGTGAGGGAGAACATATCGATCAGCTTTTGGTAGGCCAACGCGATCTCTATGGAGTTGAGATCCTCTCTTTGAATGTTTTCAATCAAGGCCATCTCCATCGTCTCATCGTCCTCCACCGTCTTGATATACGCGGGTATGGAGGTCAATCCAGCCATTAACGATGCGCGATAGCGTCGCTCACCGGCAATAATTTGATAGGAGTCGTCGTCTAACTTTCGCAGCGTAACCGGCTGAACCAATCCAATAGAGCGAATGGAAGCAGCCAACTCCTCCAGGGCCTCTTCGTTGAAAATCCGTCTCGGTTGGTCAGGGTTAGGAACAATCTTGTCAAGATCCACCTCGTTAATGTAAGAAGAGCCTTGTATCTCGCCGTCGTTAAAAGTAATCAACGCACCCAATCCCCTTCCCAATGCATTTTTTTTCGCCATAATAATTTATCGGTAAACGCTACAAAGTTAGGAATTTTTCTCGACAAGCTCCCGAGCCAGCTGCATGTAATTGATCGCTCCCCGGGAACCGGCATCGTACATTAGTGCAGGTTGGGCAAAGCTTTGCGATTCGCTCAGCGTGATGTTCCGTTGGATGACCGTGGTAAAAACCAGCTCCTTGAAGTGATGTTTCACCTCCTCGTAGATTTGATTATGGAGGCGTAACCGCGAATCGTACATGGTGAGAACGAACCCTTCTATTTCCAGCGACCTATTGAGTTTCGACTTGATGATCTTGATCGTGTTCAGCAGCTTACTCAATCCCTCCAGCGCGAAGTACTCGCATTGCACGGGGATCATCACCGAATCGGCAGCCGTGAGGGCATTCACCGTGATGATACCCAGGGAAGGTGAACAGTCGATGATCACGTAATCATACATCGGTGTAACGGGATGCAGGAGATCCCGGAGCTTTTTCTCCCGGTTATCCATTTGCACCATCTCCACTTCGGCCCCCACGAGGTTAATATGCGACGGGATGATGTCAATCCTCTCAAACGGAGTGCTGTAGACGGCCTCTCTCGGGGTACACTTCCCGATAAGGCCCTCGTAAATGGTGTTCGATACCTTTTTTATATCGATGCCAAGACCGGAAGAGGCGTTTGCTTGCGGATCGGCATCCACGACCAACACCTTTTTTTCCAGGGCAGCCAATGAGGCCGCTAAATTGATGGCCGTTGTGGTCTTGCCTACTCCTCCCTTTTGATTTGCTAACGCGATGATTCTACCCATAATAATATGCTCCTGTTAATTCACGCCGCCAGTTCAACGAAACGTGTTTCAATATCGCAAAAATAAGGAATTAATCGGTTTTCACCACGACAACAGGGTAAAACCTTCTGTTTTTGTTGATAAGTCGTTTTTGTTAGTAAGAGGGAGAAACATGAAGCAGCATAAAGCCACCCCATGCATTTCGATGAAAACGAATAGATGTGACCTCACACTTTCACTCCCAGCTAACCTCTTCGTCCCTCCCGTTTTTTCCAATCAGGTTGCCCCGTTCAAAGAAGAACTCCGTTTCCCCAAAAGCAGGTTCCAGCTGGTCGAACCAGGTGGCTTTACCGTCGTACTTGGCGAAGAAAGGGATATCAACCAAATTGGGGTTGCGACACTGTAAGAAACGCAACACGAACACCTTCTCCCCCTTCACCTCAGTGATGCCCAACACCTGAATTTTCCCGGGGTTGGCGCTCATGCTGGGACCCCTAACGGTTCGGCACACCCCACTCACGCTCCGGTAGGCCCTTCGAAACACGTTCCACGCCCTCTCCAACGATACCTCGAAAAAAGCCCTTGCGCCAGTATCTCGCACCACGAACATGTAATAGGGGATTAAACCCAGGTTCACCTGTTCCCTCCACATATCGGCCCAAATGCACGCATCGTTGTTAATCTTGCGTAACAGGGGCGACTGGGTACGTATCTGTGCACCACTATTTTCAATACGCTCAATGGCCTTTTTCACGGCATCGGTACGCAACTCCACCGGGTGATTAAAGTGGGCTTGGAACGCTAAATGCTTCCCCGCTTTCTTCACCTTTTCAAAGAGCGTGATGAGCTCGTCGGCATCCTTATCGGTCAAGAAACGATAGGGCCAATAGGCCAACGTTTTCGTTCCAATACGGATGGTACGCACGTGATTAAACTCCTTGTTCAACAACGGCTCGATATAAGAAGCCAAAACCGACGCGTTGACGGTCAGCGGGTCGCCACCGGTGAAAAGTACATCGGTAACAGCGGGGTGCTTCAACAGGTACTTATGCAGCAGGTCGGCCTCCTTCATCGCGAACTTCAACTCGTTCATGCCCGAGAACTGGGGCCAACGGAAACAAAACGTGCAGTACGCGTGGCAGGTCTGCCCCTGACTAGGAAAAAAGAGCACCGTTTCCCGATATTTGTGCTGCATCCCGTGAAATTTTACCCCCTTTACCGTTGGCACGTTGCGTTTCTGCCCCGCCGGGTTGGGATTGAGCCTCATCCGGATTTCACACACCTTCCTTTTAAGGCCCAGTTCGTCTTTTTCATCGAGCAATCTCTTCACCGCCCGGTAATTGGCTTTCGAAAGCATCTCTTTCCTAGGGAAGGTAAGGGTAAAGATAGGATCATCCGGCACGTCATTCCAATCGATTAACTGTTCCACCACGTAGTTGTTCGACTTAAAGGGCAATACCTGGCCCACTACTCCTATCGCCTCGCGTTCTTCGTCGGCCAACGCGTTCAGTTGGGGCAAGTCATTGTAATTTCTTAGAATGTAAGGTCTATACTTTGTAGCTTTCATAGTCTACTTTTTTGAGTCACGAGCTACAGGGAAAGGAGAAACAAGTGCGGAGCAACATGAAGGTACAATATGCAGTTCGAAGAAAACAAATATAGGAGAAAAGGGACAAAAAGGCAATTAAATTAGTACATTTTTACTTTTTTAAAGAAAATAACAAGCAGATTGCTGGGTTACCCGACCCTTGGAAAGAATATTTCCCGAAAACGGTCTCCCTTATGAATATATTGATTACTTTTGCAGGAGGTCCTGCTCCCATGCATGGTTAACCGTTCATACCGAACGGTCCTACTTGAAACCATCTATTTTTTTGTTTTAGGAGATGAATGTTAAGATTCATATAGCCAATGATAACTACGAAGGGTACGCCCAAGAGATTTGCGATTTGATATACGAATCGGCCCAGGCGCGTGGCACTGGTATCGCTAAACGGAGTTCCAAATACGTGGCTAACAAGTTACGAAATGGGCAGGCTGTCATCGCCCTGGATAACGACAAGCTGGTGGGTTTCGCTTATATCGAGACTTTTAGCCACAAACGTTTCGTGGCCAACTCGGGGTTGATCGTGCATCCCGATTATCGCCATCAAGGGTTGGCCAGGAGGATCAAACGAAAGATTTTCGAACTGTCACGCAAGCTCTATCCCGAAGCCAAAATATTTAGTATCACCACCGGCCTGGCCGTGATGAAGATGAACACCGAGCTGGGCTTTAAACCGGTCACCTTCTCTGAATTGACCGATGACGAGGAGTTTTGGAAAGGGTGTCAGGGGTGCCGCAACTACGACATCCTGCAGCGCAACAATTCCAGGATGTGTCTCTGCACAGGATTGCTTTACGACCCAAAGGCAGAACACCCTAAAGAGGCAAGCAGCTTTGCCAAAAAAGTGGTTAAACCCATCGTGAAAATAAGAAAAACCCAAAAAATACATAAGAGATGAAACAAAAAGTAGCACTGGCATTTAGCGGCGGTCTCGACACGTCGTTCTGTGTACCTTGGCTGATACATGAGAAAGGGCTGGAAGTACACACGGTGACCGTCAACACGGGCGGCTTCTCCGAGCAGGAAGCCAAAGCCCTCGAAGCGCGCTCCAAGCAACTTGGTGCAACCACACACACCATCATCAACGCCGTGGACGAGTACTACGCGAAAGGGATCAAGTACCTCATCTTTGGCAATGTGTTAAAAAACAACACCTATCCCCTTTCAGTCAGCTCCGAGCGCTTCTTTCAGGCGATGGCGGTACTCGACCACGTGAAGAAGCTGGGAGCCGACTTCGTGGCACACGGGAGTACCGGCGCGGGGAACGACCAGGTTCGGTTCGACCTGGTGTTCGAGGTGCTCGCCCCGAATGTGAAAATTTTGGCACCCATACGGTCGCTCTCCCTCTCCCGGCAACAGGAGATCGACTACCTGAAAGAGAAGGGATTCGACTTCTCGTGGGAGAAATCAAAGTACTCCATCAACCAGGGCCTTTGGGGAACCAGCGTGGGCGGCGTAGAGACGTTAAAGTCGTCCGGCGTGCTGCCCGAAGAGGCCTACCCCTCGCAGGTCACCGCTCACGGCAGCGAACGTGTTACCATAGGCTTTGAACAGGGTGAACCCACCTCGCTGAATGGCAAGAAGATGGCGCCTGTGAAACTGATCAGGGCCCTTCACGAGATGGCATCCAAATACGGCATCGGTCGTGACGTGCACGTCGGTGATACCATTATCGGCACCAAGGGGCGGGTAGCCTTCGAGGCGCCGGCTCCCCTTATCATCGTCAAGGCACACCACCTGCTGGAGAAGCACGTGCTCACCAAAGACCAGCTCTACTGGAAAGAACAACTCTCCAACTGGTACGGACAGCTAATGCACGAGGCGCGCTACTTGGAACCGGTGATGCGGAACATCGAGACCTTCTTAGATGACACCCAACAGTTCGTCACCGGCGAAGTACAGGTGGAATTACGCCCCTACCACTTTGCCGTGCTGGCCTGCTCCAGCGAATACGATCTTATGAGTTCCCGCTTTGGCGAGTATGGTGAGTCCAACAAATCGTTCAGCGGGCAAGATGTAGTGGGCTTCACGAAGGTGATCTCCAACCCGTTAAAAATCTATTACACCATTCACCAAGATGATTAAAGTTAGCATAGTGGGTGGAACCGGGTACACCGCGGGCGAACTGCTACGCATCCTGCTCCGCCACCCCAACGTGCATATCGAATCGGTCATCAGCAGCACCTCCGCCGGTACGCCGGTCGCCGAGATGCATCGCGACCTGATGGGCGAGACCGACCTAGTGTTCACCGACAGGTTCCATCAGCCCGACGTGATATTCCTCTGCCTGGGGCATGGACTATCCCGTTCCTTCTTGCAAGAGAACGACCTGCCGGCAACATGCAGGGTGATTGACCTGGGCAACGACTTCCGAAACGAACCGGTCTTCGGTGACCGGGAGTTCGTGTTCGGTCTCTGTGAACTGAACCGAGAGCAGATACGGTCGTGCCACAACGTGGCTAATCCCGGCTGCTTCGCCACCTCTATCCTGCTGGGGCTCTTACCACTAGCGGCTCACAGCCTGTTGCGTGATGAGGTGCACGTGCATGCCATCACCGGGTCGACCGGCGCTGGTAAGCGACCGGGCGAGACCACCCATTTCAGCTACCGCGACGGCAATATCTCGGTCTACAAAGCGTTCACGCACCAGCATTTGGAGGAGATCCGACGCACGTTGGCGAGCGCGGCGAGTATTGGTCCTGCAACGAAAAAAGTCAACCCTGAGAACGTACTAAATGCAGGAAACTCAGGAAACCAAGCGAGTATCGATCTCCCGGTGATCAACTTCGTACCAATGCGGGGCGACTTCACCCGGGGCATCTTCGCGAGCCTCTACACGAGGTGGAACGGAACAATGTCTGAGACTGAGGCGATTCAACTCTTTAAGTCGTACTACGAACCCTCACCCTTCGTTTTCGTCTCCGACCAACCCATCAGCCTGAAGGAGGTGGTAAACACCAACAAGGCGTTGCTGCACGTGGGGTTCCATAACGGCTACATCCATATCACCTCCATCATCGACAACCTGCTGAAGGGAGCGTCGGGTCAGGCGGTGCAGAATATGAACTTGATGTTCGGCCTGGACGAGGCCACGGGATTACAACTAAAAGGAAGTGCTTTCTAATGAATCTATTTGACGTTTATAGCTTGTGGGATATAGAGCCGGTTCGCGCGAAAGGCTGTACCGTCTGGGATAGTGAAGGGAACGAGTACCTCGACCTCTACGGCGGCCACGCGGTCATCTCCATTGGGCACGCCCACCCCCGGTACGTGGAGGCAATCCAGCGACAGGTAGCCAAGATTGGCTTTTACTCCAATTCGGTCGTCAACCCCCTGCAGGTAGAGCTGGCCGAGAAATTGGGAGCCTTGTCCGGGTACCCCGACTACGCGCTGTTCCTCTGTAACTCCGGAGCAGAGGCCAACGAAAATGCGCTGAAGCTGGCATCGTTTCACACGGGGAAAAAAAGGGTCATCGCCTTCACAGGGGCGTTTCACGGCCGTACCTCGGGAGCGGTGGCCATCACGAACAACCCAGCCATTCAAGCCCCCTTCAATCAGAGGCATAAGGTAACCTTCGTTCCTTTCGGCGATGCCACCGCGGTGAAGAGCGAACTCGCGAAGGGAGACGTGGCCGCGGTGATCATCGAGGGCATTCAGGGTATCGCGGGAATTATCGTTCCGGACGACGCTTTCCTGCGAAGGTTATCCCAGCTCTGCCGCGAACAGGGTGTACCACTCATCCTCGACGAGATCCAGTCGGGTTACGGTCGATCGGGGGATTTCTTCGCCCACCAGCCGTCAGGGATAAAACCGGACATGATTACCATCGCCAAAGGAATGGGCAACGGCTTCCCCATCGGTGGGGTACTTATCTCGCCCGCCTTTAAAGCGAAAAAGGGTATGCTGGGCACCACCTTCGGGGGTAACCACCTGGCTTGCGCGGCAGCCATCGCGGTTCTCGACGTGATCAACGAGGAGAAACTGATCGCCAACGCCAAAGCCATGGGCGCTTACCTCAAGAAGGAGCTGTCCGAAATAGAGGGGATTGATGAAGTACGGGGTCGGGGCTTGATGCTCGGTATACCGTTACCGGAGAAATTTGCCGACCTACGTAATCAACTTCTCTTTGAAAGCCGTATCTTTACCGGCGGGGCTAAAAACAACACCATGCGGTTGTTGCCACCGCTATCGATCACCAAAGAGGAGATTGACCATTTCATCACTGAATTAAAAAAAAGAGTAGCATAATATGAAACACTTCACATCGGTTCATGACGTGGGCGACCTGCAGGGTACGCTCCAAAAAGCCAAGTACGTTAAGGAGAACCCCTACGCCGACCAAGAGCTGGGCAAGAACAAGACGCTGTTGATGATCTTCTTTAACTCGAGCCTTCGCACCCGGCTCAGCACGCAGAAGGCGGGACTGAATCTCGGGATGAACGTGATCGTGCTCGATATCAACCAAGGTGCCTGGAAGCTGGAAACCGAGCGGGGCGTTGTTATGGACGGTGACAAAGCGGAGCATATTCTGGAGGCGATCCCGGTCATGGGCTCCTATTGCGATGTTATCGGGGTGCGTTCATTCGCCCAGTTCAAGAGTAAAGCGGACGACTACAACGAGGTGATCCTAAACCAATTTATCAAGTACTCCGGCAAACCGGTCTTTAGCATGGAGGCTGCCACAAGACACCCGCTGCAAAGCTTCGCCGACCTGATCACCATCGAAGAATATAAACCTTGCGAAAGGCCCAAGGTGGTACTCACCTGGGCACCTCACCCCAACGCACTACCCCAGGCGGTACCCAACTCGTTCGCCGAATGGATGAACGCGACCGACTACGAGTTCGTGATCACCCACCCTGAAGGGTACGAGCTGGACGAGCAGTTCGTGGGCAACGCCAAGGTGGAGTACGATAAGGAGAAAGCCTACCAAGGCGCCCACTTTATCTACGCGAAGAACTGGGCAGCTTACCGTGATCCCAACTACGGCAAGGTATTGTCGTCCGACCGCTCGTGGACGGTCGACACGCGCAAGATGGCCCTGACCGATAACGCCTACTTCATGCACTGCCTGCCAGTACGACGCAACATGATCGTGACAGACGAGGTGATCGAGAGTCCCCAATCGATCGTGATCCCGGAAGCGGCCAACCGGGTGGTGGCGGCCCAGGTGGTACTGAAAGAGATTTTAACGCACTTAGGAGAGTGATTCATTCGCCAGCATGTTTTTTCACCGGCCTGCATTTCCCGTCGTTGTGCTTTTAAAGCTATCATCTTCTTCCGCTATCGTTCATTTTCAACCGTCATTCATTTTGCAACCCACCAGTTGGTTTTCACTAATGCCTTAGCGCTAAACAGAGTACAGGAAAACAACATGACAAAATCGTTCGCTGACAATAAAACACCACTCTCGGTCGTCAAGATCGGGGGGAACATCGTAGACAACCCGGATGCGCTGGAGAGCTTCCTGGATGACTTCCATCAACTGGAAGGAGATAAGGTGCTGGTACATGGCGGGGGTGTGATGGCCTCCAAGATGGCGGAACAGCTCGGGATCGAGACAAAGATGATACACGGGCGACGGGTGACTGACGAGGATACGCTGAGGCTGGTGACCATGGTATACGCCGGGTGGATCAACAAGAGCATCGTTGCCTCTCTCCAAAAGAGGGGCTGCAACGCGATCGGGCTATCGGGAGCGGATGGCAACACGATCCCCTCGGTACGGCGCTCCCCTGAGCCCATCGATTTCGGGTACGTGGGCGACCCCGACCCGTCCAAGACGAATGCCACGTTCATTGCACGCCTCGTGGATGGTGGTGCCGCTCCCGTTTTCTGCGCCATCACGCACGATGAAAGGGGGTCGCTCCTGAACACCAACGCCGACACCATCGCCAACACGGTGGCGACCGCTTGCTCCAAGCTATACCAGACCACCCTCTTCTACTGTTTCGAGAAAGAGGGGGTACTAAGGGACGTGGACAACCCCGACAGCTTGATACCGACGATAACCCAGGGGGAATACGAAAAGTACAAACAGTCGGGAATTATCGCCGGCGGCATGTTGCCCAAGCTGGACAACGCCTTCCTGGCTATCAAGGGCGGTGTTTCTGAAGTGGTCGTGCTGCATGCGAGGAACCTGCTGAACGGGAAAGGGACGGTATTGAGATGAACAACAATATACGTGGCTGAGACACGATATCCAACCATCATCACGAGAATGCGAAAAGGGAGAGTATTGAAATGAGCAACCATATAGACAACTACACATGCGAAGTGACGGCACTACTACGGGAGCTGGTCACCATTCCTTCCCCCTCCGGTGAAGAACATACCCGGAGTGACTTCCTGGTGACCTACCTCGCGGAAAGAGGGATCGACGTGGAACGGGTCGGGAACAACCTGGTGGCACGCCAGCCACACCATGACCCGCTGAAGTCGACGCTGATGCTTAACTCTCACCTCGATACGGTGCGCCCCAATGCGGGGTACACCTTCGACCCGTTTAACCCACCTGTCTCGGATACGAAGATAAACGGGCTGGGCAGCAACGATGCCGGGGCGAGTGTAGTCTCCATGATCCAGACGTTCCTCCACTTTTATCAAGAGGAGCTCCCTGTCAACCTACTATTGGCACTCTCCACAGAAGAGGAGAACTCCGGCCCCAACGGCATGCGCCGGCTTTGGGGTGAACTATCCCAGGAGGTAGATATGGCCATTATTGGAGAACCTACTGGCATGAAGGCGGCTATCGCGGAAAAGGGGCTGCTGGTGATCGATGGGGAGGCGACGGGAGTGAGCGGCCACGCGGCCAGAAGCGAGGGGGTGAATGCGCTCTACATCGCGCTGGACGACATCGCCACGTTGCGGGGGATAACGTTCAGCAAGGTCTCACCCACCATGGGAGAGGTCAAGCTGACCGTCACCCAGATCAACGCGGGTACCCAACATAACGTGGTACCGGACAAATGCCGCTTCGTAGTGGATATCCGTCCTACCGAACAGTACAGCAACGGGGAGATTATGGAGCTGTTGCAGCCGAAAGTACAAAGCAAACTCACCGCCCGTTCGCTCACCAACCGCAGCTCCGCGACGCCCGAAGGGCACCCCTTGCTGCAGCAGGTGAAGCGACTTGGTATCGAGACCTATATCTCGCCCACCACCTCCGACTGGATGCGGATCACCTGCCCCGCCATCAAGATGGGCCCCGGTGAGTCAGCCCGATCGCATCAATCCGACGAGTTCGTGCTGATCGATGAGCTGCGGCAGGGTATCGAAGGATACATTCAATTTATTGAACGGTGGCCTTTGTAGCGGCACCCCTTTTAACGTTTATGCCGTTTGTGAACCAACATCACCTCAACGATTTTTAAAAACACTACGCTATGAGCATGAAACCTACAAAGAGCAACAAAGATTACCACTTCACGAAAATATGGGACAAGGGCTTTGACGCCAACAAGAGGGTAGAGGATTTCACCGTGGGAAACGACCGCGAGTTAGACCTGCGGCTGGCGAAGCACGATATCTGGGGATCGATAGCGCACATCAAGATGCTGGCATCCATCGGTCTCTTGGAGGTAGAGGAGGAAAAGGTATTGCGCACCGAGCTGGAACGCATCCTGAGCGAAGTGGAGCAGGGAGATTTCAAGCTTGATGACCAGGTAGAGGACATCCACTCGCAAGTGGAGGCGATGCTCACGGAACGGTTGGGGGAGGTGGGTAAGAAGATCCACTCGGGCCGCTCTCGAAACGATCAGGTGCTGGTGGACATCAAGCTCTACCTGAAAGAGGAAATCCTGCAGATCAAGGAGGAGGTTCTCGAGCTCTTCAACCTGCTACAATCGCTTAGCGAGCAGCACAAAGAGGTGCTGCTCCCCGGTTACACGCACGCCCAGATCGCGATGCCCTCCTCGTTCGGTCTATGGTTCGGCGCGTACGCCGAAACGTTGGTCGACGATATGCACACGCTTGCCGCGGCATGGAAGGTGGCCGACCAAAACCCCCTGGGTTCTGCCGCCGGTTACGGTAGCTCGTTTCCCCTCGACAGGGAGATGACCACCCGCGAGTTGGGGTTCTCCACCCTTAGCTACAACGTGGTTGCCGCTCAAATGGGACGCGGCAAGAGCGAACGGATCCTCGCGCAGGCCGTGTCAAACATCGCCTCGACCCTGAACAAGTTGGCCGCGGATAACTGCCAGTACCTTTCTGGGAATTACGGCTTCATCTCTTACCCCGATGAGCTGACCACTGGCTCCAGCATCATGCCGCACAAGAAAAACCCCGACGTTTGGGAACTGATTAGGGCGCACGCGAACCGGCTACAAAGCCTACCCAACGAGATCACGTTGATGACCACCAACATGACGCACGGCTACCACCGAGACTACCAGCTGTTGAAAGAGGTGCTCTTCCCCGCGCTGGACACCCTGCATGACATCCTGCAAATGAGCTGCTTCATGCTGGGAAACATCTCGGTGAACAGAGAGATTCTCTCAGACCCGCGCTACGAGTACCTGTTTACCGTGGAAGAGGTGAACCGTCGGGTATTGCATGGCGTCCCGTTCCGGGAAGCGTACCAGCAGGTGGGCAAGGAGGTACAGGAAGGGAAATTCCATTCCGATGGAGAGGTACACCACACCCATGCCGGAAGCATCGGTAACCTCTGCACCGAGAAGATCAAGAGGAAAATGGAGAAAGCATCCGCTCCCATTGCTCATACGGTATAGCCTGTTCCGAACTTCTCAGACAACCATAACCCGAAAAAACGGTCGTAAACGATATAAGCATCCCCTTCTTTCGTCACGAACTCTTTATCCAACAGTTGGCGCAAGGCCGACTGCACGGTACTTGCTGACATCAAGCCATGTTTTCTCACGAAAGATGCCGACGTGACCCCTTTTGCCTTACCCTCTTTGGCAATGGCGACTATCAATTCTTTTTGCCGGGCCGACAATAGTCCCACAATAGCTTCGAACATGGGTTCGTAGGAATTTACCGTTACGCGGAGATAATCCTCCACCATTTGCAACGTACACTCTTCCCCTTTCTCCATTGCGGAATAGAGGCGATTAAAAATATTTTGAACGTACCAGGTATGTCCTTCAAACAGGCGATATACACGCTCCACCAACTCGTTGTCAATCTTCCTGTCACCTTCCCCCATCTTCTCGATGATAAAATCCCGGTAGGTGTTTAACTCAATGGCACCAAGAGAGATCAATGAAACGCTCTGATAGAAAGGACGTGAAGGTGAAAAAAAGATGTTCCGCATCATCTGTCGTTGACTTCCGGAGAAGATAAAGGTTGTATTGGTACAGGTTTGGATATACGTGCGAAGGATAGCCTCGAGGTTTCTTTCCGGGTATTTCGCGATTTGTTGGAACTCATCGATAGCTACCACACAAGGCTTATCGGCCGTTTCCAAATAGGTGAAAATCTGTTCCAGTGAATACTCCGGTGCCATGATCTCCCCGATGCCGATATCAAATATCGGTATACCGGTCACGGGATCTAATTTTAATGCCGGTCTAAGCGAAGTAATCACGTTAAAGAAATGGTCAATAAATCGTTTTCCCTTGGGTTGCAAAGTTTCAAATATCTCTTTACCAAGCATAAACACCAACTCGCTTAGGCTTCCCGTCGCGTAAATATCAATAAAAAAGTGGTGGAAGTTCTTCCTCACTTCTGGAAACTGGAGGCAGTGTTGTATCAACCCGGTCTTCCCCATACGCCTGGGCGATATGATAGCGGTGTTGCGATGATTTAACAGTGCGGATAGCAACTCTTTAGACTCTGCCTCCCGATCACAGAAGTATTCAGGGGAAACGTATCCCCCAATTACAAATGGATTTCGCACTTTCTGTTTCATAATATGCATTTTTTTGGCACAGATGATTTTATGCAAAGATAATTATTTAGTTTTAAATAATCAAGATTTAAATAATTTAAATCAAGATAATCCGATTACGGGTCTGTTTATATCAGGTTAAAGCCCATTTCACGCTTCAGTTCATCGGTAATGGCGATGATTACACGCTGGTTATTATGGTAATAACTGCTTCATCGGCTCGTGGAAGGGCGATCAAAAGTGGTAGCCGATGCTCAGGTAGGGATAAAACCGTCTAGAGAGGTGCGAGTAGCCCAGTTCGGCCCGCAGTGGCCCCACTATGGTGAGGTGCGAATACCCGATATTGCCGCTCCAAAATGTCTCTCCCTTGAAAAAACTATCCAGGTGTTCGCTATGGATCGTGAAGTTAACGTTCCCGTAGAGGTGATTTTTGGGCGTGAAGGCGTAATGTAGCCCCATATCGGCAGAGAGTACCAAGTTGCCCAAAAGCTCCATCCCCCTGGAGCCTTGCACGGCGATTTGCTGAGGCAGGTAGTGGCCATCGATTCTCCCGCCCACGAAATTGCGGTAGATATTTGGTGCGTTCTCGCTCATCACATACCGCGCAGAGAGACGTGGGGTTAGGTAAGCGTTGCCGAACAGATGCGACGACTTAAACAGGTTCATTCGCAGGACGCTGAGGGGACGGTCGTTATTCAGCTGTGCAAAGTTATCGGTATGCAGGCAATATTGAAACGAGAAATAGTTTCCGGACGAGGGGAAGTAGGTATCGTTCAGGTCGTCGTACACCCCGTTAAACGTGTAGTTGATGTACAACTGATCCTCCGCTTCCGTCAGGGTGAGGTTCAGGGGATTGAGCAAAGGGCTGGAAAAGTGATAGTTGTCAAGGCCCGCCCCGAAGTGGAGTTTCACGTTACCGAAGTAGAACTCGGAAAAGTTGAGCGTCAGGGCATTCCTCACGACCCGCGCGTTGTAAAACAGGTTTCCCCGGTGATAAACTGGCAGGTCACTCCTGCTCAACGTGTAGTTGATTCCCCCTTTATAGAAGAGGCCGCTGTTGATGGAGTAGTCCACCATGAAGTAGGGGTCACGGCTTAGCCTCGTGGTGATATCAAACATCGACTGCAGCGATCTGCTTAATCGAATGGTGGTATTAGCCAGGATTGCCGCCATATCCTCACTGTTAAAATAGAAGCCCAAGTTAAGGGTATTAGTCACTTTTGGCTCAACGTTGAACACGAGGTCAAAGGGTCCCTCACCATCCAACCGGTAATGGACGCTGGAAAACAACCCGGTACCAAACACCCGTGCGGTCATGGCATCCAACTGCTTTCGGGTCACCTTGTCGTCAAGCAGAGGAATCCAGCGTAACACCTGTCTCTCCTCCCTGGGTGGCACCCCTTCCACCCGAACATTTTTTATCAGCAGCGTATCCACGTTGATATAGGGGTTAACGAGTTCTCTCACGAGCCTGGGACTGTCTATCGAGTCAAGACCTAACGACAGCTTGAGACCCATCAGCCCCTCCCACTTCCTCATAGCTGCCTCTTCGCCCCGGGCGATAATGGAATCAATGGCCTGCTGGTAGAAATCCATCGAGCCATAAGGATGTAACAGGGGTGTTATCAACAGATCCGCATCCTCAAGGTTCTGTATTCTCTTCTGCGCCCCAATGAAATTCCCTAGCTGCCCCACCACCTCAGTGATACTCCCCTGTCCTTTCTTTATCGCCTTTTCATCGGGTGGGAACGAGACGGCGATCACGAAATCAGCGCCCATTTCCCGTGCCACATCCACCGGGGTATTGTTGATCATCCCCCCATCAATCAGCAACATGCTATCCTGCTCCACGGGCGTGAACACTCCGGGGATAGCCATGCTCGCCCGCATGGCCATGGGCAGCACCCCCTCTCGGAACACCACCTCTTGACCGGTACGCACATCGGCGGCCACGCATGCAAACGGGATAGGCAGATCATCAAAATCCATGGGGTGTTGGAAACCGATGGTCATATTCAAGAAAAGACTGTAAATGTTTTGACCGGCGAATACACCCGGGGGGAGACTCAACCTTCCCTCTCCCTCTTTTATCTTCAACTGGTACGGCAGCGAAACCAGGTGCCTCTTACTGTCCTCTCGTCGCTTCGCGGGCAGATCCTCACGATACACGTGATCCCTCATCAGGTAATCCCAATCCTGGAGGCTGATGAGCGAATCGATTACGTTGGCACTGTAGCCAACCGAATAAAGTCCCCCAACCACTGCCCCCATGCTCGTCCCGGCAATGCAATCAATCGGGATCCCGACCCTCTCCAACACCTTCAACACGCCAACGTGCGCAAACCCCTTGGCGGAGCCCCCGCTAAGCACGACCCCCACCTTCGGTCGCTTCTGTTCACATGTCTTCTCTTGCCCAGTCACGGCCAAGACGGTGCAACTCGCGATCAACAGTATGGAGAGTAATTTTTTCATAACCGCTTAATAGGTACATTCTTCTACAAAGATACGTTTTTCCCCCAACTTTAACATCATGAAAAGCATATCAAAAACAAACTATTCCATTGTTTTTTCAAAACAATAAACGTAACTTTGTCGTGACATAAAGCAACCTGGTTATAAACTACTTGACTTATCTTTTAATCCAAAAAGAGAATTGTCGAGTATACCAGTACTTTTAAAATAATCATCAAAAAAAGGTGTTGATTTTTTATTTGCGTAAATCCCATGTTACCTGCAAGGATAAGAGACAGTATGAAATGTTTAATGCCTGATAAAATGATTATTTTGAATAATATATCTAAATTCACTAATAATATCAACCGATATGAGTAATTGTAATGAGATTCTAAAAGAAAGTAGTAAAACCACTCCAGAGATTACGAAAGGAGAAAATTGTTCCATAAAAGTTTCAGGCATTGAATTTACTAAATCGCTTAATGGAGCGAAAACCTTAGTAACCGTCGATGGTGACAAATTAATCTTCAAGAGCAATGCTAAATGTGATAATTTTAATGACCCTACTGGAAAACCATCAAAAAATACGGCTCCTGTTTTGCTGACAGAAATAGATAACACCAAACCTTTTACCTTTACAGCTAAAATTACTCCGACATTTACAGACACCTATGACGCGGGGGCCATGTTTATTTATTTAAACCCACAGTTGTGGTTTAAATTCGCGTTCGAGAGGGATGAACGTATGAAAACCCGCATTGTGACTGTCAGAACTATTGAAACATCCGATGACAATAACCACGATGCCGTTGATAATGCAGGCGTGTACATGAAAATATCTTCGAATGTAAAGACTATTGGCTTTTATTATTCACTGGATAAAGAGAAATGGCAGCTTGTTCGTCTCTTTAAGAATGATTATCCTGCCGAATCATGGGTAGGATTAAGTTCTCAATCTCCAATAGGTAATGGAATTAGCGTAATATTTGAAGAGTGTTCGTTGACTCAAAGCAGCATTAACGATTTTAGAATGGGAATTTGATAAAATCGGTATTCCATAAATGCCTGCTGGTAACGTGTAGTCATAAAACATAGCGGTTTCAGCACGATTGGTCAAACCAGTCGGAATCCGAGAATAAAAAAAGTTACCTACAGCAACCTGTTAGACGCAGAAGATATCTGTTTGGAGCCAAGAGAAGCCATTTTGAACATAAAATGGGAAAGCGAACAACGGAATGAAAAATTTTCTCGAGAAAAATCTACTCCCCATAGCCATAGTGTTAGGCATTGTGTTTCACAACCAGCTATATGCCTTATCGTTTGCAACACCCTATCTGCTTTCGTTGATGCTTTTTATTACCTATTGTCGCATTTCATGGAGTAGCATCAAAATCACCAAGTTTCACTATATATTATTGGGCGTTCAATATATTGGCAGCGCTTTGATTTACCTGGCCATTCGCCCGTTTAACGAAGTGTTGGCGCAGGCATGTATGATATGCATTTTGGCGTCAACAGCCACATCGGCACCCGTGGTCACAGGTCTTTTGGGTGGAAGTATCTCTACCGTGGCAGCCTATTCAGTTATCAGCAATTTGTCCATTGCATTTATCGCACCGCTATTCTTTTCAATAATTGGCGAAACAGGCAAAACACTCTCTTTTGGGGCATCTTTCGGGTATATTTTCCTGAAAGTGATGCCTATTCTGATTCTGCCGTTCCTTGCATCGCTCCTTGTTCAAAAAACCGCTCCCAAACTGCATCGAAAAATAGCATCGGCACAAATCGTATCTTTCTATCTATGGGCAGTAGCGCTGACCATTGTTCTTGGGAGCGTTACCCGATTCGTTGTAAGTCATAGCAGCAGCAACTTCTTGTTGGAAATAATCATTGCTGTTAGCTCACTTCTGATTTGCCTGTTGCAGTTCGGTTTCGGCAGGAAAATTGGCAGAAAATTCTCCTTCGTCGTCGCGGGAGGACAAAGTCTTGGACAAAAAAACACCATCCTTGCTATCTGGCTCACTCAAACCTACCTGAACCCCATTGCATCACTCGGACCCGGGTTGTATGTTTTGTGGCAAAATCTCATAAACTCGTGGCAAATTTGGCACAAGAATAGATACGAAGAGAACAGCAAAATGTTATCTTCCCACGCTAAATTCAAAAGTTGAAACTTGTCTATTTGTTTCCTGAATGGTAATCGTAAAGTGACATTTTTCCCCCTTCTCGCATCTGTCATCCAAATCAACGACCACATTGGTTTTTTCGTAAGCTTCCAACGGAGGTATTCCTGCACTGCCTATCTCTATTTGGGTACCGGATTTTTGCTGATAAACTTTAAGAATAGCCTGTTTTGATGAAACCTGTCCAAAGTTCTGAACCTCAATAGTCCCCGAATTGGTCGAAAAAACCGGTATACGGGCGGAGAGGATAGATTCGTTATAATTAATCCAAGGTAAACGGGTATAACCATATAGTGATTTTCCCGAAACCGTTTTGCCAATCAGTTTAGGAGCAAACTCCTCTTCTGTAATGCCATTTCCCGAAGCATCAAATGTTACGATTAAATCCGGCCCGGATTTTTCAACACTCGACACAATACATCCTCGTCCAAAGTTCACTTCGGAGGAGGCTCCAAAACGCAAGCTATTGATATCAATATCCGTGTGTGGATTAAATCCTTTTTCGGCCGATATTTTTATCTGTATCTCTTTTGTTTTTTCATCAATAGGTTTATCATTCAGCATTGTGAGCAGCAAACCCGGATTCAAAGGAATACTGATGTTTTTGGAACTATGATTATCGTTGGGCTTATCTTCGGCTTTCAGGGTATCGATGACTGCAAAATTAGCCTGTATAGCGCGCCCGTATTCGTCCTGCAATATTTTTATCCGCTCGTATTTGAACCACTCTTCAACTCTTCCGTCTTCATGTATTGAAAAGCCTGTTGTATAGGCTTCCCCAGGATCGGTTACCCAATGAACACCATCTTTCGACCGGAGGTAAAAAGCGATACGCCCTAACCAATCGTTAACAATAAGGTGGTATTGTATATGATCGCGCCATACCACGGGATCCTCAAACTCTCCCTCCACATCCGGATATACCCGCTTGTGGGTAATCTGGCAGTAAGGTGATAACCCGGTTTCACTGATCCATACGCCGCCCCCGCGGCATATCATTAAATATGAGCCATCTTCACGCTGGGCAAAAGTAAGGTTTGACAAGCCTTCAATAATATCGCGGTCACGTTTGTTAAATTCGAATTTATTATAGGTCCATGGCCCGTCCAAATGATCCGACAGGTAGTATCCGTTAATCACATAAATCACATAACTCCCATTTTTTAGCCTGAATATCTCCGGATTATGACCGGGTCCTATCGTGTCTTTTATAAGGAAGGGACCGAAAGAGTTATCACATATTGTGTGATATACAATAGAGTTAGGCCACTCCCCATGTCCTTTGGGAGAACTTTCTTTCCAGCCGCATACGAATAAATGATATTTCTGATCGTCTCCCAACACTATATTGCCTCCCCAGTATGAATTAATCCGATCTTCAATGCCATTATCCGTGTAACGTGGTATTACATTTTCAGCACCCCAGGTATCGCTACTCAATACACCTTTGGGCATTGGTAGAAAACGATCCATAAAACGTGCTCCCGGAACCAATAGATCCCATTCTTTCGGCCTTTCCCTCTCTGTAATCTGGGCCAATATATTGATTGTACAAAAAGAGCATATCAATAGTACAATCGTAACGAAAATGCGTGTGTTAATTTTCATTGTTTATTGCTATTCGTCCGTGTTACTGTATAGTTTGCTGTTGGCAAGGATGTATACACATTCTCCCTGTCTACATTTTGTCGTCAATACCCCAAAAGGCGTGTAATTTATCATCTTTTTTTCTTGCGAATTTATTCATAATGGTCGATACCACAAAGAATGACAGGCGATGAAGTAGAGGTGTATCTCTAATATTTTACTGGCTTTCGGCCGTGTAAAGTGTATGATGAACTTTATTCTTTTCAGATGGTTGAAAAACATGCCTATTCTATTTAAGTGCCACTCACTGGCTCCCGTTTCAGTACGTTAACCCCGATGATCCCCAGCAGCACCATAAGTCCCCCTATCAAGTGGTAGCCGCGGAGCGTCTCACCCAAAACGAGAACACCGGCAAAGACGGTGATAACGGGACTCAGGTTATTGAAGATAGAGGCACGGGAGGCGGGGATGACCACCAGTGCGGTGTTGGTCAGGAAAGAGGTCAGGAACGAGGAGAGTACACCCAGGTAAAGGATGGCCCACAAGAACTCACCGTTCTGGAGCGGGGCGAAGTAGAGCGGGAGGCTATTTTGTTGCACGTGCTGGGTAACAGCCAAGAGGTTAAAGAGCACGCAAGCAACCACGGTCATAAAAAAGGTGATATCCATAGCCGCGTGCTTGCGCGTGGCTCTCCGGGCCAGGACTAAATAGATAGCTATAGAAAAGACGGAGAGCAAAATAATGAAATCACCCTTCAGCGTTTCGCCGGTCATCTCCCCCAGCCCGTTCTTGTACATGATAAACATCACGCCACCTACCGATAAGAACACGGAAAAAAGCTGCCAGATCGTGCTCCTCTCCTTCAGGAAGATGGAAGCCAGTATCAAGGTGAAAATCGGTGCAGTGGCCGAGATGATACCGGCCTCCGAAGCGGTGGTAAATTGCAGGCCGATGGTCTGCAACAAAAAGAGGAGTATAGGGTAAAAAAGGGACAAAAGGAGCAGCGAAGGCACGCTTTTTCGCCCAAACCGCGGGAACCCCTTCCCGCGGATCAGGTAATAGAGAAAAATGCCGACAAAAGCGGCACTAAAACGATGGGCCAACAGATCAATGGGCGAAGCATGGCGCAACGCGATCTTTACGAAAATAAACGAAAACCCCACGATCAGGGTCATCAACGTGAGACTGAAATAGGCTACCCTTTCTCGCTTTATTAACTTCATACCATTCATTCCGTGGTAAAGATAGTAAAACGATGGCAAATGAAAGATTATTTACAAGAGAGATTGTTTTTGTTGTCGCGATTACTCATTTTTTGTATTTTTGCATTTACGCGAGGTAAATTAAACTTTCCCATATTGTATTCTTTTTGTCATTGTTTGCATTCAAGGGAAAATAACTGAAAAATACACTATAACTATGAATTTACTAGACAACATGATCGCACGGGCAAAGACCAACAAGCAACGCGTGGTACTGCCCGAAGGCAGTGAAGAACGCACGTTACGGGCGACTGACCGGCTGGTGGCCAACGGCGTGGCCGACATCATCCTCTTGGGGGACCCCGCCGAGATTAAACGCGAGATCGATCGACTGAAACTCACCAACGCGGGACGGGCAAAAGTCATCGACCCAAAAGCACACGACAAAAAAGAGGCCTACACGCACCTGCTCTTCGAACTCAGGAAAAACAAGGGTATGACGCTCGAAGAGGCGGCAAAGCTGGTGGAAAACCCGCTTTACCTGGCTTGCCTGATGATCAAGAGCGGGGATGCGGACGGTGAAGTCGCCGGAGCTCGAAACATAACGGGTAACGTGCTTCGCCCGGCCCTGCAAATTATCAGAACCTCCCCGGGGGTCAAGGTCGTTTCAGGGGCCTTCATCATGCTTACGCGAACACCGCAATACGGTGAGAACGGGACCATCCTGTTCGCCGACTGCGCGGTGATGCCCGACCCCTCCGCCGAGGAGCTGGCCTCAATCGCCATTGCCTCCGCCCAGACGATGAAGAGCCTGGTGGGCGTGGAGCCCAAGGTGGCCATGCTCAGCTTCTCCACTAAGGGAAGTGCCGTGCACGAAGCGGTCGACAAGGTACGGGAAGCAACAGAGATAGTGAAAGAGTTGGAACCTACCCTGCTGATAGATGGTGAGCTACAGGCAGACACCGCGCTGGTGCCCAGCGTGGGTGCCAGCAAAGCACCGGGCAGCCCGATCGCGGGCAACGCGAATGTACTGGTTTTCCCATCCCTCGAAGCAGGCAACATCGGTTACAAGCTGGTACAGCGACTGGGTAACGCGGAGGCCGTTGGACCCGTTCTTCAAGGAATGGCCGCCCCGGTGAACGACCTATCAAGGGGGTGCTCGGTAGAAGATATTTACAACATGGTAGCCATAACAGCCAACCAAGCCATAGGACTAAAACAATAATAGATAACAGAATATGGATGAAATGATCGTGGAACCCATCGAGAGGTACGGACTGACTATCTCAAGCGGAAAGAACAAACCGCTCTTTTCGAAAATTGGCGTGGTGGGCGCCGGAAGAGAGGGGAGAACCATCATCAACATGGCGGCCACGGCCGGCATGGAGGTGGTCTTCCTCGATGAATCGCAAGAGCGAAACGACTTCGTGATGCGCGAGTTGGAGAGAGTAATGGACAAAAAAATTAGCCGGTGGGGATTGACGCAGGCCGAGAAAAAAGTGATCCTGAACCGGGTCACCCCAACACTACTCTACGAGGACTTCGCGGGGTGCGACATGGTAATCGAGTGCAGCCGATACTCAGAAACTGGACGCCGAAGCACTCCACTCAGGAAAAACATTTTCAAGAAGCTGGAAGAGGTATTGGACAAAGACGCCATTATCGCGACCAATGGCTCCACCTTGATCATCAGTGAGCTGGCGGCTGATCTCACCCACAAAGAACGGTGCGTGAGTCTCTACTTCCCGGTATCACACCCAGACGCCCGAATCCTGGAGATATCCATCGGGATGTATACCTCGGAAGAGGTGTACCAAAAAATGGAGGTGTTCGCCAAGCTCATCAAGTACAAGCCGCACCGCGTTAACGAGAGCAACGGGAACGTGAGCTTGCGGCTACTGGCAACCACGCTCAACGAGGCGTGCCAGATGTTGCTGGAAAGGATTAGCACCCTGGAAAGTATCGAGGAGACCTTTACCATCATTTTCGGGCAACGGTACGGTATCTTCCAGATGGCTGACATCGTGGGGATCGAACGGCTCGTAACCTTGATGGAGGCGATGTTCAACGACTTTGGCCTGAAGCAATACAAGCCTAACCCCATCCTGTGGAAGCTGTACCGGTCGAACCAACTGGGTGTGCGTACCGGGAAAGGGTTTTACTTGTATGATGAGAATGGGAACCGCCTGTCGGTCAACAAAACCATATTCAATTAAAACGAAACCTCGATCGAGTAAATAAGAAGGATATGAAACCGACATGATTAAAATAATCATTAAACACACTTGAGAACTATTTCGTTAAGCCAAACGAGCAGAGGACAAGTTCACTTGGAATATGCCGTGGCGAGAAATAGTCTAACTTTAGTGAATGATTATTTTAAACATCAAAGGTTCCATACACCGAAATGTAAAAGAATAAAATAATCGTATGAAAATTCTAGTATTAAACTGCGGAAGCTCCTCCATCAAGTACAAGCTTTTCAAGATGGAAAAAAAGGAGGTGATAGCGCAAGGAATCATCGAAAAAATAGGGATGAAGGGGTCGTTCCTCAAAGTCACGCTGCCCAATGGCGAGAAAGTGATGCTTGAGGGAGAGATACTGGAGCATCGCGCCGGCATTGAATATATCCTGGGCGTGCTGCTGAGTGAGAAGTATGGTTGCATCAAATCCCTGGAAGAGATTGACGCCGTGGGACACCGGGTGGTACACGGGGGAGAGCGTTTTAACACGAGCGTGCTTATCACCGAGGAGGTGATCGACATGCTTAACGAGTGCATAGAACTGGCACCGCTGCATAATCCACCGAACTTGAAAGGGATTTACGCGATCCAGGAACTGTTGCCCAACACCCCGCAGGTAAGTGTATTTGATACCGCTTTCCACCAAACAATGCCCGACTACGCGTACATGTACGGGATTCCCTACTCGATGTACGAAAAATATGGTATCAGACGCTACGGGTTCCACGGCACCAGTCACCGTTACGTATCCAAGAGGGCGTGCGAGTTTTTAAACGTCCCGTACGAAGAGCAACGAATCATCACGGCACACATCGGGAACGGGGGATCGTTGGCCGCCATTAAGAACGGGAAATCGATCGACACCAGCATGGGTATGACCCCGGTAGAGGGACTGATCATGGGAACCCGATCGGGCGACGTGGACCCGGGGGTCATCTCCTACATCATGGACAAGGAGCGCATGAGCGCCCAAGGTATCTCCACACTGGTGAACAAGTTTTCAGGGGTTCTCGGCATGTCAGGCGTTTCCTCGGATATGCGCGAGATTGAAGCGGCCATCAAAGAGGGGAACAAGCGGGCAAAACTGGCCTTGGATGCGTACAACTACCGGATTAAAAAGTATGTAGGCTCTTACGCCGCCGCTATGGGTGGGGTGGACATCCTCGTCTTCACGGGAGGGGTAGGCGAAAACCAAGCCGTGACACGCTCCTACGTGTGCAAGAACATGGCGTTCATGGGAATTGAACTGAACGAGGAGCTGAACGCATCGGTACGCGCCACGGAGGTGGTGATCAGCAAACCGGAATCGAAGGTGAAGGTGGTGATCATCCCCACCGACGAGGAGCTGACCATCGCGAAAGACACGGTAGAAATCTTAAACTTGCAATAACGATTTTGCCTCTCACGTAATAAAAAAACCTCGGGAAAAGATCCCGAGGTTTTTTCATTTATCCTGTTGGGTGCTATTCCGAAACCACTTCGAAAGGCACCTCTACCGAAATTTCCTTATGAAGCTTAACTAATGCCGTATAGTTCCCAACTTCCTTCACTGGATCCTTGATCACGATCAACTTGCGGTCGATCTCAAACCCTTGCTCAGCCAAGGCATCGGCAACCTGAATGTTGGTAACCGATCCAAAGATGGTTCCGGTGGAGCTGGTCTTTGCACCAATCGTGAGCGACACACCTTCCATCTTGTCGGCAACAGCCTGCGCATCAGCTTTTATTTGCGCGATCTTGTGGGCGCGTTGCCTCTGCTCTTCCGCCAACACCTTCTTGGCCGACTCGGTTGCGATAACGGCTTTCCCCTGCGGAATAAGGTAGTTGCGTGCGTACCCTTTCTTCACGTTGACTACATCGTCTTTGTAGCCCAAGTTCAGAACATCTTCTTTTAAAATTACTTCCATCTCTTACTCCTCCTTTTATTTCATTAAATCGGTAACGTATGGAAGCAACGCGAGGTGACGCGCCCGTTTGACCGCCTGAGCGATACGACGTTGAAACTTCAAGGACGTACCGGTAATCCTTCTGGGTAAAATCTTGCCCTGCTCGTTCAGGAATTTCTTCAAGAACTCAGGGTCTTTATAATCGATGTACTTGATCCCGTTCTTCTTGAAACGGCAGTACTTTTTCTTCTTCACATCCACCGAAAGGGGGGTCAAATACCTGATTTCTGATTGCTTTGCCATCGCTTAATCCTCCTGTTCTTTAAGTTCAACTTCCTTTTCAACGGCCTCCGGAGCTTCTACTACAGGTTCCGGGGTTTCAGCCTTAGCTTCTGCTTTCTCGACCTTGGGCTCCTGCCTTTCGGCCCTCTTTGGTTTAACCGGCTCGTTCGTAGTTGCGGCGTCTTGCTTCTTGCTGCCCTTGTTCCGCCGCTTCTCGGCGTACTCCAAGGCGAACTTGTCCTGTCTCACCGTTAAGAAGCGGATCACGCGCTCATCGCGACGAAAGTTCACTTCCAGCTTCTCGATTACGTGTGGCTCAGCCTTAAACTCCAGAAACGCGTAGAATCCGGTTGTCTTCTTCTCAATGGGATAGGCCAGCTTACGCAAGCCCCAATCCTCTTCGTTCACTATCTCCGCCCCTTCTTCAATAAGCAAAGACTTGAACTTTTCAACCGCTTCCTTCATCTGATCATCAGACAAAACGGGAGTTAAAATGAAAACGGTCTCGTAATTGTTCATACAAATTAAATTAACAAATTATGGTTTGAATCGAAAAAATATTTTTCGACCGGCAAAGGTACAATAATTTATCCAATTATCAAACGAACGGACCCAAAACCTTACAAAAGATCACCGCGCAGTGCGAGCCTTGTAGTCACAAGCCACCTTCCCTTTTTCCATGTTGGTGAGCTTGCTCCTCACCATCCTCTTGCGTAGCGGCGAGATTTTATCGATGAAGAGGATACCATCCAGGTGATCGTACTCGTGCTGGATAACGCGGGCCATGTAACCCGTGTATACCTCGTCACGAGGCACCAGATTCTCATCCAGGTAGCTGATTCGAATCTCTCCCTCCCGGGAGACCTTCTCGTGTATCCCGGGAACGCTGAGGCACCCCTCCTCCATCTCTTCTAGCTCCCCTTTGCGCTCGGTGATGCGCGCATTGATGAACACCTTGGTGAAATCCTTAAACTCCGGGTGCTCGTTGGTAGCAAGCGGCGAGAGATCCATCACGAATATGCGCTCTTCCAACCCCACCTGAGGCGCTGCAAGCCCCACACCCTCGGCGTTGCGCATCGTCTCGAACATATTGTCAATCAACTCATTCAAGCCGGGATAATTCGATGGGTCAATATCCTGGGTCACCTTGCGCAACACCGGGTGACCGTAAATGTATATCGGTAAAATCATAATTCAAAAAAAAACGGCCCATTCATATTAAGTAAAGACAAAGTTAAGCTACAGCCTCTTTCGGCTCTCCATGTACCCTTGAAGGATAATGGTGGCACTGATCTCGTCCACCAACTCCTTATCTTGCCGGAGCTTCTTTTTAAGCCCGCCATCAATCATCGCCTGGTGGGCCATTCTTGAGGTAAACCGCTCGTCGTAATACTCCACCGGTATATGGGGGTACAACTTCCTGAGACGGTTGACGAACGGCTCTACACGTTTCATGTTTTCTGAAGGCTGATTGTTCATCGTCTTGGGCAAGCCTACCACGATGCGTTCCACCTCCTCTTCATGGAGGTAGTCCGCCAGGAAGTCGAGCAGCCTCACGGTTTCAACGGTCGCCAACCCGTTCGCTATAATTTGGAGTGGGTCACTCACGGCCAATCCGGAACGTTTTTTCCCGTAGTCTATCGAGAGGATTCTCGCCATCTTGTCACTATTCAAACACCCGCTTGCGCAGCTCGAAATCATTCCCAAGGTACTTCTCCCGCACGATGGGATTGGCAGCCAACTCCTCGGCGCTCCCTTGGAACAGCACCTTCCCTTCAAACAGCAGGTAAGCCCGGTCGGTGATACTCAGCGTCTCATCCACGTTATGGTCAGTGATAAGAATACCGATATTCCGATACTTGAGCTTCGCCACGATCGATTGGATATCCTGCACGGCGATGGGGTCGATGCCCGCGAACGGCTCATCAAGCATGATGAACTTCGGATCGATGGCCAAGCAGCGGGCAATCTCGGCCCGACGCCGCTCCCCACCCGATAAGCGGTCCCCCTGGTTCTTCCTCACCTTATGAAGACCAAACTCGTCGATTAGCATCTCCAGCTTCTCTTTCTGCTGTATGGGAGATAGGTCAGTGAACTCCAGCACCGATCGGATATTGTCTTCCACCGACATTTTCCGAAAGATCGAAGCCTCCTGTGCCAAGTAACCAATCCCCTTTTGCGCCCTCTTGTACACCGGGTAACGGGTAATGTTCTCATCACCGATAAAAATCTGGCCCTCGTTGGGCACGATTAACCCCACGGTCATGTAAAAGGTCGTGGTCTTCCCTGCCCCGTTGGGACCCAGTAACCCCACGATCTCGCCCTGCTTGACGTTGATGGAGACGTTACTCACCACGGTGCGCTTACCATAGCGCTTCACCAGGTTCTCCGTGCGCAGCATCAACGGTTCGGAAACAACGGGATCCTCAAGCTCACCAGCTGGCCATGTATCTAGTGTCTCTTGACTCATTCGCTCGAAATTTTATGCAAAAATACGCGATTTTCTTCTGAAATCGAACAGGATTGCCAATTTATATGGGATTTGGCATGGAATCAGTCGGTTCACAAAAGTGGAACAACGACTCGTTACCGAGGTTCAACGAGAAACCGATACCTCCAGAATCAGGTTGCTACTCGAAAAGGTTATAGAAAAGGCACGTTATCGGGATTCAACAAGTCGTCAATAAACACTTACAAAGTAAGCACGACCTCCGCGCTCTTCACCACTCCCCCGACAGGTGGTTGTAGCTTAGCGACCCGCACCTCCAACCTCGAGACGCCAGGGTACTCCGCCTTAATCCGTTTCAGGATCCGTCCACCCACATGCTCGATCAAGTCAGAGGGAATAGCCATCTCGGCCTGTACCAATGCGTACAAATCGGCGTAATTAATCGTGTCTGCCAGGCTATCCGACTCAATGGCCGCCGTAACATCCACCTCCAAGGTCAGACTGACCTCGAACTCATTTCCAACCTGCTTCTCGTGCTGCATCACGCCGTGAAAGGCATGAAAACGCATCGTGTCAAGCACGATCTTAGTCGTTACCCCACGTTCACTTCCCTTATTCATTCGTCTATTCATTTTTCACCTCCACATTCATCCATTTCAAGGCGGCACACACCAATCAACGGCAGAGCTTTCAAGGTATCATAACCCACAATTACTACTTACCGGAACAGCTAATTTCATGTCTGCCGACCTCAAAAATAGGAACAATCCACCACAAAAAAGTGCAAACAGTGGGCAAATATCAAATAGTGTGATAATTTAATGGGTTATCCCGTTTAAAATTAGGTGAAAAATCGTTATATTTGTGCGTTTATAAAAAGTCACCGTTGTAAGCTAATTTTTTAAACGAACTATTTCGTTTAGCCAGACGAGCAGAAGACAAGTTCACTTGGATTATGCCGTGGCGAGAAATAGTCTAATATTAATGAACTATTTCGTTTAGCCAGACGAGCAGAAGACAAGTTTACTTGGATTATGCCGTGGCGAGAAATAGTCTAATTCAAATAAACATATGGATAACGTAACTGTTAAAACGGATGTTTTAATCATTGGTGGGGGACCCTCGGGGTTATCCTTCGCCATACGATTGGCTGACCTGCTGAAAGAGAAGGGGCTGGAGCGACGCATCTTGCTGATAGACAAGGGGAACTCCATTGGGAGCCATATCATTTCCGGGGCGTTAGTCCGGCCCGGTATCTTCAGCGAACTGCTACCCGATACCCCGGCTGAAGAGATACCCTTCGACTCGAAGGTATCAAGCAACAAGATGTACATGCTGAGCGAGAGGGGAAAACTCAGAATCCCCATCACCCCACCCTACATGGGAAACAAGGGGCACTACACCGCCTCACTGGGAGAACTTTGCCGCTTCCTGGCCAACAAAGCCGAAGAGAAGGGGGTAGAGATCTATACCGGCTTCGCGATGAGCGATATCCTGTATGACGAAAAAGGCAAGGTCATAGGGGCCAAAACGATCGATACCGGGGTAGACCAACAAGGGAACCAGATGGAGAACTTTCAAGAAGGTACACCGGTTGAAGCCAAGCTGACCATCTTCGCTGAAGGATCAAGGGGTAGCCTTACCAAGAAACTGATCCAGAAATTCAACCTGGATGAAGGCAGGAACCAGCAAATCTACTCGCTAGGTTGTAAAGAGTTGTGGAGTGTACCCGAGGGAACCATCGCCCCAGGTGAGGTGTACAACACCATGGGGTTCCCGGCATCCGACTTCGGCGCATTCGGTGGCGGATTTATCTATGGGCTGAAAGATAATAAGATAGCGTTGGGCCTGGTCATTGGGCTGGACTACGCCGATCCAACGTTCGACACCCACAACGCGTTCCAGGTGTGGAAGAAACACCCGTTCGTCGCCCAGTTCCTGAAAGGGGGTACGATCGTGGAGTACGGTGCGAAGACACTGCCCGAAGGGGGTTACTACGCCGTACCGAAACTCTTCACGGACAACGCCCTTATCGTGGGCGATAGCGCCGGGCTGCTGGCCATGCCGGCATTGAAGGGGATTCACCTCGCTGTGCAATCAGGCATGCTGGCAGCGCAAACCGCGTTGGTGGCGCTGGAACAAAACGACTTCTCGGAAAAGACGTTGCAAACCTACGAACAGCTGGTAAAAAAGAGCACCATTCACTCTGAACTGTACCGCAACCGAAACTTCCGTCAAGGGTTCGTAAAGGGGATGATTCCTGGCATGTTCCACTTCGGGACCCAGCTAATTACTGGTGGGGCCGGTTTTTGTGGGCGACTAAAAAACCATTCCGATAGTGAAGCGACCAAAACGCTCGCCGATGCGAAGAAACCGCTGTTCATAGAGAAATACAAGGACCTCGAGTTTGACAAGGAGTTAACGTTTGACAAAGTGACAGACGTCTACTACAGCGGCGTGGCGCATGACGACCACCAGGTACCGCACCTGCAGGTGAATGATCCTGAAACGTTCAACACCGTGAACATCAAGGAGTACGGCGCTCCCTGCCAATACTACTGCTCGGCAGAAGTGTATGAGGTACATACCGACCGGGAGGGAAAACAGGAGCTGAGAATCCATTTCGAGAACTGCCTCCATTGCAAAACGTGCGATATCAAAGAACCCGCGGGTGGCATCACCTGGAATGTTCCCTACGGTGGAAACGGACCCGATTATAAATACATGTAACTAAAAACAGAACTATTTCGATAAGCCAAACGAGCAGAGGACAAGTTCACTTGGACTATGCCGTGACAAGAAATAGTCTAATTCTAATGAACGAAATAAATGGCACTAACAATTATCAGTTTAATCAAACAGGTTCCGCTCCCCAGCGAAATGCGTATGGGAGAGGATGGCTTGATGGACCGGACCAAAGCCAAATCCATCATCAACGTCGATTGCCAATTTGGACTAGAAGCAGGGCTACAGCTGAAGAAGAAGTACCCCGACGCTCGCATGATCGCTTGCTCCATGGGCCCCTTCTCCTTCGAGACAGCGCTTAAAACTGCCCTGTCGATGGGGTATGACGAAGCGTATCTCCTGTCGGACCGCAAGTTGGGCGGAAGCGATACCTACGCCACGGGATTGGCACTGGCGACCCTACTCAAGCACCTGGGCTTCACCAAAGAGTCGAAAGAACCCTTTATCATTTTCACCGGGCGGCAGACGAGCGACGGTGATACGGCGCACGTGCCGTCGCAAGTAGCAGAAAACATGGGCCTTCCCCAAGCCACGTTCGTGGAACGGGTAGAGGCCGACGGAAAGGGGAACATCATCGCGCGGCGCATTATCGAAGGTGGCCATCAAGAGCTGCAACTGCCGATGCCCTGCGTGGTCTCGCTGACCCCGACCGGCATTCCCCCCCGGAAGCCTTCACTGAGCGGGGCTATCAAGGCCCGTAACACCAACATCACGGTGCTTGGCGTGGATGACATCAACCTAACCAGCCCGAAAATCGGTCTGGCTGGCTCACCAACCATCGTGGCCAACGTGCAAAACATAACCAGCGACCGTCCCCCGGTAATGATGGCCGAAGGACAGGGCGATAAAGAACTGGTAGACAGCTTTATCACCCAATTCGAAACGGGTGGAAACACGCTGCAGAAGAAAGAGGAAAAAGAGAGGAGAGTCAGGGAAACACCCGACTTCCCGGTGATCGACACCCGCGAAGAGAACCGTGGGATACTCACCTGGGCAGAGGTGGTAAACGGCAAGATATCCCCCTCCTCGCTGGAGTTGCTAACCCCCTCGCTCAACCTTGCTGAACAACTGGGTGGCGAAACAAAAATAACTACCGTGCTGATTGGCAAGAACGTGAAGCCCTTGGCGAAAACGCTTTTCGAGCATGGTAGCGACGAGGTGGTAGTGGTAGAAGACGACCGGCTGGAGGAGTACCTGGTGTTGCCCTTCTCTGATATCCTCGCACAGGTGATCAGGGAGCGGAAACCGGAAATCGCCCTTTTCGCCGCAACCACGGCAGGCCGCGAACTGGCACCCCGCATCGGGGTGAAGACAGGTAGCGGGGTCACGGCAGATTGCACCGGCCTGGAGATCGGTGAATACGTGAACCGCAGGGAGAAAGAGATTATCCGCCCCATACTGCACTCGCGACGCCCAACGTACGGTGAAAGCAAGCTGGCGACTATCTTGGGCTTTATCTATCCCCAAATATCCACGGCGCGTCCCGGCACCTTCCCGGTACCGAAGCAACAAGATGGACGTACCGGCACGCTCTCGGTTTTCAAACCGAAACTGAAAGAGGAGGACTTCATCGTGAAAATCCGTAAAACGGTACGGGGAGAAGGAGGACTTCAGAGCCTGCTAGATGCCGACGTGATTATCTCGGGTGGTCGTGGAGCCACTTCCGACAACCTACAACTGGTCAAGGAGTTGGCTGCAGCACTCAAGGAGAAAGGGATCAAGGCAGAATGGGCCGGTAGCCGAGTGGTGGTCGATGAGGGCGTGGCCGAATACGCTCGCCAGATTGGCCAAACCGGCCGAACCGTACGCCCCAAGGTGTACGTAGCCGTTGGCATTAGTGGTGCTATCCAACATATCTATGGAATCAAAGAGGCTGGCACGATCGTGGCAATTGATCACAACCCGAAAGCTTCCATCTTCAAGCACGCCGATTTCGGCATTCTGGGTGAATACGAAGATGTGGTGCCCGAATTGATCGACCGGGTCAAGGGTGGGTTCACCTTTGGGGTGGAACCAGCCAAATCATAAAGTACCACCATTAACCGTGTCACGTGCAAGATCTCCTTTTTAAGGTGGCACCAGCTAAATAGTTAAGCATCTCAAAGAACACCCTTTTCGCGACCCGCCTCGGTGGGTCGCGAAAAGGGAAGTCCTTTAATAACACAAGTCAAAATAGCATATATTTCGTTAAGCCAAACGAGCAGAGGACAAGCTTGCTTGGATTATGCCGTGGCGAGAAATAGTCTAATTGTAACGTAAAAATGAAGAGAAACCCAATTCCCGAAAGACTTGCCGCGATGAGGCAATTCATGGAAGAAAAACAGCTCGACGCGTTTATCGTCCCCAGTACCGATGCCCACCTGAGCGAATATCCCCCGAAATACTGGGAGTCCCGAAAATGGATTAGCGGCTTCACCGGATCAGCTGGAACGGCCGTCATCACCAAAGATAAGGCAGGCGTGTGGACCGACTCCCGCTACTTCCTGCAGGCGGCTGACGAACTGGATGGAACGGGATTCGACCTGTTCAAAATGGGACAAGCCGACACGCCCGAAATGACCGACTGGATTATTGAGCAGGTTGGCCATGGAGGTACGGTGGGTATCGATGGACTGGTCTACGCCGCCTCGGAGGGCAATGCGCTCAAAAGCCGTCTCAACACGGTCGGCATTAAGCTGAACACTGCCTTCGACCCGTTTGAAGTTATCCGGAAAGAACGCCCCGGGATCCCTAAGAACAAGGTCTTCACGCTGCCTGTCGACGTGGCTGGCGAAAGTGTGAAAAGCAAGATTAACCGTGTTAACACGGAACTGAAAAAGCTGAATGCTGATGGGGTAATCGTGGTAACCCTCGACACCGTTGCCTGGCTCTTTAACCTGCGGGGTAACGACGTGGATTACAACCCAGTAGCGGTAGCCTACGCATACGTATCGGAGAAAGAGACGGTGCTATTTATCGACCCAGGTAAGCTGACAGATGACATCACCACCGACTACAAGGAGGAAGGAATTACAATCGCTCCCTACCACGCCATCTTTGACTACGTGGCCGACCTCCCAGAGGAAAGTTCAGTCTGTGTAACGGGTAGCAAGATCAACTACAAGCTGTTGCACACCATCCCCACCACATGTAAGGTTATCGATGTGCCCTCGCCCTTAGACCTGATGAAGAGCGTGAAAAACGAAACCGAATTGAAAGGGTTTCATAGCGCGATGGTCAAGGACGGGGTGGCACTCGTGAAATTTTACATGTGGCTGGAAAAAGCGATACCCACTGGCAAAGTCAACGAGGTAACGATCGCTGATAAGCTCTACGAATTCCGGTCACAACAAGCGCTTTTCGTAGGCGAGAGCTTCGCCACCATCGCCGGGTACGGACCCAATGGGGCGGTTATTCACTACCGTGCAGTACCGGAAACCGCGCTCAAGGTGGAACCGAAAGGATTACTGCTGATTGACTCCGGTGCACAGTACAAGGATGGTACCACCGATATCACCCGGACAATTGCAGTGGGCGAACTTTCTGAGCAGATGAAAATCGACTACACGCTGGTGCTAAAAGGGCACATCGCGCTGGCTAGTGCCGTCTACCCGAAAGGAACGCGCGGTGCACAACTCGACGTGCTTGCCCGAAAAGCGCTATGGGAGCATGGGCTGACCTACTGGCACGGCACGGGACACGGTATAGGGCACTTCCTGAACGTGCACGAGGGACCACATAGCATTCGGCTGGAAGAGAACCCCACCCTGTTGGAACCGGGAATGGTTACATCGAATGAACCGGGTCTTTACCGGGCCAATCAATACGGTGTCCGCGTCGAGAACCTGATCGTGACACGAAAGTGGCTGGAGAGCGAGGAGTTTGGGACGTTCTACAACTTCGAGACAATCACCCTTTGCCCCATTGACACAAGACCCATCGTCAAGGAGCTGCTAACCAAAAGCGAAGTTCAGTGGCTGAACGATTACCACGAGAAGGTGTACAATGGATTAAAAGGTTTTTTAAACGAGGAAGAGGCAGCCTGGTTGATAGAAAAAACCAAAGCCATTTAACAAGCAAAACGTAGATTGAGCATGGCACTGGTGAAATCGGTTCGCGGATTTACCCCCGAGATAGGTGAAAACTGCTACTTGGCAGAGAACGCCACCATTATCGGTGACGTGATCATGGGGCGTAACTGCAGCATATGGTTCAACGCTGTGCTGCGTGGCGACGTCAACTCCATCCGTTTGGGTGATCGGGTGAACGTGCAGGACGGTGCGGTTATCCACACCTTGTACCAAAACTCGGTGTCGGTGATTGGAAACGACGTCTCGATAGGGCACAACGCGATCATTCATGGTGCGGAGATACGAGATGGTGCCCTGATTGGAATGGGCGCCATCGTGTTAGATCACGCGATCGTAGGTGAAGGGGCCATCATCGCCGCTGGGGCGGTGGTACTGAGCAGCACCCAGGTGGAGCCGGGGAGCATTTACGCTGGTGTCCCTGCCAAGTTCGTCAAGAAAGTCGACCCCGAACAGTCCAAGGAGATAAACCAGAAAATCGCGGGTAACTACCTGTTCTACTCCAAGTGGTTCAAGGAGGAGTAACGTTGCGAGTCACCCATTATCGCAAAAGCTTCCTGGGGTTTATAACCCGTTGTATACAAAGACAAAGAGCGTGTTAGTTTTTTAACACGCTCTTTGTTTACCTAGATCGATAGCGCCAGATTCACCTAAAACAGACAAGTACTCACCTTGTGAACAAGGTGTTTTTCTCTGATGGGTTAATTCTTTAACACGCCAGAAATATACTCGTTCCCTTCGGAGTCCATTAAAATGGTTGGTTGTTCCGCCTTATCATCCAATGAAGCATGCTGAAGGGGTTTCAGCTCGTACATGTGCGTGGGATTGTACTTCATGGTCCATAGGAACGGGAACAAGAAAAATATGCCCCCGATAATGGCTCCCACGTCGGCACTCTCATTCCTCGTCAACGTTGTATATAACGTTTCGTACCCCTCCTTCTCAAAACGCACGGACGTTATGCTTCCCACGATCTTGGTATCAGAATAGGACAACGGGGTAACCCCTTTATACTCCTCATTCATATACACCTTGGCACCGCTCGGTTCCGTTTGGATAAGCGTGGTACTAGAGCAGCTTGCAAACAACACCGCGAATGCCAACACGATAGCTGCACCTCTAATAAAAAATGACTGTTTTACCATTTCAAATTAATTTAAAATAAAACGACCCCACAAAAGTAGGTGAAAAAAAATCCTCCCGCAAGAGAGCCCAACGAAAATCAAAAAGATTTCTGTTAAACACTCCATTTTTACATTTTGGTTTACATTTACACTCAAGGTTGGCTAACATTAATTAACATTAATCGTGCAGCATTTTTGTTTAAGACGCATCTTAACAGTATGTGTGCCATTCCAGCACAAATGCCACGGGCGAAAAACATGGCATTGACAATATAAAGTGCTGTAGCTGTTATCCAAAACGGCCACAAAAATAGCAAGACGCTATGGTATCGAGTATTGAAACAAAATCATCGTATGAAACATTGGCTTTTATCCCTACTCTTCCTGTCGGTTCCTTTCTTCTCCATGGAGGCACAGCACCCCACCTCCATTCGCGTGGGAGCCGAGTACGGTTTCATGAACCTCTCGGGCAGGTTGAGCGGACATTGGGAGTTTCGGCATCCGCCACAGGGTTACTTCAACCCCGATTACCAAGGAGACGAGTATGCCACCGGTGAAGGTAAGATACATTACACGGGGCTAAAGGTAGAAGTGCCCGCCTGGAAAAGCCGTGTCACCCTGGCTTCAGGGTTACGATACACGAACGTAAGTCAACAGGTCCTACCTTTTAATAGCATGTCACACCTCTACCTCTACCATCCTGCCGGAAGGGGAATAGATATTTACCGATTGGACGAAATGAATGAGTCGATTGGTTACGTGAGTATCCCGCTGGAGGCGGACATTATCCTGCTGGGGTACTACAGCAACTGGCAGGTATACCTGAAAGGGGGTATTCAAGCGGGAGTGAAAATACATGAGAAAAGCCACATCCACTTCACCTCACCCGGCATGCAGTCACACGAGAATGAGGTGTTAGCAGTAATCGACAAAACGCCCGGCATGTTTTATTCTAACCTTTATGGTAGCCTGGGGCTTCGCTGGACCCTTAACAATGGGATACGTGTAGGGGCCGAAATGGTCATGCCCTACCTGTTCCTATCGAAACCCAACTGGTCGTTTCTCACCTCGGATACCTTTCCGGGATTGCAACTTACGGTTGCCATACCTCTCCATTCATCATCATTCAAGTAACATCCCAAAAAAATTACCGCGATGAAACGAATAGACGCGTTCATGCTGATTATAGTTATCCTGGCTGCTGCCACAGCCTGCGACACGAAGTTTGACTACCACCTCTCCCGATCAATCTTTATCCCGGACCAGGACAATCCCGGCCTGCCGATCTACTCGGAAAAAGGATACAACAGTTTCGGGGTGTACTGGGGACTTAAGCCGTTCACCTCACAATCCAACGAGGAGTCGTCACAGGTAATCGTGTGGGGCGACTCCTGCCACATTAATTTTTACGGGCTTGCTGACTCTTCTACCCGGATGGTAGCAACCCGGACGTCTGACAGCGACATCCATCAAGCAGGCCTGTTTTATTACGGGGAGACAGGCTATGCCGCACACACCTTGACTTTCACGATACCCGACTTTAAACCAAACGCTTTCGGCGATTTACTATCCCTAAATAACAAAAAGTATAACTTGAAGGAGGACAAGTGCGTGGTCTCACTAATGGCAGGCTCAGATTCCCTGCATGTAGAAATTCTAGAAGGCGAGTTCTACATCAAAAAAGCCCAAAATCTCTACGTTGATAACGTGCTGACACGGGTGGTACTATCCGGTACCTTCTCGTTTAAAGCGCTACTGAACGATATGCCAACCTCTTTCCTGAACGGGCGTTTCGATATGGGGTACGGCGATGAAAACTTCTTTCTATTACAAAAGAAAACACCTTGATATTTTCGCCTCCTCACCTTTCGTGTGCCGTGCCCCGGCGGTTGGCAGCCACCATCTTGTAGAGCTGGTCGTTGGGGCGAATCTTCTCCCCGGTCTTGATGGAGAAATGGTCACCCTTTACCGCTTCCGGAACCGCCTCCCTCTCCACCCGGATATCGTGAGCCGTAACGAATACCACACCGGTAGTGGGACCGGTAATTAGCAGTTCGTCTCCCTCCTTTACCGGTTGAGCCTCCACAAGGAACTCGGTCACCCCCAGGTTCCCAAAATGCTTGATCGCTTTACCCACGTAGACCTTCCGCTTGGTAGCCCCTGAACCATACCGATGCGTCCATTCGCCCAAACGCTGACCCAGGTAGTAGCCATCCCAAAAACCCCGGTTAAAAACGGTCGATAGTCGCTCGTTCCAGTCGGCTATCTTCTCCTCATCGTACGTTCCATTACAGTAAGCCTCCACCGCCTCCTTGTAGCAGGAGGTGACCACCCGAACGTACTCAGGTCCGCGTGCGCGTCCCTCTATCTTGAACACCCGCACACCCACATCCATCATCTTGTTCAAGAAGTGAATGGTTTTCAAATCCTTGGGCGACATGATGTACTCGTTATCAATCTCCAGCTCAATATCGCTGCTCGTGTCTTTCACGAGGTATCCTCTCCGGCAGATCTGATTGCAGGCTCCCCGGTTAGCCGAAAGGTTCACCTCGTGCAAGCTAAGGTAACACTTCCCCGACACGGCCATACAGAGAGCACCATGCGCGAACATCTCGATGCGAATCAACTCACCGGAAGGCCCCTTGATCTGCCGCTCCACGATCGCTTTATGGATGGCAGCCACCTGCTCCAAGTTCAGCTCGCGGGCCAACACCACCACGTCGGCATACTGCGCGTAAAATTCAAGCGACTCGATATTGGTGATGTTGAGCTGCGTGGATAGGTGCACCACCACCCCGATGCTCCGGGCGTACAGTAACACAGCCACATCGGCCGCGATAATAGCCGTGAGGCCCGCCTCCTTTGCCGCGTCCACGATCTTTCGCATCAACCCCATATCCTGGTCGTAAATAATGGTATTGACCGTGAGATAGCTCTTGATCCCGTTATCCCGGCATATCTCGGCGATGGCATGCAGGTCGTCCACCGTGAAATTGTTGGACGATTTGGCACGCATGTTCAGCCCCTCGATACCGAAATAGATAGAGTCCGCACCCCCCTGGATGGCTGCCCAAAGCGACTCGTATGAACCGGCAGGAGCCATGATCTCGTAATCATGAATATGTTTCATACGATTAATCCGTTTTTATGTCTTAAAAAATCATTCACACGAGGCTTAGTGACCGTTATAAACATATCACATTCACCCTGTTTATACCCAAAACACAAAAATACAAATTTTACGCGATTGGCGGGAAACTATGTTAACCTCTTCCCCCTTTACAGCATTATCTCTTTGCAAAATTATCTCTTCGTGGCATTATCTCACGTGAAAAGCTTCCTTTTCTCATTTCCACACTTTGCGTGTTAACTGAAAAATGTTGTATCTTTGTAAAAACATACAACAAATGTAAAACCGTTATGAATATGAAAAAGATTCTATTGATTACACTTATCTCTGTTTTCTCATTCGGCTTATTGAAAGCACAACTTCAAGAAAACAGGTACACGGAAATTACCAATCCAAAATTGGTTGAGATGAACAAAGAGCCCGCGAGAGCCAGCTTTTTCTCCTTTACAAGTGCTAACGAAGCGCTATCCGCTTCAAACAGCTCCAAGGGCAGTGATTTTTTACTGCTCAACGGGACATGGAAGTTTAATTACGTGGAAAATTTCGAAGAGAGACCTAAAGAGGGTTTTTATGAATTGGATTTTAATGATACAAGCTGGAGCGACATACAGGTTCCGGGAAACTGGGAGGTTCAAGGCTTCGGGTATCCCATTTACGTGAACACCACTTACGAGTTCACCTCTCCGGGATTCCCCCCTTTTTGGGACAGACCGATGCCACCGCTCGTGCCGCGTGAATTTAATCCAACGGGGACCTATCGGAAAGAGTTTGATCTACCAAGCTCTTGGCAAGGGAAAGATATCATCATCTCGTTCGATGGAGTGAAAGGGGCTTCCTACTTTTACCTGAACGGGGAATTTCTCGGGATGAGCAAAGACAGCAAGCTGCCGGTTCGCTTCAACATAACGAGCAGGGCAAAACCCGGTAAAAATGTTATCGCTATGCAAACCCATCGCTGGAGCGAAGCCACCTACCTTGAGTGTCAGGATTTTTGGCGAATAAGCGGTATTGAACGTGATGTATACCTCTACGCCCGACCAAAAGTGCATATAGCCGATTTCTTCGCCCTCCCCTCATTAGATGCATCCTACACCCACGGCGAATTTTCACTCAGCGTTGACTTGAAAAACGCTGAAGGCAATTCTCAAGATGCATCGGTAACCTACACGATATTAGACCGTGACAACAACACCATTGCAACGGAGAGCAAAATCACCCGTATCGGTGATACAGGTAGTTTGAATTTCTCAAAATCGATTCCTAATGTACTGAAATGGTCAGCGGAAGAACCCAACCTTTACTCGTTGGTTATTGAACTGAAAGATGGAAGCGGAACCGTAACGGAAGCAACCGCGATAAAAATCGGTTTCCGGACCGCGGAGATAAAGGATAAGCAGTTCTTGGTTAACGGAAAACCGGTACTCGTGAAAGGGGTAAATATTCACGAAACCTGTGAACACACAGGACATTACGTTACGGAAGAGTTAATGCGAAAAGATTTTGAACTGTTCAGAAAATACAACGTTAACACCGCCCGCACCGCTCACTACCCTCAACCCGAACTGTTTTACAAGCTTGCCGATGAGTATGGAATTTACGTGATTGATGAGGCCAACATCGAAAGTCACGGCATGGGGTATAACAGAAGGAAGGGAGGCACCCTTGCCAACAACCCCCTGTTTTTAGAAAGTCACCTGAACAGGACCAAGGGCGTGGTTGAACGTGATAAAAACCACGCGTGCGTTGTTACCTGGTCTCTTGGCAATGAAGCCGGTAACGGGTACAATTTCTATGAAACCTACTTGTGGACTAAAAATAGAGACGCTTCGCGTCCGGTACAATACGAACAGTCGAGTTATGAATGGAATACAGACATCATTTGCCCCATGTACTTTACGCCCGCCCAATTAGAAGAACATGCACAAGCCCCCAATTTAGACCGCCCCATTATCCAGTGCGAATACGCCCACGCTATGGGAAACAGCCTCGGAAACTTCATCGAGTATTGGGATTTGATACGCAAATACCCTTTGCTCCAAGGTGGCTGTATTTGGGACTGGGTGGATCAAGGATTCGCGGAAACAGATGAAGAGGGGAACAAGTATTGGGCTTTCGGTGCCGATTACGGACCAAAAGGTGCCCCTTCCTCTGGAAGCTTTAATTGTAACGGTATGGTTCGTCCGGATAGATCTCCGAAAGATCAGATGGAGGAGATGCGCAAGGTTTATCAAAACATTTGGTTCAAAAACCTTGACCCACAAACAGGGAAGGTGGAGCTGTTCAATGAGAACTTTTTCATCGATTTAAGCCAATACAACTTCGAATATGAAATCAAATCAAACGGTAAAGTACTGAATTCAGGCAAACTTACTATAAATGCCAAACCGCAGGAAACCGTCACGATAAATATTCCCAACCTGGCGAAACATGTAAAAAGCGGAACCCAGACGACCGTTAACTTCTACGCGAAGCAAAAAGAGGCAACACGGCTTATTCCTGCTGGATGGGTCGTGGCAAAAGAGCAGTTTGTACTCGATAGTTACCCCTCGTTAACGCTCACCAACATGAAGCCCGCGCAGTTGGTTGATGACTCGAACACGATAACGGTTAAAGGTAGGAACTTTGAAGCTATCTTCGATAAAATATCGGGTATCATGACTTCATATAAATACAAAGGTACGGAGTACATTAGCGAAGGATTTGGATTTAGACCATTTTTTTGGCGCGCTCCGTTAGAAAATGATTACGGCGCACGTACTCCCTTGAGATTAAAAGCATGGGAAACCGCGAGCTATCAAAACTTGAAGGCCGAAAACTTAAACATCTCCAGCGGTGAAGAGACCGTGATCAGCTGCCAATACCTCTATCCTGAAGTAAACGCAACATGGAACATCCGTTATACCATCTTTAATGATGGCAGAATAAAGATTGACAACCATTTCGACGCGACCAAAAACAGCGATTTACCGTTGATTTTCCGTGTTGGAATGCGCGCGCAGCTGCCCGGGAATTTCGTGAACGCCGAATATTACGGCAGAGGACCCTTTGGCAATTATTGCGACCGCAAAACGGCCGCCTTTATCGACAGGTACAAATCTCCCATCATCAATATGGTTGACAAGTACGTCATCGCGCAAGAAAACGCGCATCATGTTGACGCCAGCTGGCTCGCCGTTACTGACAGAAAAGGTAAAGGCGTACTGTTCGCGGCTGATAATACTTTTGAGTTTAACGTTTCAAACTACCTGCTTGAAACATTGAGTAACGGAAACGATTTACACAACGATGCACCGAGAGGTACAGCCCCGGAAAAGAAGCACGTGAATGCCTATAAAGCTTCGGACAAAATAGACGTTTTCATCGACTACAAGATGCAAGGTGTAGGTGGCAACAACAGCTGGGGACGCCTGCCTGAAGAACCCTATTTAATCGTGCCAAAAGAGACAAATGTTCAATACGGTTTTTCCATTATCCCTATCGACAACGTATCAAAAATTGATGCCTATTTCAAATAAATCACTTAAGGGGATAACTTCACATTCAATATTGCCAAAAGGCGCATAATTAACCATCAAACAGGTAGGGGGCAACAGTTCCCCCTACCTCCTTTATCACCGTGCACTCTCTCGCACCCGGTAGTATATATTATTGATTTTATCTCCCATCATTGATCGAGGGATTGTAAACAGCGCTGTCATTAGCGAATTATGCTTACCGTTTCACACATAGTGCTTCATAAATTTCTTCCATGGAGTGTAAAGCTCCTTCCGGAAGTTGTTTATCGGGAAACACAGCCAATTGTTCAACAGTTAAAAAAGTGAACCGTGTTTCAACAAACTCCCCATTTTCATCGGTAATCAATTCAAGGTCTAAATCCCATTGTTTTGCAAAATACCGTATAACCGCACTCCGTTTGTTATATGTGTTTTCATGTTTCTCGTCGGCAAAATGTGCATTTTCAACCAAATCCGTTTTACCGTAATACCCATAAATCGTTTGAAGGTAAGGGAATTCCACTTCGGGCACAGTTCGCGTCCAATCCTTCCCTTCCGAAATGAGCAGTTGTGGCCGAGGTGCCGCCATTGCAGCGATTTCGACGTTATTACTTAACGTGCCACATTGTGAATGTATGGGACGGCCACTTTCACATGTGCAACCACCGGGGAAAAAGCAAGACACCTGGTCTATCGGGGCCGATATCGATATACGCTCATCAACCGCGGCAGCAAGGAAGCTCTGTGTACCGCCGCCCGATCTACCGGATATGGCTATACGTTCCGGATCAACATCCTCTAAGGATAAAAGAAAGTCAACGGCCCGTATGCTGCTCCATGTCTGAATGCTCATGGCCAGGGATGAATTATGCACCTGGGTTCCGACATGATACGCCGACTCCGCGAACCCGAACATATCGTAGGCAAAAACGATTACCCCTATTTGGGCGAGCGCGGCGGCCAGGTACTGTGATTTTTCCAGGAATCGTGGAGCCGCTTCCAATGGTTCCCGTTTACCATGACCGTGTGGTATAAGCATGGCAGGATAAGAAGCGCCTCCGCCCACCGGTTTGTACAGGTTACCAATTACCCATAACCCTGGAACACATTCAAAAGCCACATTGTCTACCATGTAATGTTCGAAGGAAATATGTCCCGTGTGTAAAGGCTTTATGGGTAGTTTTACCGGTAGCGGGTTCAACTCCATAGCAGTTAACAGCCCTTCGCGCAAGCACTCTTTGCGTTTTTCCCAACTGTCGAGGTCGGGAAACTCTTTCAGAAGTGTTTGCAGCCGTTGGCTCCCTATTTCCGGTTCTACCGGGAGGTTGTACAGCGTGTCATTCAATGCCAATTCCATCTTTCGCACGTCAACTCCGGTTGACTTGTTCCCACAAGAAGTAAATAATAGCGGCATGAGGAATAGCAAGCATAATAAAAAGAAAGAGAGATTATGTTTCATAGCAAAAAAATAATATTGTCAATGATTGATTGCTCATAGATGTATATATAGTATCGAACAATAGAGTCTTTCGTAAATCATACTTGCACTAACAGCGATGTTATAGTTAACAGACCATATGGCAATTGCCTGTTAACTTCTCCCTGTTGAGTTGCTATTGTTTGCAAAGATGGGAAAAAAGAATGTAAAAAGTACACGATAAGTTAACAATAGTTCTCAATCAAGCAGTTAGCCTCTGCCACATGATATGAGTAAAAGAGCCGCCTCGTTTTGAGACAGCTCCCGTTAAATCATTTACTGTAAACCTGAAATAGTAAGTTGTAAGTTATGATGCGAAGGTGAAGTCCACCATCGTCACAACATTTACCAATCCCTAATTTTTAAGCAAAACCTCGTCAATCGCCTGCTTAAGGGCATCCTTGGGAAGAGCACCTTGCGCCATTTGTGGAGCCCCTTTCATAGGCACGAAAAGCAGTGACGGGATGCTCCGGATACCGAACTCGGCCGCCAACTGCTGTTCAACCTCAGTGTCTACCTTATAGATATACAGCTTACCTTCATACTCCTGAGCCAACTCTTCAAGGATGGGAGCGATCATCTTGCAGGGACCACACCAATCGGCGTAAAAGTCAATGATAGCAGGCTTATCGCCCAGGTAAACCCACTCTTCGGAATTTTTCTCGAAATTGGCCACTTTTTCTAGGAAGTCGGCCCTTGTCAACTGAATTGTTTTTGCTTTTGTTGTTGTCATGTTATTTGTTGTTGATGTTATTTTATTTTCTACTTTTTGATCGTTTCCCGCGGCAGTATTGGACTTCAACTGGTTACAGGAGATAAACAGGGTGCCCATTAATAGGGTGGCTACAATGATTTTTTTAGCGTTCATAATGTTATGTTTTTTAGTCTAACTTCTCGTTACCTCCAAGTGGCTGACCGTCGGAGCCACACTTCAGCACGCATTTCAACACCTTCACTACACGTGGATCCTTAATGGAATAGAACCTGTTCTTGCCGCTTCGCCTGCAGGAGAGAACCCCCCTCGCACGCATACCAATAAGGTGATGAGAAAGAAGCGATTGCTCACAGCGAGTCGACTCCTGCAACTCGGTGACAGACATCTCCCCCACCCTTGCCAGGGTGGTAATCACCCGCAGGCGCACCTCGTTAGCCAATGACCTAAGAAGGTAAGCAGCTTCCTCAAATTGATACGATTCCATTAAAATATCCACGCTTTCATTAGTCATATTAATACATGAACATATATTCATACATTTTTGTTCACGAGAAGTCCATTTTTTCACAAATTTCTAATTGTTAATTCTCAAATGCGCCTTTCCTGTCGTTGTTCGGAAAAGTTTTTCGTAGCAACACTTATGCTATCGCTCCTAAAAAATTGCTGATTGAATTACTTCACTTGAATGTAGTAGGTGAGTTTCGCCATGATTACCCGGTGTGCCGAACGGGTAAAGTACGCTTTATCTTTTCGGCGGCTTGTAAAGATATCGCCCAAGCCAAAGTAATAGCGTCCTTCCAGGTCGAAAACGCCGATCGCGGTTCTAAGTTCCAACCCCACCCCTCCTGTCAAGCCATAATCCACACGTTTCATCTCGCTCATGGGAGCATATTGAACACCGATGGGTGCATTCGGATCAACCGACCTTCGGGCCTCCACATCGTCGCTCAGCGCCTGGTTCATTTGCGCGTTTTCGCCGATCAGCACGCTTATTTGTGGCCCGGCGTTGAAAACGAAACGGGTTTTATCACCAAAGTAAACATGTGTCATAAAGGGCACATCGATGTAGGTTAGGGTTCGTTCGTAGGCAAACTCTTTCTCGGCATCAAACTTCTCATGCCACCCTTTACGTGTGAAGTTAACCTCGGTGATCAACCCCAGGTGTTTCTCGGAAACATATTTTGCCGCGATACCCCCTTGGTAGGAATAGAGAAGGGTTTGCGGGATAGAGGGTACGAAGCTCATATTCGCGGCTACGCCCCCCGCTCCAGCCCCGATATACAATTCTGTAGGGAATGTTTGCTTCTGTGCAAAGAGCATACTTCCCAGGGCAGTGCAGATAAGGAGAAGGCAAACACGTTTCATCGGCTCTTATCCATTTTAATGATGCGACCGTTGGTGTCGTAAAAAACGAGGTAAAGCCCGGTATTAATAAATCCGCCCCAGTTGTTCATCCGCTCAAAATGAAAGGCGAACTGGATAGAGTGCACCTTAACCTCATCTAACCGATATTCAAAGTCGAGGCCAAAGCGTTGAAGCGCAGTCAAAAAGTAGAGGGCTGTATCATATCCCCACATGGCGTAATCAGGATAGGTGTTTAAGGGGATACGACCGTACCATCTGCTAAAGGCATCGTTGAAATTACCGACCATTGGGTCCTTTTCATCCACGAAAAAGGGAGAAAAGAAGTAGACACCCACCCGGTAGTACTCGTCAATCAGGGTGGAGTAGGTCTGCCATTCAGGGTAACCAAGAAGGCGCAGGGTGTACGAGGGATTGCTCTCTTGCACCTCCATCAGCTTGTCAAGCAGGTCACGCAACGTGTTGGAGTCACCACTGGTAGGGATAATCAGGTTCTCCCTGTTCGTGGATAAGAGTGAAAGTATCGTTGAAGTCAACGCGCTAGAATTATGTACCGTTTCATACCGGACACCATTTTCACGCAGCAGGTTCTGTATCCGCGAAATGAACTCCATCTTGTCATTGTCACCCCCGTTCACGAAGACAAGGTTCGCATTTCTGAACGTGTCGAGAAACACTTTCGCCGTTTTAGACTGTATAGATTGCAAAAGGGAGTTCACTTGAAAGATGTTGCCGTTGTTCAACACCTCGCCATTACTTTGTGAGAAGGGTACGACGTAAGTGATGTTACGCGACCTGGAGAAATCGGACAGTATCTTAATTTGTGCATCGTTCACTCCACCCACGATAAGGTGAAGTGATTGCATCTCCATCGTCTCCAAGAGACTTTCCAGCTTTCTAGTATCCGTTCCTTTCCCTATCTCAAACACGTAAAGCTGCAGGTTACCGCCACGCTCTTTAAACTCATTCACGGCCAATAGAAACCCCTCGTAATACTCCTGGAGACGTAGATGGCCGTTACCTGTCTCATCGAGTAACGGCAGAAGGAGCGCCACGTTAATCATGTTCAATCGCTCCGCTGAACCTTCATGGTACAGGAGACGGTTTGCCTGCTGCTCATCTCTACTATTCTCTCCCTCGTAAGGTACAAAGGTCTCGTATGACTCGAAAAAGGGAATTCGTATTACCCTTCCAATCTGGAAGGTTTCAACCGATAGGCCGGGGTTGGCCACCACCACATCCTCCGGTTTCAGCGAATAGGTTCGGGAGACCGAGTAGAGCGTCTCCTTAGGAAGAATGGTGTGGTAGCGGTAATTCTCTTCTTTCTCTTCACTGATAATGCGCCGTTGCGGGATAACGAGCAACTGCCCCTCGGCAATTCCATCGCGAGCGGCCGGGTTAAGCCGGTACACCTCCTCTACGGTGGTGTTGTACATCCTGGAGATACCGTAGACCGTTTCGCCACTACTTACCGTGTGGTTGAACGTGATATTCTGATCGGTCGGGTTCGTTTGTGCTGAACCGGAAGCCAATGTTTGTACCGGTCTGGAAGAACTTTCGGCAGACAATGAAGCGGTGGAAACGGGGATAAGCAGCTCTTGCCCAACTTTTAAACCCGTGTTGGCGTTTGGGTTATGGCGCAGGATATCGGCCACCGTAACCGAAAAGGTTCGGGATATCGCGTAAAGCCCCTCCCCTTGCTGCACCTTATACTTGTAATAGGATTGCCCGTTAACGGTTACCTTATCGTAAGACAAATCCTGAGCGTGTGAAAACTGTAAACCGATACAAAGCGTAAAGATCACAGCGAACACCCTACTCAACTGGCGCGGGAAACACATGTTATAGTTATTTTTATTGTGCAACGGTCGGTCGTGCAACATTTAACCCACAAAAATAGGAATAAATTCGCTTATCTCCCGCATCTAAACGGTTTTTTGCTTTCATACGATTATTTTATTTTGTTGTTAAATGTATGGAGCCTTGAATCTTAAAAAGCCAACAAGAAAAAAAGAGATACCCGAAAGGGCGAAGATGCGCGAAAGCATGCATTAATCATGTGCTGTTAAAACGGGACCTGCTCATTGCTCGAATGTAAAGTAACCGCGTCATTATGTGGAGCAGTGGAAGCGGGGGTAGCTACAGTACGTGATTCGGTTGACTTGGTTGACTTGGCCTGTTTATTCATGCGCGAAGGTCGTTCCACGTAGTTTCTCCCCACCCGGTTAGCATCAAGGTTTTGGAAGCGGGCGTACTCACCATCGAAGCGCATGAGCGCTATACCCGTGGGGCCATTCCTATGCTTCGCCACGATGATCTCGGCGATACCCACGAGCGAGTTACCTTGCTCGTCCTCCGTGATCCTATAATACTCGGGGCGGTGAATAAAACAGACGATATCGGCATCCTGCTCAATAGCGCCCGATTCACGCAGGTCGGCCAGTTGCGGCCGTTTCCCTTCGGTTCCTTGCCGTGTCTCCACCGCTCTATTAAGCTGTGACAATGCGATAACGGGAATGTTGAGCTCCTTCGCCAACCCCTTGAGGGATCGGGATATCATGCTTACCTCCTGCTCCCGGTTCCCGAAATTCATGCCGCTGGCATTCATCAACTGGAGGTAGTCGATCATGATTGCCTTCACCTTATGTTCCCGTACCAGTCGCCGTGCTTTGGTACGCAACTCGAATACCGAGAGGCTGGGCGTATCGTCGATGTAGATGGGGGCATTATATAAGAAGCGGTGGTTCTCCAACCGCTCCCACTCGTCTTCAGTGAGCCTTCCACTTTTAATGCTCTCTCCCCGTATCTGACACACGTTGATAATCAACCTGTTTACCAGCTGAACGTTAGCCATCTCGAGCGAAAATATACCCACCGGGATATCATAGTCCAACGCCATGTTTTTTGCCATAGAGAGAGCGAACGCGGTCTTCCCCATCGCGGGACGGGCGGCAACGATGATCAAGTCGGAGTTCTGCCACCCCGCCGTGAGCTTATCCAACTGGGTAAAGCCAGTAGGAAGGCCGCTCATACCATCCTTCCGATTGGCCGCTATTTGGATGTTGTTGAAAGCCTCCTTGATGATCGGGTTAATCTGGATGACATCCTTCTTCACGTTGCGTTGCGATATCTCGAACAGCCGCCCCTCGGTCTCCTGCATCAGGTCGTCCACATCCACCGTCTCGTCGAACGCGTGCTGTGACACCTCCGATGAGAAGGAGATAAGCTCACGCGCCAGGAACTTTTGCGCGATAATTCGGGCGTGGTACTCAATATGCGCCGCTGAAGCCACCTTGTCTGAGAGCTCCGCGATGTAGAGCGCACCACCAGCCGTCTCCAGCTCTCCTCGCCGTTTTAGCTCCTCCACCACGGTAAGCACGTCCACGGGTTCCTGCTGCATGCTCAAACCTTGAATGGCACCGTAGATGAGTTGATGTGACGGGTCGTAAAAACTCTCGGGGCGAAGAATCTCACTAACAACCGAGTAAGCATCTTTTTCCAGCATCAAAGCACCCAGCACCGCCTCCTCTAGCTCTCGTGCCTGCGGGGGCAATTTCCCGACATCGGGTGCGATAACCGCTTTCTCTACTACTTTTACCGTTGTTTTCCGTCTCTGCTTTTCCATTTTTTTATACGTTGTTGTTGTCCGTCACCATTGTCCGTCGTTATTACACGCACGCTTATTATTCGTCAATCTTCCCCGTTGTTAGTAAAATAGGTTGTTAATTATTATTAGGGTGTAGCCACTCATCGCGCTACTTTTCATTCCTCAATGCTACCCAACATCTGTAATGTCCACGTGCTGCAAAGGTAGGAAGTAATTCGCTCCGCCGGGGCATTTCCCGGCTACATGTTCTCAAAAGTTATAAACAGAGGGCTGTTGAAAACCCTCTCTTCACCCAATACATACAATTATCGTATAACATAACTAACAATATACAAAATTATCGCGTAGCATAACTAAAAACGGGAACAAATTGCTCTTTTTTGGCTATTTTTGCAGCATCGTAAATGGCAAACAAGTAACAATATGCTTCCGATAAGTGAGAGAAAACGGATAAAATCGCTGATGCAGCAAGAGATCATACCGGCCATCGGCTGCACCGAACCCATGGCGGTATCGCTGTGCACCGCTAAGGCGACTGAAGTTTTGGGTGAACAGCCCGACACGATTACTGTATCCCTTAGTACCAACGTGCTGAAAAACGCCATGGGGGTTGGCATACCAGGCACTGGCATGATCGGGTTACCCATCGCGATTGCCCTTGGGGCGCTGGTAGGGAAATCAGATAATGGACTGGAGGTTCTCAAAGGACTCACACCGGCAGACGTTGAAAAGGGGAAGCAGTTTATTGATGAAGGGAGGATTACTATCCGACACCAGAAGAACGCCCCCGACACCCTATACATCAAGGTTGTTTGCTACACGACGTGCAACCGTGCAACCACGGTGATTCAAGGGAGCCACACCTCCTTCTCTTACATTGAGAGGAATGGAACGGTTCTCCTCGAAAAAAAGACCGAGAGCCAAGCGGAAACTGACGAAACGGTATGGCTGACCTTTCAAAAAACATACGACTACGCGATCCTCTCACCCATCGAGGAGCTGGCCTTTATCCTTGATGCCGCCAAGATGAACAAAAAGGCAGTGGAGAGCTCTCGCGAAGGCACGTTTGGACACGACGTCTCCAAGAAGATCGAGGGAGAAAAAGGGAGATACCTGTTTGGTGACAACTTACACAGCCAGATGTTGGTCGCTACTACCGGGGCATGTGATGCACGCATGGCCGGGGCCATGGTACCCGTGATGAGCAACAGCGGCAGCGGTAACCAAGGTATCGCGGCTACCCTACCCGTACTGACATACGCCGAGAATACAGGTTGCACGGAAGAGCAGTTGATTCGTGCGCTGGTAATCAGCAACCTCTCCATGATCTATATTAAGCAGTACATCGGCAGACTTTCCCCGTTATGTGGCTGCGTGATCGCTTCAACCGGGGCCAGCTGTGGTATCACCTACCTGATGGGTGGCACCTACGAGCAGGTAACCTACGCCGCAAAGAACATGGTAGCGAACATCACCGGCATGATCTGCGACGGGGCCAAGCCCAGTTGCTCGTTAAAGATCGCAAGCGGCGTCTCTACGGCGACCCTGTCCGCCTTGATGGCCATCGAGAACACGACGGTCACCAATCAAGAGGGGATTATCGACGAGGATATCGACAAAACCATCATGAATTTGGGGTTGATAGGGACGAAAGGGATGAACGAAACCGATCAAATAGTGTTGGAAATGTTAACGAACAAATGAGATAAACCCGTTGGTATAAACCCGACAGGATTAAATAATCATCTGAAACTCCATACACTGAAATATTAAGATCAAATTATCATATGAAACAATTAGCGTACCGATTGATAACCATCCTCCTATTTCTGGCAGCCATCCCGGTTGTCGCGCAATCTCCGCTATCGTGGAGATTCTCACTGGAGGATATGGAAAGCGGGGAGGTCGCCCTTGTTGCCAAAGTGACCGTAGAACAGGGATGGTACATGTACGACACCCAAATCCCGGAGGGTGGGCCCACGCCGACCCAAATCGAGTTTGACCGGGTAGAAGGTGCGGAGCCGGTTGGCAAGTTCCAGGCAAAAGGGATCCAACCGTCCGTCAAATACGATGACATTTTCGAGATGGAAATCGGGTCGTTTACCGGAACCGTCGAATTCGTGCAACGACTCAAGGTAACGGATAAGCAACGATTTGCCGTGGAGGGGAGCGTACGTGCTCAAGCGTGTAACGACCAGACCTGCACGCCACCCCTGCCTGTGGATTTCTCATTTACCGAAACGCAACTACCGGCTACCTTAACCGTCACGTTAACAGCTGCTCAAACCCCTACCACGATGGCAGGGGGGAATGAAAGCGCGGCGGTATCGAGCATACCGGCTTCAAGAATACTCACTCCAGCCGAAGCTGCACAGGCTACACTGCAACCCTCCGGTTCAGGGATAACACCGGAAGAAGTTACCACCGGTAGCCCGGATGCCCTCTCGCCGGGCAGTATCGATCGTGAAACTTTATGGACACCCGTGATCGCTGAACTCAACGCGTTAGGTATTGAAGATCCCTCGAAAGGTTCCCTATGGAGTATCCTCCTTAAAGGGTTTCTCTGGGGCTTCGCGGCCCTTATCACCCCCTGTGTCTGGCCCATGATCCCGATCACGGTCAGCTTCTTCCTCAACCGCAATAAGAAGAGCCGGGAAAAAGCAATCAAAGACGCCACCATATACGGTGCCTCTATCGTGGTCATCTATGTAACCCTTGGATTAATCGTTACGGCCATCTTTGGCGCCAGCGCGCTTAACACCATGGCCACGAGTGCAGCCTTCAACCTGATCTTCTTCGCGCTGCTCCTGGTGTTCGCCTTTTCGTTCATGGGTGCGTTTGAGCTGGTGCTACCCGCCTCCTGGACCAACAAGATGGACAGTAAGGTCGACAGCACGAGCGGCATCATCAGTCTCTTCTTCATGGCGTTTACCTTGGCGCTCGTCTCCTTCTCCTGCACCGGCCCCATTATTGGGTGGTTGCTGGTAGACGCCGCAACGCACGGCAACTTCCTCGCGCCCGCCATCGGCATGTTCGGCTTCGCGGTCGCCCTGGCCATCCCGTTCACGCTCTTCGCCATCTTCCCCTCCTGGCTAAAATCGCTCCCTAAATCGGGCAGCTGGCTCAACTCGGTCAAGGTGGTGCTCGGTTTTATCGTGCTGGCTGTCTCGCTCAAATTCCTGTCGGTCGCCGACCTGGCTGCCGGGTGGGGGCTTTTGAACCGGGATCTCTTCCTCGCGATCTGGATCGTGCTCTTTGCGATGCTCGGCTTCTACCTGTTGGGTAAAATCAAGTTCAAGGGCGATAGCGATCTCACGCACGTCTCCCTCACACGGGTCTTCCTCGCGATGGCATCCTTCACCTTTGCCATCTATATGGTACCGGGACTGTGGGGTGCCCCTCTCAAACCCATCAGCTCCATCGTCCCACCGCTATCGACCCAAGATTTCAAGTTGGGTGACAAACCGATGAGCCTGGTCTTTGACGATTACGAGACGGGGATGGCCTACGCGATCCAGGCTAATAAGCCGGTACTGCTCCAATTCGGAGGCCACGGCTGCGTCAACTGCCACAAGATGGACGCGACCGTGCTCGCGGATGACAAGGTACGTGAGCTGATCGAGGAGGAGTTCGTGTTTATAACGCTTATGGTGGATGAGCGCACCCGCCTTCCTGAAATAACCGAGGTGGAAGAGAACGGTAGGACCACTAAACTGAGGACGGTCGGCGACAAGTGGAGCTACCTGCAACGCCACAAGTTCGGTACGCAGTCGCAACCCTTCTACGTGGTACTGGATCAGCAAGGAAAACCACTTTCCCCCTCCCACGCGTTTGACGAAAGCGTGGACAACTACGTCAGGTTCCTTGAGGACGGACTTCGCAATTTTAAACATTGAAAGGCCTAAAACATATGAGTCAAAGGGAAGAGAGAATAAACGCTTTCGGGCGATTGCTCGACGTTATGGACGAGCTGCGGGCGAAATGCCCGTGGGACCGCGAGCAGACCAACGAGAGCTTGCGTGCCAACACCATCGAGGAGACGTACGAACTGTCGGAAGCCATCCTCGCGGACGATAACTACGAGATTAAGAAAGAGCTGGGTGACCTGCTCCTTCATGTTGTCTTCTACTCGAAGATAGGCGAGGAGAAAGGGGCTTTTGATGTAGCTGACGTCTGCAACGCGATCAGTGACAAGCTTATTTTCCGCCACCCCCACGTGTTTGGGGAGACTAAAGTAAACGACCCCGCTACGGTAGCCAAGACGTGGGAGCAGATAAAGCTCAAGGAAAAGGGAGGTAACAAGACGGTATTGGAAGGTGTGCCCGTCTCCCTCCCCTCAATGGTAAAAGCCTACCGCATCCAGGATAAGGCCCGCAATTACGGGTTCGACTGGGACCAGCGGAAGCAGGTCTGGGATAAGGTGAGGGAAGAGATTGGCGAACTGGAAAAGGAGATCGGGACGATGGACGATGACCGGATGGAAGCGGAGTTCGGTGACCTGCTTTTCGCCATTATCAATGCCGCGAGGCTATACGGGGTGAACCCCGACAATGCGCTCGAACGGACCAACCGGACGTTTATCCGCCGGTTCACCTACATGGAGAAGAGGGCCAAGGAAGCGGGCCGCGACCTCCGAAAGATGACGCTCGACGAGATGGAGGCCATCTGGCAGGAAGCAAAGCGGGAGGAGCGGCGCAATAGCACGCTACTTGCCGACCCGCCATCGCGTTAACACGTTGTCCTTCTTCGGGAATATCCCGTTTTTCTTGGAGCGCACATCCTCAACGACGTAGAAAATATCGCTATCGAACTCGTCCAGCGTGCGGGCCAGTTTCTTAAACTCTTTCCTGCCCACCACGATCTCCACGATATCCACCTCGTCGGTCGATCCTACCCCTCGTGTCAACGTGGCGCCCACGTCCAGTTTGTTCAAAGTCTGCACCAGGTCCCGCCCATTCTTCTGGGTATAGATGCGGCAAAGCACGATCCCATAGGCGATTTTATCCTCGATGATGAGCCCAATGTAGTTGCCAGCCGCGTAACCGGCCGCGTACGACAGGTAGGAGACCATATCGTTGGCCCTAACCAGGATCTGCGAGATGATCACCACCCAGATAAATACCTCCACGAAACCAATAAGTGGCGCTTTGGCCTTATCCCCTTTCGAGACAAAGATAATACGCAACGTGCCGAGCGATACGTCAACAATGCGCCCGAAAAAAATCATGATGGGCAAAAGCCACGGGTAAACGTCTAAAAAATCAAACATGTTAAATTATAAAGTAAAAAGTGAAAACACAAACACAATGCGCTAAAGTTTTATACAACACGCAAAGGTTCATTACGACACACGAAAGCCAACTAAGCTCGTCGCTTTGAAAACCTAAAACAACCTTAACACGATCAGTGAACTTTCAATACAACCATTGAAAAGACCGGTTAAAGCAGGAACTTCCTGAGGGCCTCTACCGGCACACCCTTACGGCGCGCGTAGTCGGCTAACTGCTCATCATCGATCTCGCCAATTGCGAAGTACTTAGACTCCGGATGCGCCAGAAAGAGGCCGCTGACTGACGCGTTGGGGTACATCGCCCCGTTTTCAGTGAGCGAAATCCCTATCTCGTGGCTGCCCAGCAAGTCGTGCAAGATAAAGTTCGCCGATTGGTCGGGTATGGACGAATAACCAACTGCAGGACGAATGCCGACGTACTTCACCGCGAACATCTCCTCCACGCTAAGAGCCTCCTTTTGCGCATACCCCCAGTAAGTGCGCCGCACTGCCGCGTGCAGCCACTCGGTGGTGGCCTCCGCCAGGCGATCGAGCAACGACCGCATCAACAAACCGTTGTAATCATCGCCCTCTTCCTCGTACCGTTTCAGTTGCTCACCGGCACCTGCCCCAGCAGTCACCGCGAAAACAGCGGCGTAGTCCTTAATCCCCTGCAAATTGGGTGCCACAAAATCGCTTAGGCAAAGATAACCCTTCGCATCCGATCTCACCTGCTGTCGAAGCAGGGGGAACGGTGTGCCATCCAGGTAGATGGTATCCTCATCGCTCCAGGCCTCGTACAGCCCGAAGAGCGCCTTCACGTAGTCCACCTCTTCCCGGATGAACCGCGACAACATCACCTGCGCGTCGTCATAGAGTCGGGCCGCCTCCAATGCCCGTTCACGTTCCGCCTCACGGAACGATAATGCCCATGCCTCGCGTGCCACTTTACCCTTGCCCACTTTGGTGACCGTGTGGAACCTGGCCGACAACTTCCAGGCGTGAAAGAAAAACTTCCAGTTGATATAGGGAACGACCTCCCGAACGGGGATCGGATCCAACTTGATTCGCCCAAGGGTCACGGGTCTCGGGGCCACATACCCCTCCCAGTCGATGACGTACGCATGCGCACGTGCTTCCTCCAGGGAGACGAGCCGCTCTTTTCTCGCAGAACTCCCCTCTCTCAACCGTTCGTACTCTTCCCTCACCTGCTTGATATACCCTTCCCTACGCTCATCGCTCACCAGGTTGGCCACGGCCGCCGGGTTTTGCGATGCATCCTTCACGTGCACTACCCCATGGCTGTACTTAGGCTCGATCTTCAACGCGGTGTGCAGCTTAGAGGTGGTCGCCCCACCAATCATCAACGGGATTTTCAGCCCCGCTTTCTCCATCTCAGTGGCCACCACCGCCATCTCTTCCAGTGAGGGGGTAATCAGTCCGCTCAACCCAACGACATCTACCTTCTCCCGGATGGCCGTCTCGATAATTTTTTCCGGCGGCACCATCACCCCCAGGTCCACCACCTCGTAATTGTTGCAAGCCAGCACGATACCCACGATGTTCTTACCGATATCGTGCACATCGCCCTTCACCGTGGCCAGCAGGACCTTCCCCGCCCTGGTCGCATCGTTTCCCGACCCTTTCTCCGCCTCCAGCGCCGGCTGCAGAATCGCCACCGCCTGTTTCATGGTACGCGCCGCCTTAACCACCTGTGGCAGGAACATCTTGCCCGACCCAAAGAGGTCTCCCACCCGGTTCATTCCATCCATCAACGGCTTGTCAATGATATCCACCGCACGCGGATAACGCGTTAACGCTTCGGTGAGGTCCTCTTCCAGGTAGTCGCCAATTCCTTTTACCAGCGCGTAACTCAGTCGCTCCTCCAGCGGGTAACCGCGCCACTCCTTCACCCGCTCCCGTTCACCGCCGGCTACCTTCTCACCCTTCACCCGCTCCGCGTACTCCATCAGCCGCTCCGTCGCGTCTTCCCGACGATTAAGGATCGCGTCTTCAATCCGCTCTTTCGCCTCCTCCGGGATCTCCTCGTAGATGAGCGACTGCGCGGGGTTGACGATTCCCATATCGAGTCCCGCCTTAATCGCGTGGTAGAGGAACGCGGAGTGCATCATCTCCCGGATAGCATCGTTACCCCGGAAGGAGAACGACAGGTTGCTAATCCCGCCACTCACCTTGGCATGGGGCAGGTTCTCCTTAATCCAGCGGGTGGCCCGTATGAAATCGACAGCGTAGTTGGCATGATCCACGATACCGGTGGCGATCGCCAGCACGTTGGGGTCAAAGATGATGTCGTGTGGGTCAAACCCGTTCTCGCTAAGCAGCTTATATGCCCGACTGCAAATCTCGATGCGCCGTTCGAACGTGTCAGCCTGTCCCCTCTCATCGAACGCCATCACCACCACGGCCGCCCCGTACTCCTTTATTCGATTCGCCTGCCAGATGAACTCCGCCTCCCCGTTCTTGAGCGATATGGAGTTCACGATCGACTTGCCTTGCACGCACTTCAACCCGGCCTCCAACACTTCCCACTTGGAGGAGTCGATCATCACGGGTACCCGCGACGCGTCAGGGTCAGACGCCAGCATGTTCAGGAAGCGGGTCATCTCCTCCACACCATCAAGCAGGCCGTCATCCATATTAACATCGATTACCTGCGCCCCGTCCTGCACCTGTTCACGGGCGATCGCGAGGGCCTCTTCGTAACGCTTCTGCTGGATCAGCCGTGCAAAGCGGCGCGAACCGGCCACGTTACACCGCTCCCCGATATTCAGGAAGTTGATTGCCGGCGAAACCTCCAACCGCTCCAACCCGGATAGCTGCATATAAGGTGGGGGAGTGGCTTTCCGATGTGGCGTGGCATGTTCCACCATACGGGTGTACTCCGCGATATGCGCCGGCGTGGTGCCACAGCAGCCACCCACGATATTCACCAGCCCCTCGTCGATAAACTCCTTCATCTGCGCCGCCATCTTCTCCGGCGTCTCGTCGTACTCACCCAGCTGGTTGGGTAGCCCGGCGTTGGGGTAAACGCTGATATAGAACGGTGCAATTCGTCCCAATTCCTTCGCGTACGGCTTCAGATCGGCCGCCCCAAACGAGCAGTTCAACCCTATGGACAAGGGGTTGGCATGACTTACCGACGTGACAAACGCACCAAGTGTCTGCCCCGAAAGGGTTCTACCCGCCTTATCGGATATGGTAACCGACAGCATGATGGGGAGTGGTCGTCCCGTCTCCTCGCCCACCTCCTTAGCCGCGGAAATAGCCGCCTTTGCGTTCAGCGTATCGAAAATGGTCTCGATCAACAACAAATCCACCCCACCTTCCGTGAGTGCGAGGATCTGTTCCTTGTAACTCGATTTGAAATCATCGAACGTGGCGGCCCGGAACATCGGCTCCTCCACCCGGGGGCTCATTGAAGCGGTTTTGTTGGTCGGCCCAATGGCACCCGCCACGAAACGCGGTTTACCGGGCGTAGCACGGGTAAACTCATCAGCCACCTCACGGGCAACACGTGCGGCACACCGGTTCATCTCGGTCACCCAGCGCTCCAGCTTGTAGTCGCCCTGCGATATCGAGGTCGCGTTAAAGGTGTTGGTCTCGATGATATCGGCACCAACCTCCAAGTATGCCCTGTGAATCTCCCCGATCACATCGGGACGGGTAATGGAGAGGATATCGTTGTTACCCCTCAGCGGCACCTCCGAATGGGTGAAACGGTCGCCCCTGAAATCCTCTTCGGTCAGCCCGTACCGCTGTATCATCGTACCCATCGCGCCATCCAAGATAAGGATGCGGTCGGCCAGTAGGTTTTCTATCGTCATAAAACGCTCCTCTTTAGTGTTAATGAAAGAATCCCCCGTCGTACCCAAACCACTATCCAGGCGAGTGTGAGCCGCACCCCAAGGATCAACCCGAATGAAACCCCCAGTGCGACGAACAGCAGGTTATCTTCAATCACCGAATGCGACACCGCCAGGTGGTGATTCAGCAGGTCTGCCTCGGTCCGGGTCACCTTCCCCTCTTTCATTTGATCGATCATTAATGCCCCTCCGTACGCTAGCCCAACGATGTAGCCAATCAGCCACAGGAAGCTGGTGCTCGTAGGAAGCCCAAACAGCTTCATCAGCGGCTCCACCGCCTTACTCAAGCGGGGAATCAAGTTGTACTCCTGTAGAAACAGGTAGAGAAGGTGCAATACAAAAACAATGCTGGCGATGATAAGCGAAGTGGCCAACGAGGTTTGTAGCCAGGCCACCAACAACTCCGGGATGTTGCTTATCGCCTCGATAGCAGTCTGCGTGAAAATAGGCATGCCCATCTCTCGCGGAAGGATAAGGTTCAAGACGAAGCCGGTCGCTATGCTGGCCGTGATACGAAGCAGGCTCATCTTCCAGAAAGAGGTTCCCGTTCTCGCTTGTATCGCGCTCTCTACCGGGAGACCATGCGCGATTTGGCACATCAACGCCAGGATGGTCAACTCCCTTAACGTGAGAGACATCGAGGTGATAATGGCCAGCGGGGCGTAAAGGGGCAAGAAGATGCTGGTGACGAACACGATGGCCGTGCTACCAGGCAGTCCCAGGTAGTTGAATACCGGATCCAAGTAGGTCGCCACCAGCGCAATAATACCATAATAGTCGAGGAACCTTACCAGCAAGGATATGGGTAAGATGATCTTCAACAACCAGAGGATGGTAGGACCAGCTTTTTTAAGAGCGGGAACCAGTATTTTATCTCGGAATCGCATATACTACTCCCATTACGTGACAACCTGAAACAAGGCGTCAAAAGAGTTTAACACCTTAATGCCGACGATGGTTCAAACTTACCTTTTGAACATCCTGTCCATGCTTCGCTTGTCCTCTTTCTCCCGCAGCGACTGCCGTTTATCGTACGCTTTCTTTCCCTTGGCCACGGCAATCACCAGCTTGGCCAATCCCTTCTGGTTAATGAACAGGCGAACGGGAACGATGGTGAAACCGGTCTCTTTGGTCATCCGCGACAGTTTGCGCAACTCGTTCTTATTCAACAATAATTTCCGATCGCGACGGGCTGCATGGTTGCTGTAGGTGCCGTAAAAGTACTCCGCGATATACATGTTACGAACCCACAGTTCACCCCGCTCAAACATACAGTAGGTATCCACCAGGCTCGCCTTACCCAGCCGAATCGATTTGATCTCCGTCCCGGTAAGAACGATGCCCGCGGTAAAGGTTTCCAACAATTCGTAATCGAACGTGGCACGTCTATTCCTTATATTGATCGGTGTCTGTTTCATCCATTCAACCTAAGTTGGCAAAAGCGGCTGGGAATATCCCAGCCGTTCCTACCGAAATACAAAGTTACAAGATTCTCGTTAATAAAAAAACCGTGACACGGGGCCACGGTGAAGGCCGCAATATAAAACCACGGCTGAAAAACCTTACTAAAGTATAGCTACAAAACCCTGAAACAAGCGGTACCGTAAATCCTCTAAATAATGAATCGCCGAAAAGAATCTCCGTGTAAGACCTATTCCTTAACAATCTGCATGGGATAGAATTGCATGGTTTTGTACAGTTCCACCTTATCGCCAACTTCACGATAGTAACGGAAATAGACGTTCAAGCTCTTATGGTCACCCTTGGAGGAGAGGCTAGACGCGTAGTAGTCATGGATTGGCCTCAGGTTGACCGCGTGCAATAGATCTGACTGATCCTTATCCACGGTTCCTGGTGCATCTACCAGGCGGATATCGATAATCACCTCATTTTCCTTGCCCTCTTTTACATCATGATAAAAGACCAGCGTCTTTTTGCCGCCATCTCCTTTTTTATATCCGAAGCTGCAGATCCAGTGGTAGTCGAAGTAGTTTCCTCCATAAAGAAGTTGACTGAACGATGTCAGTGGTGTTGTTGAACGCTCGGACTCTATTCCTTCGGTGGGTGCAGCAACAGGTCTGAGACTCGATTGATCGACAGGATCCGAGATCTCGCTGACCGTAACATTGTAAATACCCTCATCGGTGATGGTGTTCTCACTCTCTCTCCAGCTATAGTTTATATAGACAAAGCTACCGGGGGTCTCCAGCCTAATTTCCGAGGAGGTGATAGGCAACCCGTCAATCGTCCGCGCATACACTACTCCCGTCTCCGTTTGCGCGATGTAAGAAAGCGGGGTGCCCGAATAGGCAGTTTCACCGCCCTCCAAACAAGAGGTCATCAGGAGCGTCGCCCCGATGACCATTGACAACAAAACAACTTTTTTCATTTTCTCAATGTTCTATTTGATTCATTCTAAAACTCATACCTCAATCCAACGTTCAGGTCCAGCATGATCTTCTGGTCGGAGTAAATGGTTTTATACTCATTATCCGCATCGAAGTAGTAGGCACCCCCTATTTTCCCGTATAACCTTAACCGGTTGTATAACGGGTAAGAGAGTCCTACACCCACGTTCAACGACAGCTGCGGGTTACGTTGCGAAATCGGTTCTACCTCCCTTTTCAGGGACTGGCCGTTGCCTATTGTCTCCTCCTCACTCAACTTCTTGCGGTTACCGCACACATCTTTCTCGATCATTCCTCCAACGGATGCGTAAAGGTTTAGCTTGTTGAATGAAAACACGGTATAGTTCACGCTCAACGGCACGCCAATATAGTGAAGATGCTGCGACTCTCTTTCATCAAGGCTGGAACTCGCGTTCCGCACCTTAGAATATAGGTAGCTATAAACGAGCCCCGACTCGATAGAAAGACCATCGATTAACTCCTTCGACAGGGTAATACCAAATGAGATGGGTTGATTGTGCTCCATCTGAGAAACGTTATCGGCAACTTTCTGGGTGGCGAACAGAGGGAGGGAGGCATCCTCAGGTATATCATGGGCAGGAGAAGCACTACGCAACGTCATGGGCGTATTCACGACCTGCTGGTAGGAATGTAAGCCACCGCGACCGCCCAACGCGAGAAGCAGGGGTTCTTCCCTTTCTAGCCTGCCCGTCTCTTCAACCAACAACCTATCCCATTCGTCTGCCACGATCATCACCTCCTCTTCGAAGCGACTACTCGCTTCAAAGGATGGGGCGGTATGCTTAGAGCCAACCGCGTGAATCCGGCTTACCGCCTCTTCTACTTTTTTCCTGATCGCCAACCGATCGCTGATTACCTCAATTGGACGAGAGGCGAGGACAACCTCTTTTGAAACCACGTCTGAGGTTGTATACAAACCTGCACCTGGTTTCTCGTTCACTTCCGAAGCTGAAGCCTGGGTCGCTTGCAAAATCGTTTCAGTAACTTCACCCTGACCCGCTTCCGAAGCTACTATAGCATCGGTTTCTGTAGCCGCGGACAATCCCTCTTTCGGCTCGCTACGCTTACCTACCGCCATGTCCGTGGTACTTTCCGCAACCAACGACTCGGGTTGCTCCCAAGGCCGCTGTGTAAACAACAGGCTTCCCACGATAAACAGAAACACCGCCGCCACGGATGCCACCGCGTAGCGCCACCTCCTTCGGGGTATCAAGACCACGGGAGCAGCCTCATTCAACGCCTTCTCCAGGCGTTTCCACCCGTCGGGGGGTACCTCTCCCTTGAAGTCGCTAAACTTCTCTTGAAACTGTTTCCGTATGTAGTTATCTGAACTCATTGTACTTTTCTTCGCTGGTTTTTACTTAGGATAGTCAAAATCTTCTTCTGCAACAGGGACTTGGCCCTAAAAAACTGCGATCGTGATGCGGCTTCGTTGATTCCCAGTTCACGGGCAATCTCCTTGTGCGACATCTCCTCGAAGATAAATAGGTTGAACACGGTTCTATACCCGGGTGGTAAACTCCTGATCATCTCAAGCACCTCTGCCCGCGGAATATCCCCGATATCGAGCAAGTCGTCCTCTTGGAGCTCCACCACGTTGGAAGCGAAGTATCCGTACTCATCCATGAACTTCACCTTCTGCTTCTCCTTCCGGTAGTGCTCCAGTGCCAAGTTCACGAAAATCCTCCTTAGCCAGCCTTCAAAAGAACCCTTGCCCGTGTACGAGCCAATCTTTGTGAACGCGCGAATGAACCCATCGTGCAACAGGTCGCGAGCGGTTTCTTCCTCCCTGCAGTAACGCAAACATACCGCCATCATTGTTGGAGCGTATCGCTCGTATAATGCTCGTTGAGCATCACGGTCCTGTTTCTTACACGCTATAATCAGTTGAGAATCGTCCATTCTACTTCGCAGTTCATTATGATAGATGGATAATTAAGAAAAACGCTGCGCGAATCGGTTCGTTTTACAAGAATTTATCTTTTTTTAAGAATTCACCCCGTTTTTCATCCACTTGTTATTTCATCCTTTTCACATTCAAAAATACAACCGCACAAAAAATATTGCAAGAAAATATATTTAAAGAATGTGTATTTATAAATTGCAGTCTATCTGTTTTTTATTTATTTTTGTACTGTCAAGTTCGGAGCAGATCAATTCAACAAACTTGACATGAAACCAATGTGTTTAAAAACCGTCTTTAAGCCCCATGGAAATGATTGTTTTAAACACCAAAGGTTTTGTACGCTGAAATGTAAAATAGATTAAACGTATGAAAGATTTTGTAAAAATCATGCTGGCCTCTGCGTTGGGTTTCCTCATCGCGAACATCTTGCTGTCATTCATTGCCCTTATTTTCTTCGTGGGCGTCATGGGTTCACTCATGGGTTCTATGTCGTCTGACAAATTCATCCTGCAAGAAAATTCGGTGCTGAACTTGCGATTAAATGCCCCCATCAACGAGCGGATCGCCGAAGATGACCCCTTCACCGCTCTCCTTACCTCTGATATGCCTTCGCCGATGGGGTTGAATGAGATCGTGAGTGCCATTCGCAAGGCAAAAAATGAAGATAAGATCAAAGGCATTTACCTCGATTCCCGCAATTTATCGGCCTCAACAGCCACGTTGGCCGAGATCCGCCAGGAGTTGGAAAGCTTCAAGGAGAGCGGCAAGTTCATCGTTGCTTATGCCGACACCTACACGCAGGAGGGTTATTACCTGGCCTCTGTAGCCGATAAAGTAGCTTTAAACCCGCAAGGTGTACTGGACCTGCACGGCCTTGCCTCCACCCCCATCTTCATCAAGGATGCCCTGGATAAGCTGGGCATCCAAGTGCAGGTGTTCAAGGTGGGCACCTACAAGTCGGCCGTGGAGCCGTTTATACAGAACGAGATGAGCGAAGCGAACCGGGAGCAGCTCTCCTCTTTCCTGAACGATTCCTGGAGTGCCATGCGCACCGATTTTGCCATGTCTCGCTCACTCACGGAAGAGGCCATCGACTCGTTGGCCAACACCCTTCCCCTATTGCAGCCTGCCGAATCTCTCTTGGCAGCTGGGTTGGTAGACACCCTGCTCTACGAAACCGAGATGAAAGCATACCTGCGTACCCTTCTCGATATCGACGAAGACGACAAGATACCCTCTGCTACTGTCAGCGACATGAAGTCGGTTAAGACCAAGAGTGTGAAGAAGACGGAAAACTCAATAGCCCTCCTCTATGCCTACGGTAACATCGAGTCGGGCAGTGGCTCGACCAATATCCAGGACAAGTACATGGTCAATCAGATCGAAAAACTGAAAAACGATGACGATATCAAGGCGGTAGTCTTTCGAATTAACTCGGGGGGTGGTAGCGCCTACGCATCTGAGCAGATATGGAAGGCAATCTCCGAGTTGAAAGAGGTGAAACCGGTGATCGCTTCGATGGGCGATATGGCTGCCTCAGGAGGATACTACATCGCCTGCAACGCCGACAAGATCGTGGCACAACCCACCACCCTAACCGGCTCCATCGGGGTATTCGGAATCATCCCGGACCTCGAGGGAACCTCCAAGAAAATCGGTGTCCGCACCGATATGGTGAAGACCAACGAGTTTGCCGACTTCGGAAACATTACCCGTCCCCTTAATGATCGGGAAGGCGAGAAGCTGCAAGCCATGGTTGAGCGAGGGTACGACATCTTTCTGATGCGCTGTGCCGATGGACGCGGCATAGAAAAAGACTCCCTGGCCCGTTACGCGGAAGGGCGTATCTGGACTGGCAACCAAGCCAAGGAGATCGGCCTCGTGGACGAGCTGGGAGGTATCGAGCGGGCCATCGAGATTGCCGCCGAAAAGGCTAACCTGGGAAAGAGCTACGTGGTACTCGAGTACCCGAGGCTCCGCTCCCGCATTGATGAACTCATCAATCCCGCTAAAGAGGAACTGGCAGCACGCACGCTGAAAGAGTACCTGGGTGAGAGCTACGAGCTTTTCATGCTAATTAAGAATCTGAAAAAGCAGGATTACCTGCAGGCACGCATCCCTTACGATTTGAACATCCATTAACCCGTTCCCTCAGCTGATGGTGCAACCTATCGGTGACATACGTCGTTCATTGCTGCCACTATCGTGGTTGTACGGGGGCGTTGTGAACCTACGAAACTGGTTGTTCGACCGGGAAATACTCAAGCAGAGGTCGTTCGATGTCCCGGTCATTTGCGTAGGCAATATCACCGTGGGCGGCACTGGGAAAACCCCCCATATCGAGTATCTTATCCGCTTGCTCTCAAAGCAATACAGGGTAGCGGTACTGAGCCGGGGGTACAAACGAAAGAGCAGGGGATTCAGGGTAGTTGAAACGGATTCGCGGGTACAAGATGTTGGGGACGAGCCGCTCCAGATCAAGCGCAAGTTCCCCGACACGATGGTTTTCGTGGATGCAAACCGTGTACGAGCCATCGAGAGAATCCTCAACGCGGGGTCCGCATCTCGCCCCGATGTAATTTTGCTGGACGACGGCTTTCAACACCGCCGCGTGAAACCCTCCCTATCCATTCTTCTCGTGGACAGCAACCGCCCGGTATTCGAGGATGAACTGCTTCCGGCGGGGCTTCTACGTGAGCCGCTTAGCGGGAAGAACAGGGCCTCCATCGTGCTGGTAACCAAATGTCACCCCGATATGCAACCCATCGACTTTCGTATCTACTCCAACGGGCTGGATCTGTACCCCTTTCAAAAGCTTTACTTCACATCGCTAGAGTACGGTGCGATTCGACCCCTATTCCCAGAACTGGGAGGTGAGGAGCTGGAGCTGAACGACCTCCGTAAGAAACACCTCTTCCTGGTGACCGGTATTGCATCGCCCGCACCGCTGGTGGATAAGCTGGAACACAAGACGTACAACCTCTACACCAAATTTTTCCCCGATCACCACTCGTTCACCAAAGAGAATATCCGCTCCATTTGGAGGATGGTGGCATCGGTAGACGATCCCAATAAAATCATCCTTACCACGGAGAAAGATGCCGTCCGTTTTCAGTCGCTTCCCTTCTTGGAGGAAGAGATGAAACGGATACTCTACTATATCCCGGTACGGATTTCGTTTATCAACGAAAACAAACAGGAATCATTCAACAACCATATCCATAAACATGTTAGAAACTATCAAGCAAACCGCCGATTACCTGGCGAACAAAATCAGTGACGTACCCAACACGGCCATCATCTTAGGCACCGGCCTGGGTGAATTAGCCCGCGAGATTACAGAACGGGAGGAGATCCCGTACTCGGAGATACCCAACTTCCCCGTTTCCACCGTCGAGGGGCACAGCGGGAAACTAATCGTTGGCAAGCTTGGCGGCAAAAGGGTGCTCGCCATGCAAGGCCGTTTTCACTACTACGAGGGGTATAATATGAAGCAGGTCACCTTCCCCATCCGCGTATTCAAGGCACTAGGTGTCGAGTACCTATTCGTGTCGAACGCCGCGGGGGGTATGAACTCCTCGTTTGACGTGGGCGACATTATGCTGATTGAAGACCACATCAATCTTTTCCCCGAGCACCCGCTTCACGGGAAGAATTACGACCAACTGGGTACCCGTTTCCCCGATATGAGTGAAGCGTACAACAAAGAGCTACGGTTATTGGCCATGGAGATCGCTAAGGAGAAGGACATCAAGCTGCAACACGGTGTTTACATTGGGTTACAGGGACCTACCTTCGAGACCCCGGCCGAGTACAATTTCCTGAGGATCATCGGTGGCGATGCCGTGGGCATGTCTACTGTTCCCGAGGTCATCGTGGCCAACCACGCGGGAATGAAGGTGTTGGCTTTCTCTATCATCACCGACCTGGGCGTGATCGGCAAGATCGTGGAGATCTCTCACGAGGAGGTGCAGGAAGCGGCCAAGATAGCCCAACCCAAGATCGCTGAGATCATGCGTACCGTCATCGAGCGTATGTAACGGGCGCCAAATGAAACGTACAGAAATAGCGACACTCGGGGAGTTCGGCCTCATCGACCACCTCACGGGTGACATCCGGCTTGCCCAAGAGAGCTCAATCAAAGGGGTAGGCGACGATGCCGCCGTCCTGAACCATGACGAGGAGCGGACGCTGGTCGCCACCGACCTGCTGCTCGAGGGGATCCATTTCGACCTCGTCTACACCCCGTTGAAACACTTGGGGTACAAGGCAGCGATCGTCAACTTCTCCGACATCTACGCGATGAACGGAACGCCCCGGCAGATCACGATCTCCCTGGGTATCTCCAAGCGCTTCTCGGTGGAGGATATTGAGAGCTTCTACAGCGGCGTGAAGCTGGCTTGCAGCATCTATGGTGTGGATATCGTGGGTGGTGACACCACCTCATCGCTTACCGGGTTCACCGTGAGCGTAACCTGCATCGGGAGCGCTAAGGAAGGAAATATCGTCTTTCGAAACGGTGCGAAGGATACCGATTTGATCTACGTGTCGGGCGACTTAGGGGCCTCCTACATGGGACTACAGCTACTGGAGCGCGAGAAGGCGGTGTTCGACGGGAGCAGCGACTTCCAACCCGATTTCGCGGGTAAAGAGTACCTGCTGGAGCGCCAACTGAAACCCGAGGCAAGAAGGGATGTCGTGGCATTGCTCAAAGAGCATGGCATCCTCCCCACCTCGATGATCGATATTTCAGACGGTCTATCGTCCGACCTGCTCCATATCTGCAAGCAGAGCAATACCGGCTGCCAGCTCTACGAAGAGCGGCTTCCCATCGACTACCAGACCGCCGTGGCGGCCGAAATGTTCAATATGAACGTGAGCACGGTGGCGCTCAACGGCGGCGAAGATTACGAACTGCTCTTTACCGTTCCCCTAACGTCGCTCGAAGCGATGGAGCGGGTAACCGGCGTGCGCTTGGTGGGTCACATGACCAAGCCGGAGCATGGCTGCCACCTCGTTACGCGGGATGGGCAAGAGATGCGCTTACGTGCCCAAGGGTGGGAACCCATTGCCGGGAGATAAAAGCGAACCGTTAGACACAACCCTGATCGTGAACTCTTTCTTTACCGAACGCACGGGAAACGAGATTTTTTCGTACTTTCGTCTTGCATATGCTAGGTGAGTGTTGGCTTTGCTTTAACCAATAGTACAATTCTATAAGGTTTTCTATCAAATAGGAAATTAGCGCTTTTAATTAAATCGGTTAACAATAATAAATAAAATTAATGCTTATGAACACAAAAGTTGAAATTGATTCACGAAATTTCTCAAGAAGAAAATTTATCTCTACTTGTGCAGCATGTGCAGCCTATGGAGTTTGTATGGCTAAATCACCAATAGAAGTCAGTTCTTCTCACTCGTATACAAATATAAAAAATGAAAAGTTGAGAATAAGAGTGATTTATTCATTACATAACATTGTTCAGGATAGGCCAGATTGGCCAAATATTGGATTCGATTTTAAACCATCCATCGAAAAATATAATTCTGTTTTTAAAAAGGAGTTTCCATCTTATGAATTTATTTCAACTTTAGCCTCAAATCAAGAAGATGCTGAAAGTATTATAGCTCAAGATAAAAATGAAAAAATAGATGCATATATCGTTTTTCAAATGAATTGCTGGAATAGAGTAGTTCAGACCATTGCAAAATCGAAAAAGCCTGTCCTCTATGTAGATTTTAAATATGCAGGCAGCGGGGGATTCCTGGTATATAATTCAGAATTTTTAAGAAATAAACAGTCTAATGTGGGCTTTGTTTCATCTTCACGAGTTGAAGATTTAATTGAGGGGGTTAAATGTTTTGAATCATCTGTTCAAAATCCCGACCATTTTGCTTCTGCTACAACTATGGCGAGATTGAAATCAACACCCTCCTCTGGACAAATATCTTGGAAATCAGACAAATTAGATGTTCTGTCAATGGATGAAACGAAACGAAGATTGAAAGAATCCAAGATTTTAGCGTTTCGTGATCAAAATGCTCATACTGCTGAACCCATAATGGGAATACCAATTGAATTCCTTACTTTTGCTGAATTAAATAAGGCTTGGGAAGCAGCAAATAGGGATGAAGCTAAAGTAGTCGCTGAAAAGTGGAAAAATAATTCATCAAAAATTGTTGATGTTTCGTTTGATGAGCTACAAAATTCAGCTGCTTTTTATTTAGGAATGAAATCAATATTAAAAAAGCATCAAGCAAATGCTATTACAGTAAATTGTCTCGGAGGATTTTATGGCAATCATATTCATGCTTATCCTTGTTTGGGATTCCACGAATTAGCAAATGAAGGATTAATTGGAGCCTGTGAGTGTGATATTCGTTCTACAGTAACAATGGTCGCCTTTAGCACAATGACAGGACGCCCTGGTTACATTTCTGATCCAGTGATTGACACCTCTAAACGTCAGATAATTTATGCTCATTGCGTTGCACCTAATAAAATGTTTGGTACAGAAGGAGCTGCAAATCCATATAATATTATGACCCATTCAGAAGACAGGCAAGGGGCAGCGGTTCAGTCAATGTTGCCTCTAGGTTACTTAACTACAACATTAGAGATCGACAATGATAAAAAAGAGATAATTTTCCATCAAGCAAAAGCGGTTGATAATGATCCGGATGATAGGGCTTGCAGAACTAAACTTTGTGCAGAACCCATTGGTGACATAGAAAAATTATTTACTGAATGGGATAGATGGGGGTGGCATCGTGTTACTTTTTATGGTGACTTGAAAAAACCTGTTTATGACTTGGCTGATTCAATCGGTTGGAGAGTTATTGAAGAAACCTGATGTATAAGGTTCGGTAATTTTATTAAATGAATATTTGTGCTTACAGCTAAAAATTCACTAAAGTTGTTGAATTACAGCTTGTTATTTCAACAAGCTGTTTTAGATGTAAACTTTTGTATATCGGGATACAACTATTTTTAGGCATGTATGCGGCCACTTATTTCCTGACTTCGTCAACATGTCACCCAAAAATTCTCATCAAATAATTTAGCTATTTTTTATGCCTGCGCATAATCATAGTTTTTCTTATGCTCTTCTTGTTCTTTGGCAATCGTATCTCTAGAACAATTTCCCGAACTTTTCTATAGCAAATTTTGCAAATATCAAAAATGGGTGTATCTTTGCGTTCGCATTTGTGAAATGTGGGTGCCATAGCTCAGTTGGTAGAGCAAAGGACTGAAAATCCTTGTGTCCCCGGTTCGATTCCTGGTGGCACCACAATCCGAGACGCTTAAATAGAGATATTTAGGCGTTTTTTTGTATGCCCCTAACCGAAATCCCCTGTTTTTCTACTGGTTTTCAATAAAAAGGTAAACCGAGAGGTAAACCGAAAAAACCTACAAACTATCCCCCAGCAAAAAATCCATCAGGCTAACGGTTATTATGCCGTTTTCATCCACTTTTGACTTGATGTCGTCTCCCACGATAATCACCTTACGAAAGTTATCGCCTATATTCAGCAAAGGTCTCTGCTCTTGTTTCCTTTTCTCCGGTGAATGCATGCGGTAAACCGACTGTATATAAAGCCTTTCAGCTCCCCGGTTTACTACGAAATCCACTTCCAACTTCCGTCGATTATTCTTGCCATTAACACTACCACCGTCACGAAAGCTACTGTTATCACCTCCTATATCGCCACCTTTGTACCCGCTGACGTTGCGGTCTCCTTTGTTGTTTTCCCAAACTTGAACCATGCCTACATCCACCAGGTAGCCCCGCCTACGAAGCTCGTTATATATCATGTTTTCCATTATATGGCTCTCTTCCTGTTGCCGAAAATTTAAAACCGCATTCCGTATCCCCAGGTCGGCAAAATAGTATTTCGTTTCGGTTCCAATATATTTCCGCCCCTTCACATCATACCTCAACGCACCCTCTACGAGGAAAGCATCTTGCAGGTAATCAATATACTCTTTGATTGTGGCTGGCTTGATACTAACCTGCTCTCTCGATTTAAACGTGTTGCTTATTCGGGTAGGATTTACGGGTGATCCGATGGATGACGCGAGAATCTGCACCAGCTGTTTCAGTCCCTCAACATTGCGTAGACGGTTGCGTTCAATCACATCTTTCAAGTAGGTCAGCTCGTATATATTTTGCAGGTACTCCATCTTTTTCTGCTCCGTGGGAAGTTGCGGGACCAAGGGAAGTCCCCCGTAAGTGTAATAATCCTGCCACGCGCTTAAACGGTCACCTCCAACGGCGCTATAATACTCGCTAAAAGAGAGGGGCCACACATGTATCTCATCGCCCCTACCACGAAATTCGGTTACTACATCCTTAGAAAGAAACCTGGAATTCGATCCAGAAACGTAAATATCGAGTTGTGGGTTACGCGTTAAGCTGAGCAGAACACCTACAAAATCATCAACAAACTGTATCTCATCAAGAATAATATAGTGCGTTTTTCCATCTTTCTGTAGGCGGGTATCGATATAATCCAGTAGAGTATCAGGATCACGAAGAGCTCGACTACGCCTGTCATCAAGCGAAATCCCTATTATATGATCCTCCTCTACACCTTGCCGGAGTAAATAGTTGCGGAATAGGACGAACAAGAGGAACGATTTGCCACACCGCCTGCCACCGGTAACTATTTTTACCAACCCGTTGCCCTGTCCGGCAGTCAGCATATCGAGATATTTTGGCCGTTGAATCGTCATATAGGGGCTGTTTTTTGTGGTTTACCACACATTTTGCCCCTAAGTTGCACATATTTTGTCTTATTTGCAAATATTTTGCAAATATTTAACATCGCGGATTTAAGTTGCATTTACTAATTAAACTTTGCCATGAAAGGAGGAAATATGCGATAAAACAGGATACGTCTTTGCAATTATTTTTGCATCTTTGTGAAACTTCGTATAACATAAGCTAAATTCACGTCAACCCCTATGAATTACACTAAAATTATATTAATACGTTTCGAGAATTATCTACCTGCACATGAAATCGAAGCTTTTAGGGGTGCAGTCATCAGTCAACTAAAAAGCAAAGACCTTTTATTTCATAATCACTTGCCCGATAGTGAGGGCTTTCGCTACTCCTATCCCCTCATCCAATACTCGGAGAGTATCTTCCACTGGAATAAGGATTAAGACAGTTCATACGCTTCGTCTCCCCATATCTCTGTAACACTCGGAGAGTATCTTCCACTGAAATAAGGATTAAAACTGGATATGTTCTACCATACCCAAAGAAAAATCTTATAGAAAATCAGCGTTGAATGTACGCACGATGTTTAAGGGTTAACTGTTATATATCACAACATCGTTGACATTCTAAAGAGCATTTAGTATATCAACACATCGTTGACAAAAAAGATAAATTCCTTAAGGAATTTCGCTCGCTAAAGAAAGGAAAGTATCAGCACATCGTTGACAAAAATCTCTTAAGAGATTTCGCTTTCTAAAGCGGGCAAAATATCAAGAGTTCATTGACATATTGTATTTTTAAAGGCAATGACATTGCAAAGTTGAAAACGTGGTACAGGACACTGTTCCGGCTTACTGTCAGAACGTATCTATCAATGATAACTTCCGCGACCACGTAGCTATAGATTAACTCTGCGTTCACGATAAAACTCTCGTTTAGTAAATGTAGCTTACGATCGCTTCTGATGAAGCGGATGAAAATAATTCGTCCACTATCAACGAGTATCTTTTCATTTAAATCAATCTCTGCCGTCAGTGGTGATTTCCGAGTTATATCATTTAAAAGCTGTTCCGGAGTTCGATTGTTTTGTGAACTATACCTATGGTGTTTGTTATGAAAAGCGGAGAAGTCAACGGCTCTTTCCTTTACATCTTCAAATGACTTGAACTTTCGCGTGTTATAAAAGTACCTTATAACATTGTCATTAAATTTTTCAATGACACCGTTTCTCCAAGGCTCTGCCGGTGGTATGAAAACGGGGGTTACCGAGTTCGATAAAGCAACTCGCATCAGTAGCCCGAGCGAGCGCGGATGCCTATTGCTGCCCCTGAAAGAAAGCTCGTTATCCATTTGGAGAAAATCCGGCATTTGATAGTTTCGCCAAAAGTCAATCACACTTGCAGCTGCGCTTTTCGCTAATTTGTTTTTAATAGGATAAACACCTGCATAGTGGTTTTCAGTATCAATGATGTTGAAAAAATAAAAACGACAACCACCTTTCAGGTATTTAGGCCCCACTATATCCATTTGTTGAACACCGTGAAAGTAAGTGGGATATTCCGTGTCTTTCAATCTTTTCACTTCAGATTGATGCAAGAGCTTGTTGCGTCGCAATATCCTGTTTACAGTTGATATCGAGGGAGGTGTAACACCTAATCTTTCAAATTCATACAAGATACTTACAGCACCTTTTTGAGCGTAAGGCTCATTTTCTAAGCGTTTGCGAATGTCAATAACAAGCTGTTCTGTTTGCTCTGCTGTTTTTGCAGGAATGGTTTTGGGTGCAGTAGATTTGGTTTTATACCAATCCGGCGAACCACCTTTAAACTCCTTCAACCACTTGTAAAACCATTGACGAGTACGATTGACTTGTTGAGTAACCAACTTTACAGGTACTCCTTGTAGGTGTAAACGGATAGCCTCTTGCCTTAAAATTTCTTCTCGTTCCATTTTTTAAGGGAAAAATAGAACGAAACGTACAATATTTCAAAGAGCTTTTTATCGTTTTGTAAACGATGTCATGATACGAAATTGACCATTAAGTGTAAACGATGTTATGACACTTTTTTGTAAACAATGTTATGATATTTATCAGTTAACACTAGACTGATACTACAGGCATGAGAGTCCTACCTCGAAGCTTTGCTATAGGACAACATTCAAGGAGTGGTTTTTCAAAAACGGTAAAACAAGGCAAAGAGGTTTCTAAATTTTTAATTCAATTCTATTACCCATCTATTTTCGCAATAGCATTCGGTAATTAGTTTTTCTTTTATCCAAAGTAAATCTTGTGTTATTATCTCATTAAGAAGATGGTAAATGCACTCTTCGAACTTACCTAAATTCCTATTTAGTTCTGCAATCATCAACTTGTTTTCAGGAACAAACGGGAGAGCAAGCTCGATTAACTTATAGCAATTCTCAGCCCACTTTAACTCATAGTCCTCATCGACGAATATCTCTTTACCTTCTCTAATCCTATCGTTATAACTCATCCAAATATCAAGCCTAATCAGAAACTCCTCACCAATATTCTCATACGCCTTATTTTCAAGCGTTTTAAAGTAGTCCTCAATACTTAAAAACTCAACCTCATCTGCTTTTCCCCACTCCGCCGTGAATCTTTCACGAAAAAGGAAAAAAGTGTATATTTGTATCGCTTGGTAACCCTCGTAGTCCATGCTATTGGGGATAAAGGTTAAAAGCAATGAGAATAGCCGTTATCGGGGACGTACACGGGAGCTCGAAATGGTCAAGCTTGATTACCCGTAACGAAAAGGAGTACGACAAACTGGTATTCCTGGGAGACTACGTGGACGATTGGTGGATAAGCGATGAGCGCATCAAAGAGGCGTTGGCAGACATCATCTTCTACGCGGAATACGAGGGTTCCGACACAGTGAAATTGCTTATTGGCAATCACGACTACCAATACATCAACCCAAATTGCGACTACCGAAGTACCGGGTTTAGAGAAAAAACATACCCAGAACTGCACGAACTCTTCTCGAACCATCTTGACCTATTTAGCTTCGCATACCAAGTAGATGATGTGCTTTTTACGCACGCCGGTGTGTGCCACTCGTGGTTCACCCATTTCTTCGAGGGCGACCTCAACGAGGATATCGCAACGCAACTGAACCACCCCGCGAGCCTAAGCCAATTGAAAGCCCTAACTATCGTGGGAACAGAAAGGGGAGGATGGCTCCCCTTTGGTGGCCCGCTTTGGTGCGACCAAGCCGAGTTGAAGGAGGAACCGCTGAAAGGGTACACTCAAGTGGTCGGCCACACGCGTACAAACGAGATCGAAAAGTACGAACATGAACATGGCGTGCTCTACTTCGCCGATTGCCTGGAAAACATGAAGGAACTACCCATTTTCGATACGGAATCGAAAAAGTTTGTTTGAATTCGTGGAGAATAATGTCCCCGATTCAAAAAATTTCACTATTTTTGTGTTGAATTCTGCAGCATCAAGAATTCTCTCTCGACAGAGATACCAACCGAGCAAAAAAGCCACGGTGGTCAAAATGATGCGGATGTCTCATCAAAAAAATTAAAAGCTATGATTTTTTTTGACCTATTTCAGTTCAATTTTTTGAACGG
>JGI24710J26742_10000012_pt1 | contig 153821 bp, 156 predicted proteins | sample BioPla2DNA2_FD_26742 | JGI IMG/M metagenome (IMG submission 26742) | reverse complement strand
TATGAAATATCCAATTTTGCCTTACCCGGAAAAAGGAGTATTCATAATCAGCTTTACTGGAACTGCCAACCTTATTTGGGATTAGGGGCGGGTGCAACCTCTTTTATGAGTAATAAGCGGTATCGTAATTATCAGGATCCGGAACTGTACATTGAACTTTTAAATTTTGGGATTTTACCCATAGAATGCCAGGAAATACTTTCTTCATCAGAAAAGATGTCGGAAAAGATCATATTGAAGTTAAGAATGATGGAAGGATTAGCCAAAGCTGAATTCAGAGGATTATTTGGAACTCCTATAGAACATTTTTTTGGGAAACCTATACAAGAACTGAAAGAACAGGGTTTATTAGCCGAGAGTAAAACTCACTACTATCTAACTAAAAGAGGAATATCGCTTGCTAACAACGTATTTCTGGAATTTTTGGATTAATTATCTATACCTGAAAATAACTTTTTTACCGGTACAAGTATTGACAAATAACCTATTCAATGGTATCTTAGATAAGAAATTAGCACTCTCACCATTAGAGTGCTAATTTGAGGAGAAAGATATGATTAATGATAGAATGAGCACCATTTTAGATGCCGTTGTGCATCTCTATATAGATAACGCAGAACCGGTTAGTTCGGAAATGATACTTACTTTCTACAACTTGCCGGTCAGTTCAGCTACTATTAGGAATGACCTATTATTGCTGGAAAAGCTTGGTTATATAAAAAAGCCACATACTTCTGCCGGGCGTATACCGACCGATAAGGGCTATCGATTTTATGTTGACCAATTGATGGGAAAAGAGGTCGATGCCCTTACTGATGAAGAAAAACAAGAAATTATTGAGCAATTTAAAATAGCTAGAGATTATTATGAGATAATGAAGCTTACTTCGAAATTAATATCGAGATTGACTAATAATTTAGGGGTAGTATTGGCACCTAATGTGGTGGAGGACACCTTAAAAGATATTCATTTTATAGTTTTAAACAATCAGCGTATCGTGGTAACTTTAGTTACTAACAGTGGGTTTTCTTTCCAAAAGATGATGAGAACTAATTGTGATATTTCAGAAAATAATTTAAAAGAATTTGCCCGGATTATAAAAAAGGAATTTTATGGGAAGAGTTTAGAAGAAATTAACGAGGAAATGTTAAATCAAATTTATAAATACTATTTTAAATACCGGACTCTGGAATCAATCTGGGATTTCTTTGAAGACTGTTTTGATTTTACAGAAGAGGATGCAAGCATCTTCCTGGGTAATCACAGCTATATGCTGCAGCAGCCTGAGTTTAAAGAGATTGAAAGAATAAACTATCTCTTTGACTTCATTGAGGAAGAGAAAAATTTGGTCAGAATTATTAGAAAATCAATTTTTAAAAAACAGTTTGACATTATAATCGGCAGCGAGCTGGAACAGGAAGTTATGGAGAACTACAGTGTAGTTATCAGACCATACCACATCAAAGGAAAATTGAGAGGGGCTATCAGTGTCCTGGGCCCAACCAGAATGAATTATTCTAAATCTGTTTCGGTATTAGATTTTATAGCTCAGAAGTTAAGCAAGGTATTATCATAAAGAAGTAGTCGATTAGCGAAATCGAGAGAATGTTTAAATACTGTTTATTCAAGGAGGTGCACGATGAATAAAGGTAAACAGCACGTAGGAGAAGATGATTCAGTGGACAAGGTTATACTGGAAGATTTAAATAAAATGAAAAAACCTGAACTGATTAGTAAGGTTATAGTTCTTGATAAACAATTATTAGAAGCCTTAAATAGTTTTAAGAAAACAGAAATTGAACTGGAAAAAATGAAAGAAAATGAAAAAACCGGCAAAGAGCAGCTGATCAGGATGCAGGCAGATTTTGAAAACTATAAGAAGAGGGAAGAGCTGAAAAAGCGAGAATTTATGGAATATGCCAAAAAAGATTTAATTTGTCAGCTGCTCTCAGTAATGGATAATTTAGAGAGGGCTTCTTGCTATACCGATGAGCAGGCAGATGAAAAGCATCTTAACGATATTAAGAAAGGACTTGATGGAATACTGAAGGATTTTCAGAGTATATTAGAGAAAGAGGGCTTAAAACCTATTAAATCTGTAGGGGAAAAGTTTGACCCTTATTACCATGAGGCAATTATGCATGTAGAATCAGATAAGTTCCCTGAAGATACAGTCATGGAAGAAATAGTTAAAGGTTACTATTTGAAATCAAAAGTGCTAAGACCTTCTGTGGTTAAGGTTTCCAAGGGCTGTATCAAAAAACCGGAAAAAAGTAGAAAGAAGCCCGAAGATATGGAATAAGAAAACAACAAAAAATGAATTATATGATTAGGAATATAAGATAATAGGAGGAAAAATATTATGTCCAAAGCAATTGGAATTGATTTAGGTACCACAAATTCTGTAGTTGCCATTATAGAAGGGGGTAAGCCTGTTGTTATTGAGAATAAAGAAGGCAGCAGAACTACTCCATCCATGGTTGCCTTTACTAAGAAAGGTGAGCGATTGGTAGGATTATTGGCAAAGAGACAGGCGGTTACCAACTCGAAAAATACGGTTTATTCCGTTAAACGTTTTATTGGCAGACGTTTTACTGATCCGGAAGTACAAGAGATAAAAAAAGTACTTTCCTTCGATATTGCCGAGGGAGAGCATACTGATGTAAAAATAAAAATTCAGGATAAACTATACAGTCCGCAGGAAATATCAGCTATGGTTTTGCAAAAACTAAAACAAGCTGCGGAAGACCATTTAGGTGAGACGATTAATGATGCGGTGATTACCACCCCGGCCTATTTTAACGATAATCAGAGGGAAGCCACTAAGGCTGCCGGTAGAATAGCCGGCTTGAATGTTTTAAGAATTATTAATGAGCCTACTGCAGCTGCCTTAGCCTATGGTTTAGATAAAGAAAAAAATGAGAAGATTGCTGTATTTGACTTAGGTGGAGGAACCTTTGATATATCTATTTTGGATATTGGAGAAGGTGTTTTTGAAGTTAAATCCACCAATGGAGACACCTTTCTGGGAGGAGACGACTTTGACCAACGGGTTATCAATTGGGTAATTGATAGTTTCAAGAAAGACCAGGGAATTGATTTGAGCAAAGACCAGATGGCTTTACAGAGACTGAAGGAGGCTTCTGAAAAGGCCAAATGCGAACTTTCTTCTTCATTGCAGACCGAAATTAATCTGCCTTTTATCACCGCTGATGCCAATGGTCCCAAGCACCTGAATTATACCCTGACCAGATCTAAATTGGAACAGCTAACCGAAGACCTGTTAGAAAGAACCGTCGGCCCCTGTAAAAGAGCATTAGAAGACGCCAAATTGTCTGCTGATGACATTGATGAGGTAATCTTGGTGGGCGGTCAGACCAGGATGCCCAAAGTTCATGAGATAGTAAAGAAAATCTTCGGTAAAGAGCCTCATAAAGGAGTAAATCCGGATGAGGTAGTAGCCATGGGAGCTGCAGTTCAAGCCGGTAAATTGAAAGGAGAGGTTAAAGATATTCAACTGTTAGATGTGACCCCTCTGTCTTTAGGGATTGAGACTTTAGGTGGTGTGTTTACCAAATTGATTGAAAGAAATACCACCATTCCGGCCTCTCGTCAGCAAATATTTTCTACTGCTGCCGATAATCAGACCGCCGTAGATATAAATGTTTTACAGGGTGAAAGAACTTTAGCGAAAGACAACACCAGTTTAGGACGTTTTCAGCTAGTGGGTATACCGGCTGCCCCCAGAGGTATCCCTCAGATCGAGGTATCTTTTGATATTGATGCCAATGGAATTTTAAAGGTTGCAGCTACAGATAAGGGTACCGGAAAAGAACAGAAGATTACTATTACCCATTCCAGCGGATTGAGTGAAGAGGAGATTCAGAAAAAGATTAAAGAAGCAGAACAGTTTGCCGAAGAAGATGTAAAACAAAAAGAGAAGATTGAATTGCATAATCAGGCTGATAACTTAGTTTATGCTACTGAGAAATCATTGAAAGATGCCGGTGACAAGGTCAGCGATAGTCTGAAAAGCGAAATAAACGATGATATTGCCCAATTGAGGAAAGCAATCCAGGATGATGATGCTGAGGGAATGAAGTCAGGTATAGAAAAACTGACTAATTCTTCTCATAAAATGGCTGAGGAAATGTACAAACAATCATCAGCTGCGCAGGAGCAGCAGACTTATAGTGATAGTTCTTCCACTAAGGAAACAGCACAAGAAACGACAGATTCTCAAAAAGATGAAAAGATTTTTGATGCTGAATATAAAGAGGAAGACGGAGATAATAATAAATAATTGATTAAATTGCTAAAAATAGTACTGTAATGTTTGACTTAAATCTTGCTGAGTTTTTCAGTAAAATGCTTTATTTGGAAGACTCAGCAAGAAATAACTTAATTGGTTTATTTTGTTAAAGGGGTTTTCATAGTGGCTAATAAGGATTACTATCAGGTTCTAGGGGTAAAGAAAGAGGCAAGTCAGGATGAGATTAAAAAAGCATTTCGGAAATTAGCCTTAAAATACCACCCGGATGCCAATCCGGATAAAAAAGAAGAAGCGGAAAAAAAATTTAAGGAGATTGGGGAGGCCTATGCTGTCTTAAGTGACCCAGAAAAGCGGGCTCGCTATGACCAGTATGGTACCGCTGATACTGCTGATTTTGGAGCAGGATTTGATTTTAGAGACATTTTTGGAGAAGGAATGGGTGACTTCGGCAGCTTCAGCGATATATTCGAAAGCATGTTTAGCGGTAGCACTCGTAGGACCTATCGGCGAGATAGGGCTAGGAAAGGTGATGATTTAAGGTATAATCTGGAAATAACCTTAGAAGAGGCCGCTTTTGGTGCGGAAAAAAGGATTGAAGTTCCGGTTTGGGAAGACTGCAGTGCCTGTAAGGGCACAGGAGCTGAGTCCGGAACCGGAAAAAGAACCTGTCCTGATTGTAAGGGGACAGGGCAGATTAGGATTACCCAGAATACTTTTTTAGGTCAGACTATAAGCATTCAAACCTGCCCCAGATGTAAAGGAGAAGGCCAGATTATAGAAAATCCCTGTAAGGTCTGTCAGGGTACCGGAAAGGCTAAGAGAAGAAAATCAATAAATGTAAAAGTTCTTGCCGGAGTTGATAGCGGGCATCGCCTAAGACTTGCCGGTTTAGGGGAACCGGGTGAAAACGGCGGTCCTGCCGGTGATTTATTCATAGTAATTTATGTTAAGAGGCACCCCATATTCAAAAGAAGCGGAGCTGATCTCTATTATGACCATAAAATTAGCCTGCCTACCGCTATTTTGGGCGGAGAGACAACTGTTCCCACTTTAGAGGGGAAGGCTAAAATGAAGATACCGGCAGGTACTCAAAGCGAAACTGTTTTTAGATTACGTGGTAAAGGTACTTATATTTTAGGCTCTAAAAACAGAGGTGATGAACATGTCAAGGTAACCGTAGAAATACCCAAAAGGTTAAATACTCAGGCTAAAAAGTTGGTTTATGAGTTAGCCCAGGAGATGGGTGAAGATCTTGAAAAAATAGGCGAAAAAAATTTTTTTGAAAAAGTTAAGAACTCTTTTACCAAAAAGTAATTTTGGTGAACTAATTGATTAAAAAAGTAGCCTTCAAAACATTAGGCTGTAAAGTAAATCAATATGAAACAGGTGCGTTAAGACAGTCATTTCATAAAAACGGTTATCAGATTGTTGAATTCCGGGAAAAGGCCGACCTCTATATTATCAATACCTGCGCTGTTACAGCTGAAGCAGAAAGAAAATCCAAACAGATGATTAGAAAGGCAGCCCGCCTGAGTCCACAAGCAATTATTATTGTTACAGGATGTGCTGTAGATTCTAATTTGACTGATATCGGTTACTGTGAAAGCCTCTCCTTCATTGTAGGCAACTACCACAAAGGGGATATTTATAACATTGTCGGTAAAACACCTTTAAATAAAGAGCAACCTGCTGTTTATATTGCTTCTCCCGAGAAAATTACCGAATATAGAGAAAGTAAATGTAATAGTGCCACCAGCCGTATTCGCGGCCTGGTTAAGGTGCAGGATGGGTGCAATCAATTTTGCAGTTATTGCATTATTCCCTATCTTCGAGGCAGAGCCAGGAGCAGGCATATAGAACGGGTATTGGCAGAAATAAATACGTTAGCTGACAAGGATTTTAAAGAGGTTGTTCTGCTGGGAATTAATCTGGGCAGCTATGGTTCTGATTTCACTGACAAAAAGATGGATTTAGTTTCTTTACTGGGCAAAATTGAGAGTAGCGGCAATATTGCGAGAGTACGTTTAAGCTCAATTGAATTACCCTATATTAATGAAGAGTTGATAAAAGTATTTAGCTGTTCTCCTAAACTCTGTCACCATCTGCACATTCCTTTGCAGAGCGGTGATGATAAAATATTGAGTCTAATGAATAGAAAATATTCTACCAAACAATACCTTAAAACTATAGACTTGATTAAAGAAAGGGTACCGGATATTGCCATAACTACTGATGTTATAGTCGGCTTCCCTGGTGAAGATAAGTTAGCCTTCAATAACACTATAAATTTTGTCAAAAAATGTGGTTTTTCTAAAATACATGTTTTCCCCTATTCAGAAAGAAAAATTAACTTGGCTTCTTTTTTACCAGCTAAAAATGATAATGATCTAATAAAAAGTAGATGCAAAACAATAGTTAACCTCTCCAAAGAGCTACACAGAAGCTTTATTAAGGGAAATATAGGAAAAGAAAAAAATATTTTAATAGAATCTATCAGGTCAGAAGAGAACAGAAGTATAGCTTGTGGTCTAACTGATAATTATATTAAAACATGTCTTCGCAATGTAAAGACCGGGAAAGGTCAGATTATTAAAACAAGATTGACCGAAGGAGAAGAAGATTACGCCATTGGAAAACCGGTTTGATTATTAAATTACCAATATACCTGAATAAAAATGTAATTTACATAATACTTGAATAAACAGAATTTGATATTTTTCTATTCTGTGTTATAATATATTAAACACTAAAACATCCTAATCAACAAAAGAGTGGTTTGCGAACCACTCTTTTGTTTTGTAGTTTTATTTTATCAAGCAAAATAGATTCAAGGAAATACTAATAAATTATAATTTCCATTATTCCGTATACAAAGGGAATGAGGGTGAGATTTATGATTAATATTGAGCTGATTACCATATTAGATGAAATTGAAAAAGAAAAAGGCATTCCCAAGGAAGTCATATTAGATGCTGTGGAAACGTCACTTGTTTCTGCATATAAGAAAAATTTTCCACAGGACCGGGAAGCTGTTGAGATTGATATCAATAAGGAGAATGGCACAGTCCAGGTATTAACTAAAAAAATAGTAGTAGAGAAAGTAGCCAATCCCTCGACTGAAATTGATCTGGAACAGGCCCGACTGTTGAAAAGTGATAAGGTAGAATTAGGAGAAGAGATCAGTCTGGAAATAACGCCAGAAGAATTTGGTAGAATAGCTGCCCAAACAGCCAAACAGGTTATCGTTCAGAAGATTAGGGAAGCCGAAAGAAAAGCAGTTTATGAGCGGTATATTGATAAAGTAAGGGATATCGTTACCGGAGTCGTTCAACGTCAAGAATATTATAATTATATAATTGATTTGGGTAAAGCTGAAGCAATCTTACCTCCAAATGAACAGGTGAGTAGCGAATCTTACCGTAAGGGTAGTAGGGCAAAGTTTTATGTGGTAGAAGTTAAGAAAACTTCTAAAGGACCTAGGATCGTACTTTCTCGAACGCATCCTGACCTTTTAAAGCGCCTGTTCGAGTTAGAAATTCCTGAAATACATGAGGGTTTGGTTGAGATCAAGCAGATTGCTAGAGAGGCAGGGAAAAGATCTAAAATTGCGGTTACCAGTAGGGATGATATGGTCGATTCGATCGGTTCCTGCATTGGAGATCGGGGTGCTCGGATAAAATCAATTATGACTGAACTGCAAGAAGAAAAAATTGATATTATCAAATGGAATGAAGATGACAAGATATTTATTGCTAATGCCCTCAACCCGGCAAAAGTATTATTTGTGCAGTTGTTTGAAAAAGAAAAAAAGGCCTTAGTGGTGGTAAATGACCAACAATTGTCTTTATCGATTGGTAAAGAAGGGCAAAACGCCCGATTAGCTGCGAAGCTAACCGGCTGGAAGATTGATATTAAGAGCGAATCTCAATATAAACAAGAAAATAACATAGATAAGAACGTAGATTTAAGTAAAATGTCCTAAATATTTAGAAAAAATGTTATATTCTTATAGGTGCTATGCAAAAAAGGGATTTTATTAAAATACCCTATCGAACATGCATAGGGTGTCAAGAAAAAAAACCAAAAAAAGCTCTGTTAAGAATCATTAAAACACCTGAGGGGATTGTTGAAATTGATGAAACTGGTAAGAAGTCAGGGCGCGGAGCATATTTATGTTATAATGAAGAATGTTTTAAAGAATCCCTTAAGAAAAAGAGGTTGGGAAAAGCTTTAAAAACTGAACTTTCACCAGATATGATTAAAAAGCTAGAAGATAAGTTTAGTTTTTTTGAGGGCAGAGGTTGATATTTTAGATATTTTTATCAGTAATAGCAGAGGTGAGACTGAGGAGGTCACGAGTATGAAAAAAAGAGTGTATGAAGTAGCAGAGGATATTAAGATGCCTACTAAGGAACTAATAGCCTTTTTAAAGAAAGAAGGTATTAGTGTCAAAAATCATATGAGTACTTTAGACGAAGAAACAATTGAGATAATAAAAGTGGCAATAGATGAGGAAAGAAAGAGGGAGAAAAGGGCAATAGACGAAGAAATAAAGATAGTCCCAATAGATAAGTTACCCAGTCTAAAGGAATTAGCTGAACAGCTGGGATTGCCATTATCTAAGGTAATGCAACAGGCATCTAAGTTTGGAAAAGTCTCTTCTGTTGAGAAAGAATTACCTTGGGACATTGCTGAGAAAGTATATGAACAACACCATATCAAGGTAAATCTTTCCAGTAAACTAAAAAAAATACTCAAGACTAAAAAAACTAAAATTGTTGAGCCAACCTCAACTATAAAATCTCCGGTCATCACCATTGTGGGGCATGTAGACCACGGGAAAACCACTCTTCTTGATGTTATTAGAAAAACTAAAGTTACCAAAAAAGAGGCAGGGGGCATTACCCAACATATTGGAGCTTATGTGGTTAACTTAAAGAATAACAGATTTGTTTTTATTGATACTCCCGGTCATGAGGCATTTACATCTTTGCGATCTCGTGGGGTAAAAGCGACAGATATTGTGATATTAGTTGTAGCGGCAGATGACGGAGTAATGCCGCAAACTATCGAGGCTATTAATCATGCTCGAGCAGCCAATGTCCCAATTATAGTTGCTATTAATAAAGTTGATAAGGCAAATGCTAATGCAGACAAGGTAAAAAAAGAGCTCTCCAAGTACCAATTAGTCAGTGAGGATTGGGGTGGGGATACCCTGTTTGTCGAAATATCCGCTTTGCAGAATAAAGGTGTCGATGAATTATTAGACCTCATTTCTCTACAGGCCGAAATGTTAGAATTGAAAGCGAATTCTGAGCTCCCAGCTATCGGAGTAGTTATTGAAACTAAACTGGATAAAAGGAAGGGAATACTAGTCTCCGTATTGATACAAAATGGACATTTAAATATTGGTGATTATTTTGTGGTAGGGACAGCTTATGGTAGAGTAAGAAGTATTATGGATGATATGGGAAAACTGATTAACTATGCAGGTCCATCAACTCCGGTAGAAATCACCGGATTTAACAAAATGCCCAATGCAGGTGATATTTTTCAGGCGGTAGCCAACGAACATTTTGCTAAAATCATAATTAATGAAAGAGCTATAGAAGAAAAACGAATAGAAAAGAAAGAAGAGGAAAGGGTATCATTAGAAAGCCTCTTTGAAGAAATGAAAAAAGGAAAAATAAAAGAGTTAAATATTATTTTAAAAGCCGATGCCCAGGGTTCCTTAGATGCCTTGCAAGAATCATTATCTACATTGAGCAGTGAAGAAGTTGAAGTCAAGGTGATTCATGGTGGAATAGGGTCTATCAGTGAAACCGATATTATGCTTGCCTCTGCCTCTAATGCGCTTGTAGTCGGATTTAATGTAACAATAGAAAGTAATGCTCAGAAAATTGCCAAAAACGAAAAGATTGAAATTAGAACTTATAATATAATATATGAATTGATTGATGAAATAAAAGCTGCCTTACAAGGGTTATTGAAACCTAAATTAAAAGAAATAATTGACGGTAGAGCTGAAGTAAGAAATATATTCAAAATACCTAAAATTGGCATTGTTGGCGGGTGTTACGTAATAGAGGGGAAAATATCCAGCAAAGACCACATACGTGTTTTCCGAAAGGAAGAAAAGATATATGAAGGAAAAGAATTTTCTTTAAAACGTTTTAAGGAAGATGCAAAAGAAGTATTTGCCGGTTACGAATGCGGCATAAATATTGAAAAGTTCGATGATTTACAGGTAGAAGACACCATCGTTTTCTATAATTTTCAAGAAGTTAAAAGATAATTAGTATGTTAATTGGACTATGTAAAGTATTCTTATTTTTACCTAACAGCCATTCTCTCAAAGATAAAAGAAGTATAATGCATAGTTATATAAATTTGTTAAGAAAAAAATATAACATTTCTATTAGTGAGATAGATCAAAAAAATTTATGGAAAAATAGTACAGTTGGTATTGTCTCAATCAGCGATGACCGGAAGGTAATTGACCGCATAATAGCAAAGATAATTTCAGATACAGAAAATCAACCGGAAATTCAGCTAATAAATTATGAAGTTTCCATTAATTAGTTAAAATGATTTGGCGGTAAAAAAAGCAGGAATTACAAATGGTTTTAGAACAAAAAAAGAAAAGTTTTGAAAAATTATTAAAAAGAAATATAAGTACTATAATCTATAGAAAAATTAAAGACCCACGCATAGGTTTTGTAACTATAACCAGAATCGGATTGTCTAATGATCTGCATAGTGCTAAAGTTTATGTTTCTGTTCTTGGCACTAAAGAAGAGCAGGAAAAAAGCATGAAAGGCTTATATAGCGCCACCAATTTTATTAAAACAGAATTAGTTAGTGAGCTTAAAAATTGTCGTTTTATACCAGCTATTTCTTTTTGTTACGACCATGAATTAGAAAAAGTTCATCAGGTAATGATTAAGATTGAAAATTTATCTCGAGAAAACAAAGACAGGTGAAAACAAAATGTTAGTAGATAAAATAGAGGAAATTGCCGGTATACTGATGAAATACCATCATTTCATCATTACCTCACACACCAATTTAGATGGCGATGCCCTCGGCTCAGAATTAGCCCTCTATTTTATGCTGCAGCAACTGCATAAAGATGTAATTATTATTAATCAAGACCCTATTCCCTACATTTACACATTTTTACCCGGTATTAGTGAAATCGTTTGCTATGAAGATCTGGAAGAAAACTATTTTCTAAATATAAATCCTGATACAGTTTTGATAACATTAGATTCCAGCAATCTGGAACGAATTGGTACTATTTCTCAAAATATCGATACAGTTAAACTCATTGTAAATATAGACCACCATCCCAGTAATACCAACTTTGGTCATCTTAATTACATCGATGCCTCCTCTTCCTCAGTCGGAGAAATTGTCTTGCAATTAGGGCAGGCATTAGAATGCAAGCTGACAGAGCAGATTGCCACTGCTTTATATACGGCAATAATTACTGACACAGGTTCTTTTCGTTTTGCCAACACTGGAGTAAAAACTTTTTATTCAACTTTTTTATTAGTAAAAGCCGGAGCAAAACCACACTTAATTGCTAATCATATTTATGCTAATCAAAAACTTTCGGGATTAAAGCTATTAAGTGACGCCCTCCAGAAACTTCAGGTAGACCCTGTCTCTAAACTTTCCTGGACAGTTGTGACTAGGGATATGATTGAAAGGAATTCTGCTAAGGATGAAGAAACCGAGGGCATCGCAGATAAAATATTATCTATTAAAGATATTCAAGTTTCAGCGTTTTTCAGAGAAACAAGTGAAGGTAAAACAAAAATTAGTTTTCGGTCCAAAGGTGAATTCAATGTTGACCATTTTTCCCGTATTTTTGGAGGCGGTGGACATCCCAATGCTGCCGGTTGTCAATTAGAGGGAAATATAAATGACATTGTAAGTAAAGTCATAACGGCGCTAAAGAGGGCTACTTTAATACTTAACAAAGGGAAATAAATTCCCAAGGATACTACTCTTTTTTAAATATGATAGATGGTATTTTAATTATAGATAAGCCTGAAGGGATTTCTTCAGCGAGAGTAGTTTTTAAAATAAAAAAAACTCTAAATCTAAAAAAAGTCGGGCATACCGGTACATTAGACCCCTTTGCCTCCGGTTTACTATTAATTTGCTTGAACCACGCAACTAAAAAAGCCGGTTATTTCACTGACCTGGATAAGACCTACCTTGGTACCATGATATTAGGTATTTCAACCGATACGCAGGATTTAACCGGTAAAGTAGTAAAAGTAAACCCTATAAAACAGAATAATATAGAGATAAAGGATATAGAGAATGCTTTTCAAAAATTTCAAGGAGATATATGGCAAACTCCACCCATGTTTTCTGCTATTAAGTCGAGAGGGAAACCGCTATACCAATTGGCTAGAAAGGGCATTGAGATTAAAGTTGCTCCACGAAAAGTGATAATATTTAAATTAAACTTATTAGCCATGAGTTGGAATAAATATCCTGCAATTAGTTTTATGGTGCAAAGCTCTAAGGGAACTTACATCAGAACATTGTGCCAAGATATAGGTGATTATTTGGGATGCGGAGCTTATTTAGCCAAACTCAAAAGAATAAAGATTGGGAATATCTCAATCGAGCAATCTATGCCCCTGGATAGTTTTTTGAAATTAAGTGAGGAAGAGCAAAAAACCCTTATTCTCTCTAGTAATTTAACTGCTTTAAACATTATTTAATTATATTAAAGTAAGTTGTTATAATAAAAAGATAGTCACATGAAATATACTACCCTCCAGTATAAGTATTATTCGAGAAAGAAAATAGAAAAGGATAAGGAGGTCCCTTCTTATATAGGATTGGGATTTTTTGATGGAGTCCATTTAGGCCATCAATCATTACTAAGCTCGTGTGCGGAAGAAGCAAAAAAGGCTCATGCTGTGAGCACTGTAGTCTTATTGGAACCTCACCCGGAGATAATAATATATAATAAAAATAACTTACATCTTCTTACCACTTTGCCGGAGAAAATAAAGCGGATCAGGAATATAGGTATAGAACAAGTTATTGTACTAAAATTTAATAAGGAATTAAAAGAGATTACTGCTGAGGATTTTATAATAGAAATATTACTCAATAAATTTAACATGGGTGCTGTCTTTGTTGGTCATAACTATAACTTCGGATATCAAAAAAAAGGCGACACCATTTTACTAAAAGAATTAAGTAGAAAATATAGTTTTAAAAATTACGTCGTAAAGCCCGTCAGTGCGAATAAGGATATTGCCATAAGTAGTAGTGCTATCAGGACACTTCTCAAAAAAGGGGATATAATTGAAGCCAATAGATTATTAGGCTATTCATACCAGATAAGCGGAGAGATCATTCATGGTCACAAAAGAGGCAAAGAGGTTCTTTCCTTTCCAACTATCAATCTGAATATATCTTCAGATAAATTCCTGCCCCGAAATGGTGTTTATATTGCACTTATCAATGTTGAGAGATGTTATTATCAGGGATTGGTTAATATCGGGTTTAAGCCTACTTTCCAAGTAGTCTCGGATTCAGAACTGCTAAGGCCTTCAGTTGAGGCACATATATTCAATTTTGACCAGGATATATATCAGAAAAAAGCAAATATTTCTTTATTAAAGAGGATAAGGGATGAAAAAAAATTCCAGACCGGTAAGGAATTGGCAGGACAAATTAGAGAAGACCAATTAGCTGCAGAGATTTTTTTCCAAGGGCAAGAATAAACCCGCTCAATAATACCCAGAGTTTTAAAATTGAATAAAGATAAGAAAGAGTATGCAAATATGGTTTTGTTTGTCTAATAATACATTATTGAACACAAAAAAAGTTTGAATGAAAACCTTAATTGTGGTAGAATAAACAATCAGTATAGGATTGTATAAAGATTTAAAACAAGAAGTTGTTCCTCCTGTGAAATAGTTTTTTATAAGAAATGCTTCTTGATAATCTCATTCCACCATTCCTTACTAGCGGGCGTCTGAAACGAGACTAATGAATTCGAAGATATTCAAAAGTTCGATTACTTTTAATAATAATTATTATATAACCATCGAGACAGAAGGAGTACTTAAGAAAAAATGGTCAAGAAAGAATCTAAAAATAATATAATAAAAGAATACCAACACCATGAAAAGGATACCGGTTCAACAGAAGTTCAGGTTGCAATTTTAACTGAAAAGATTAATAGCTTAACCAGGCATTTAAATGAGAATAAAAAAGATAAACATTCCAAATATGGTTTGTTAAGAATGGTTGGAAAAAGAAGGAATCTCCTGAATTACCTAAAAGAGAATGATATTGAAAAATATCGTAAATTGATTGAACAATTGAACCTAAGAAAATAAACAAAAATATATTTAAATATTAATTAAGGAGATACCCAATTTATGTCCAATAATGTATTTCGTTTCACCGAAGTAGAAATAGGTGGCACGAAGATAAGGATAGAAACAGGTAAATTAGCTAAGCAGGCCAATGGAGCGGTCACCGTTACTTGCGGTGAAACAGTAGTGTTGGTAACTGCAGTTGCTTCAAAAGAACCTAAGGAAGGAATTGATTTCTTTCCATTGCTGGTTGATTATGAAGAGAAATTCTATGCCGCTGGGAAAATTCCCGGTGGCTTTTTCAAACGTGAGGGAAAGCCGAGTGATAATGCTATCCTTATTTCCCGGCTAATTGATAGACCAATACGACCCTTATTTCCGGAAAACTATTATAATGATGTTCAGATAATCACTTCTGTGTTGTCTTACGACCAGACCAACCTTCCTGATATCATTTCCATGATCGGTGCGTCCTGTGCCCTCTATATTTCCGATATTCCTTTTTATAAGCCTATTGGGGCAGTACGGATAGGATATCTGAATGGAGAATACATTATCAATCCTACAGTAGAAAAACTAGAAGAATGCCAGCTTAATATGGTGGTAGCTGGTACCAGAGATTCCGTCATTATGTTAGAGGGAGAAGCAAAGGAATTACCTGAAGATATAATTATAAATTCAATCAAAAAAGCCCTAGAAGAGATTGAAAAACTCGTAGATTTACAGATTAAATTTGTTCAAGAAATTAGACCGGAAAAAATTAATGAAAACTGGCAGGCAGGGCAATCCCTAATTGAAGAAAAACAAAAATATTACCAATTAATTAAAAAAGGCTATGCAGGATTAATAGAAAAAGCTCTTATCATAATCGATAAATCCGAAAGAGAGGAAAAATTAGCTAGTTTAAAAAAGGAAATAATAGAAAAATTGGAGTCAGGGGTTGAAAATACAGAAGATGTTCTCAATCTGTCAGCCTTTAGCGAAGCTTATGACTCTATTTGCCGAGAAATAATGAGGAACCTTATAATTGAGAATAAGTTTAGAGCAGATCATCGTAAACCTGATGAGATTAGACCCATTGAATGCGAAGTTGGTATTTTACCAAGAGTTCATGGAAGTGCTCTTTTTACTCGAGGGCAGACTCAGGCTTTAGTAATTACTACTTTAGGATCAGTTAGGGATGAACAGTCTATAGACACTTTAGAAGAGGATACTACTCGAAAATTCTATTTGCATTATAATTTTCCTCCTTTTTCAGTAGGAGATGTCAAACCGAGAAGGTCTCAATCTAGAAGGGAAATAGGACACGGGGCTCTTGCTGAAAAGGCTATAAAGGTGTTAATACCGGAGGAAACAGAATTTCCCTATACCATTCGCGTGGTATCCGAAATTTTAGAATCGAATGGTTCATCTTCAATGGCTACAGTATGCGGTGCAAGCCTTTCATTAATGGATGCTGGTGTTCCTATCAGAAAACCTGTGGCAGGCGTAGCCTTGGGATTAGTAAAAGAAAATGAAAAATATGTAATACTAACTGATATTATGGGTCTTGAAGACCATTATGGAGATATGGATTTCAAGGCCGTAGGTACTGCTGATGGAATAACAGCTATTCAGATGGACCTCAAGATTGACGGAATTTCCCTTGATATACTGCAAGAGATTTTTGAAAGATCAAGGCTTGGTCGTATGTATATTTTGGATAAAATGAATACCACAATTTCGAAACCCCGAACGGAACTGTCCCGTTATGTTCCCAAAATGCTAATTATCAATGTGAATACTGATAAAATTGGTAATATTATCGGACCTAGCGGAAAAAATATAAAAAAGATAATTGAAGAAACAGACACCTGTATTGATATTAAGGATAGTGGTGAAATATTTATTACCGCTGATGAACAAGAAAAGCTTGAAAAAGCCAAATATCTTATAGAGGGATTGGCGAAGGAGGCAAAAGTTGGCGAGATATATAATGGTAAGGTAAAAAGAATAACCAAATATGGTGCTTTTGTGGAGATTCTCCCCGGCGTAGAAGGGTTATTGCATATTTCTAACCTATCCTATTCCCATGTTAACAGAGTTGAGGACATTGTTAAATTAAATGATGAATTTCAGGTAAAAGTAATAGGTATTGACCAGCAAGGAAAGATAGATTTAAGCCGTAAAGATTTACTGTCCAATCCTGAAAAAAATGAGAAAAATGCTAACAGAAGGTTCCGCAGAAAAACAAATTAGAATCAAAGATTAAAGCCAATGCATAATAATACTATTGATAAAGTTGAAATAAAAATACAAAGGGAAGCAGGATGTGAAGATTTACCATTGCCTAAAGCGGCAAGTAAGTACGCTTCGGGCATTGATTTATATGCAGCAGCCTCTCAAGGGGTTATAGAAATAAGACCTGGTGAGAGAGAATTAATTTCAACTGGAATAAAAATATCTATACCCGTTGGATACGAAGCACAGGTTAGACCAAGGAGTGGTCTGGCAATTCAATACGGAATTACTGTACTTAATTCGCCTGGTACCATAGATGCTGATTACCGTGGTGTAATAAAAGTAATTTTAATAAATTTAGGTAAAGAAATATTCCGTGTTAACAGGGGTGACCGTATTGCCCAGTTGGTCATTCAAAGGGTGTCTTCACCGGACTTGCAGGAAGTCAAAAATTTAGACTCCACGGTAAGAGGAGATGGTGGTTTTGGGCATACTGGTTTTACCAGTCAATTGTAGAAATACATTTATTTTTATAGGCTACACTCTAATATAAGTTCGCAAAAGGAAGGAGACTAATGCGCTACGCTATTCTTGGTCTAGTGCAAGGGTTAACCGAATTCCTCCCTGTCAGCAGTTCCAGCCATCTGGTCATTAGCCAAAATATCTTAGGAATTAAGATTCCTGGTATAGCTTTTGAAATATTGGTACATTTGGGAACAGCATTAGCAGTTATACTATGGTTTAGACAAGAATTAGTAGAGATAATATCGGCTTTTGGTAAAAGCATTCCTAAGCTTAATCAATGGAATACCTTTGTTGCTCATCTTAAAAATAATTACTATTGCCGATTTGCCTGGCTATTATTGGCAAGTACCCTACCCGGGGCTATTTTAGGCTATCTTTTTCAAGATAAAATTGAACAAGCTTTTAATAATATATCACTTATTGCTGTTATGCTTGCCATAACCGGAATAGGTCTTTTTTTGGCGGATAGATATTTTACTCAAGGTTACAAAAAAATTGCAGAGCTTAGCTTAACTGATGCGCTGTTAATTGGTCTAGCGCAAGCTTTTGCCATCATACCCGGCATTTCTCGTTCTGGCTCTATTATTATAATGGCCTTAGGCAGGGGATTAGAGCGAAAACATGCTGCCACATATTCTTTTATTTTGTCGGTACCCATTATTATTGGTGCTTCCCTCTGTAAATACAAAGAGATACCACAGCTCAAAATAAATATTTGCATTCTTTTAATATCAGGATTAACAGCTTTCCTTTCTGGCTATTTAGCCATAGGCTTTTTTATTAAGATGCTAAACAACTATAAGCTCCGCTTTTTTAGCTATTATTTATGGGTTCTAGCTGCCATTTTGTTTTTATTTAAAATATAAACGAGTTAGGAAATTAAATGACGAAGAGAGATAAAAAAGAGCTCGATTTCAAGAAAAATATTATTGGTATAATTTTAATATTGTTTGCTACTTATTATCTTTACCTACTTCTATTTCCTACTAAAACAATACCTCCCCTTCTTTATGTTATTAATAGTATTAACAGATTTATTGGATTGGGTAAATATTTTATATTCTTTTTCATACTAATTATAGGTCTTTACTTATTATTCAATCTTAATATAACTAATTTTTATAATAAAATGTTCGGCATCGCCTCTCTATTGCTAATTTTATTAGCCTTTATTCATTTGAGACTGGTTTCAATTGAAAATGCTTATTTTATGGCACTTCACGGAATTGGCGGAGGATTGTACGGATACTACATTGCCAGCCATTTGAATAATTATTTTGGCCTATTCGGTGCTTATCTCTTTCTAATCGCACTGGGATTAATTGCACTTTTATTTACCACTGAACTCTCTTTTTTATATATATTTAGTTTTGTTTTTAAAGAAATAATGGTGTTATTTGACTATTTAAATAACAGTTTCATCAGTAAAATGATTAAAGGGAAAAAAGATTTAAAAAAGGATAAGCGGTCAATCAGAATATATTCATCCGATAATGATAGAATAAAAAGAAAACCCGAGCCAATTTTTAAAAAGAATGATACATCGCAAGATGAGGGAAAATACTCAAGGACGTTGCAGGGAAAGATTGATTTTGAAAGTAAGAATGGCCAAAAAGAGAAGGGGCTGCCATTCGGTTATATCGCACCACCAACTAGTCTCTTAAATGAGACTAAAAAAGGGGCCAAAGAAAGTAGTCTGGAAAAAATAAGGGATAATATCGCGCTCCTGCAAAGAACTTTAGATAATTTTAATATTCAGGGTGAAGTAATTGGTGCCACTCAAGGACCCACCGTCACCAGATATGAGATTCAGCCTGCTCCGGGGGTGAAAGTATCAAAGATTACTAATCTTAGTACAGATATAGCTTTAGCCTTTGCCTCTCCTTCGGTTAGAATTGAGACTCCTATTCCGGGAAAGAATGCCATTGGAATCGAAGTTCCTAATAAAGAGAAAAGCTTTGTACTATTGCGAGAAATTATCGAATCTAAAGATTATGAAAGTAATTCCTATATTCTGCCTATAGCTTTAGGAAAAGATATTGGAGGAAAAAGCATTATTGCAGATTTGGTAGAATTGCCTCACTTGCTAATAGCAGGTTCAACCGGTTCCGGAAAAAGTGTCTGTCTCAACACAATTATTTTGAGTTTAATATATCGTTTTGGGCCGGAAATGGTTAAGTTTTTACTTATTGACCCCAAAAGAGTGGAGTTAAATATCTATAACGGCATACCGCATTTAATTCACCCTATTGTTACTAATACAAAAAAGGTTGATAGAATACTTTACTGGGCAATTTCTGAAATGGAAAGAAGGTTCAAAATATTTGCCGAAATCGGGGTACGCAATTTAAAAGGCTATCATGATTATGTCAATAGTATTAAATCTGAAGAGATTAAGTTGCCTTATATTGTGTTAATTATAGATGAATTAGCCGACCTAATGCTTTCAGCCCCGTTAAAAGTAGAAGAAGCCCTATGCAGATTAGCCCAGATGACTCGTGCAACCGGAATCCACCTTGTTATAGCCACACAAAGACCGTCTGTTGATATTATTACCGGTTCGATAAAAATTAATTTCCCTTCACGCATTGCTTTTGCAGTATCGACACAGGTTGATTCCAGGACCATTCTAGATGTAAACGGTGCTGAAAAATTATTGGGTAATGGAGACATGCTTTTTTCCCCCATAAACTCCTCTAAGCCCATAAGAGCCCAGGGAGCCTTCGTTTCTGAAAAGGAAATTAGGGAGATAGTGGCATTTCTGGTAAAAAATAATCCTTCACCTGATTATAACGAAAACATGATGGAGCAATTGAAAAAGAATGAAGAGAAAAGTGAAGACAGGGAAGGCGAAGAAGAGGATGAACTATTTGAAGAGGCGGTAGATACTATAATTAGTAATAATCAAGCCTCCATTTCTATTTTACAGAGGAAACTTAGAATTGGCTATACCAGGGCAGCTCGCCTCATAGATTTGATGGAAAATAGAGGATTAGTAGGTCCCTATGATGGGAGAAATCCACGAAAAATATTAATTTCTAAAGAAGAATACTTCTCTGATAATAAAAAAAATTCCCATTAAATTGCAGAAATTGGTTCTGTGATTATTATTTTTGATTGAATAAAAAATAGGAACGTATTATCATTATGATATACAGTATATTATTTCTTGATTAAATTTTTTAAAATTAATTTTGGGTTGGTTAAAGTGTTTTAACAGCATAAAGTAATATTAAAGATAGGAGGTAAATGTAAAACAGCATAAAAAACATACAATACAAAGATAAAATAAAACAATTGAAAGGAGAAAAGTAATGATATTTCGGAATAAAACAAACATAATCTTGTTAATAGTTTCCCTATTTTTTTTATTTGTGTCCTTGAATTGCTTTGCTCAAGAAGAAACCAATGTTGGTCTAGTATTTGATATAGGAGGAAAAGGGGATAAATCATTTAATGATTCTGCTTCCCGCGGACTAAGTTGGGCTGCACAGGACTTCGGTATTAAGAGAATAGAGCTTGAGCCGGGAGCAGATGCTGACCGAGAAGTCAATATAAGAAACTTGTCCAACATTGGCTATAAACTAATTTTTGGTATTGGGTTTTTATTTGAAGATAGTATAGGTGATGTATGTGATGAATTCCCCGATACTAAATATGCTATTGTGGATGGCCTTGTTCCTGGTAAAGAAAACGTTGTTTCTTTGAGTTTTGCTGAACATGAAGGATCCTTCTTGGTTGGCATGATAGCTGGATTAAAGGCAAAGGCCGATGGTAAGGATACTGTGGGATATGTCGGTGGAATGAACGTTCCCTTAATTCAAAAATTTGAAGCCGGTTATATTGCCGGAGTTAAATATGCCTATCCAGAGTGTAAAATACTTTCTGCCTATGCAGGAGATACCCCTACAGCCTTTGCCGATCCCGTAAAGGGCAAGGAACTTGCTTTATCACAATATGATAATGGCGCTTACGTAATTTACCATGCTTCCGGCCTTACTGGTACAGGTGTTTATGAGGCAGGCAAAGAAAGAAAAAGATATGTTATTGGCGTAGATTCAAATCAAAACTATTTGGGACATATAGAAGAAACCGGAGAAAATTTTGGCTTGACCAGTATGCTGAAGCAGGTTGATGTATCAGTATATTTGACCATTAAAGCATTCTTAGAAGGTACTTTTGAGCCGGGTATCAGAGTATTTGATTTAGCCACTACTGTAGTAATCAATGATGTGGAATATAACGGTGTAGGCTATGCTATGGACAAATACAATGAAGGTTTAATTACCGATGATATGATACAAAAGGTGGAAGAGGCAAAACAGAAAATCATAAACGGAGAAATCGTGGTACCTTCTGAGGTTTAAACATCATATTATTTATTAATCATCAGGAAATAACGATATGTTTTAAAAAATTATTTCCTGATGATTAATATTATAATTTACTATTCTAAGATAGGGGCAGGGTAAAGAATTTGGCTGAATATTTAATAGAAATGAAAGATATTTCTAAGAGTTTTCCTTTGGTTCAAGCCAACGATAAGGTCAATTTCACTGTAAAAAAGGGCGAAATTCATGCCTTAGTCGGAGAGAACGGGGCGGGTAAAAGTACTTTAATGAGTATTCTATATGGTCTTTATCAGCCAGATGAGGGAGATATTTTTATCAATGGCAAAAAAGTAATTATTTCTGATCCCAATAAGGCTATTGAAAATAAGATTGGGATGGTTCATCAACATTTCATGTTGGTTCCACCTTTAACAGTGGTGGAAAACGTTATATTGGGTATGGAGCCAAGAAAGAACTATTTTTTTGTTGATTTACAGAAAGCAGCCCATGATATAAAAGAACTATCGGAACAATATGATTTCAAAATCTATCCCTGGTCAAAAATAGAAGATATTTCAGTTGGAATACAACAAAGAGTTGAAATTATTAAAGTTTTATACCGTGGTGCTGAAATATTAATTTTGGACGAACCAACCGCAGTCCTCACTCCACAAGAAGTGGATGAGTTGTTTAAAATATTAAAAGCACTAAAAAAACAAGGAAAAACTATTATTTTCATTACCCATAAACTGAATGAAGTAATGGCAGTGTCAGACCGAGTTACCATAATGAGAAATGGAAAGGTGGTTGGTACTAAAGAGACTAAGCAGACTAGTACCTCAGAAATTGCCACCCTTATGGTTGGTAGAGAAGTATTATTAACAATAGACAAGACTGAGCAGCAGACCGGTAAAATTGTTTTGAGATTAGAGAAAGTCAATTCCCTTAATCAACAAAGATATGCGGTGTTAAAAGATGTAACCCTTTCAATCAAAGAGGGGCAGATACTCGGAATTGCCGGTGTAGAGGGCAATGGACAAGCAGAACTAGTTGAGGTTATTAACGGATTAAGACCGATTACGAGCGGTAATATTTTTCTTTATGAACAAGACATAACGGGATTTAGCCCTAGAAAAATTAGGGAACTAAACATTGGCCATATACCAGAAGATAGGCGAAAAAGAGGGTATATTGCTGATTATTCTGTAGCAGAGAATTTAGTATTGGGTAGCCATTATAAGCCCCCTTTTGCTAAAGGCTTGTTCATTAATTTTCCAGAAGTGAATAAACTGGCTGATAGACTAATCAATGATTATGATATACGTCCAGCTTCAAAAGATAACTTATTAAAGTCTTTATCCGGAGGAAACCAACAAAAAGTTATTGTAGCAAGAGAATTATATAAAAAACCAATTCTTTTAATTGCCTCTCAACCTACTAGGGGTCTGGATGTTGGTTCCATTGAATTTGTTCATAAACAATTGTTGTTAGAGAGAAGTTTGGGCAAAGCCATCCTTTTGATTTCGGCGGAATTAGATGAAATAATGTCTTTAAGCGATGTAATTGCTGTTATTTATGAAGGTGAGATTGTTGAAATATTAGAGAATAAGAATATTGACAGAAGTAGACTAGGTTTTCTTATGACTGGCGGAGGTTCACCAGGAAAATACAACACTAAGCAGGATACACTTGTTGGGTAGGAGGAAAATTATTTGAACGAAAAACCAAAATCTAGAGGAGATCTACTTTTTTCCTTAATGGAAAAATTTACTCCTATTATTGCCATTATAGGAGCGCTCATCATTAGCTCTGCAATAATCTTGTTAATAGGAGAAGACCCTATACAGGTCTATAAGATGATGTTTGGCTTGGCCATCGGCAATCGAGATGGGTGGGGAAATGTTCTTTTTAGGGCAACTCCACTGATATTTACAGGATTAGCTGTGGCCTTTGCTTTTCAATGTGGATTATTTAATATCGGTGCGGAAGGGCAGGTCTATGTTGGTTCATTCCTAGCTGCCTTTATCGGTTTTTCCTTTACTAATTTTCCTGCCATAATACTTATTCCTTTGACTATCATTGCTTCGGCAATGGGAGGAGCCTTATGGGCTACTCTACCAGGTATTTTGAAAGCGAAAAAGGGTATTCATGAAGTAATTATCACCATTATGATGAATTGGATAGCCGCTTCCTTCACTTTTTATTTAGTTTTAATATATAAAGCACCTCCTACAGAGGCAATGAAAGCAGCTAATATGCCCCAAATGATACCCCAAACCAGTGAAATTGCTCTTTCAGCGCGTTTGCCTAGAATCGCCACACTTTTAACTAAATTAAATATTTCCTTTCCTTCTCACAATCCTTTGAATGTTTCTTTCTTTATTGCGCTCATTGCCGCTTTTGCGATATATTATCTACTATGGAAAACTACTTTAGGCTATGAGATTAGAGCAGTTGGTTTTAATAGGACTGCTGCTGAATATGCCGGGATAAATGTTTCGAAAAATATCATACTTGCTATGATGATTAGCGGAGCACTTGCCGGTTTGGTAGGCACAAATGAGGTAATGGGCTATAAATTTCGCTGGAGACAGGAAATATTTATTAATCTGGGATTTAACGGAATAGCCGTTGCCTTATTAGGCAAAAATCATCCTTTAGGAGTGGTTTTAGCTGCCATTCTTTTTGGTACTCTTTCCTATGGCGGCGCACTGGTTAATATATATACCGCTGGTAAAATTCCTCGGGAATTAATAATGGTGATACAGGCAGTTATCGTAATCTTGGTTGTAGTATCAGATGAGATTATAAAGCGGATTTTACTTAGGAGGAAATCTATACAATGATCGAAAATATTTTTAGACCTGATTTTTTTGCTTCTGCGATACGAATTGCAATTCCCCTTACTTTGGCTGGTTTAGGTGGAGTTTTTTCTGAATTATCAGGAGTTGTAAACATAGGATTAGAAGGAATCATGTTGACCAGCGCATTTGCTGCCGTTGCCGCAACCAATTTTACCCAAAATGTTTGGCTAGGTATAGCATTCGCTGCAATCACAGGTATTCTATTAGGTTTGGTTCACGCTATTGTTACGGTAACCTTTAAAGCAAATCAAACAGTGAGTGGAGTCGCTATAAATTTGTTTGCCAGTGGTATCACTGTTTTTTTAAGCTGGATGTGGTTTCATGAATCACAGATAATGGTAATGTATAAACTACCTTTTTGGGGTTTTCCCATACCCAATCCTGGAGAAACAACTCCTTTGGTCAGAAGTTTAATTATTATATTTGCTCATCATTCTCCCATGGTATTTCTAACCATATTTATTGTAATAATTTCTCATTTTATAATTTTTAAAACACCTTTTGGTTTAAGAATACGCTCAGTAGGTGAGTATCCCCAGGCTGCAGATACACTGGGAGTCAATGTTAGCAGTATGAGATACATATCTGTATTAATTTCCGGTGGACTGGCAGGCCTGGCTGGATCCTTTCTTTCTTTAGAGCAAGCGCATTATTTTGTAAAAGAGATGAGCGGAGGTCGAGGCTTTATCGCTTTAGCCGCCATGATTTTTGGAAAATGGACTCCCTTTGGTACTTTCGGAGCGGCTCTTTTGTTCGGAATTGGAGAGGCATTAGCAATTAGGCTACAAGGTATTTACGCAATCCCGGTACAGTTTATTAATATGGTTCCTTATTTACTAGCCATATTTGTCCTAGTTGGTGCTATAGGTAGGGCTACGGCTCCTGCAGCCGATGGAATACCTTACGAAAAGGGAATGAGTTAAATTATAATACTATACCACCGTATACTGTTCTTTTAAAAGTGATTTTGTTAAAATAAATAAGAAACCATAAAAAGTCTTATTACTAAAAATGCAAAGGTGAGTGGTGGGAATGAAAGAAATAGGAGAATACTTAAAAAATAGAAGAAATGAATTAGGCATTTCCTTAGATAAAGCAGAAAAAGATCTAAAAATAAGAAAGAAATATTTGACCGCTTTAGAAGAAGGAGATGAAAGTACTATTCCTGGTAAAACATATTTTATTGGATATTTGAGAAACTACGCCAATTACCTGGAAGTAGACCAAGATTTTGTTAACCAGCTCTTAGATAAATCTGAGCAAGTAGCCGAACCTATTGAGCCAGAGCCAAGGATTAGAAGAGAAAGGACCAACTCATACACTTCCAAAATGAAAAGAGCGGTACACTTAAAAAAGGATAAAACTACCATAAACATTGTGCCTTTACTTAAAACTGCCATGGTATTAATTCTGGTTGTTGGATTCGTATTTATCTTAAATCAATTTATATACCGATTGAGACAACCAATAAGAATTGTACCGATTACAGATAAAGAAACTACCCCAATGGAAAAAACAATGGAGCAGGAAATGCTTGAAATAGCTCAAGACAATATGGAAAAAGAAGGCCTCTCCGAATCTAAAATCGAAGAAGTTCCAATTCTGACACCCTTGCCCGATTATGAACCAATTGAAATTTCAGTCACCGAACCGATATGGCTAAAGATAACTCAAGACGAACAAATATTATTTGAAGGTATAATTATTTCAAACGAAAGAATTTTGGTTAAAACAGATGGATTAGTTTCCCTTATTACCAGTAGCCCAAATAAAATGAGTGTTATCTATAGCGGTGAAACCCTGGAACCGGAATCTTTAGAAAAATATCGCATGGTAGCTTATCAGATTTTACCTTACCCAAGTAAGAATTAATTATATAAAATGGGAAAAATAGTTTATCCTAAGCCGGTTAAGTTAATATTTAGTATTATTAGTGCGAAGGATAAACTTTTTTTTAAGGCAAAAGATTTATTGATGACTTCTTTTGGTGAAATCGATATGGAAAGCGGCTTTCAGCCCTTTGATTACACTAGTTACTACAGGGAAGAAATGGGCGATGGTTTAAAGCAAAAGTTGGTTTCTTTTAGAAAATTAATTTTTCCGGACCAACTTGCTGAGATCAAGCTTGAAAGTAATAAATGGGAATTTTTATGGTTTGCCAATAGTGTTTCTACTAACATTTCAAGCGTAAGGAAGAGGGAAGTAAATTTTGACCCGGGTTATCTGACTCTGAATAAATTCATACTGGCAAGTACTAAAAATGGTCCAGCAAGAATTTATCTAAAAGATGGAATATATGCGGAAATTACTCTAAGATTTATTAAAAAAAACTTTTGCCCACTGGAATGGACTTATCAAAATTATCAAAGTGAGCTATACATAGTTTTTCTTAATAAGGTTAGGGAAGAATATAAAAAGCAAATAAAAAATTACAGCTCTAATTAAATTCCCCATGGAAAGTAGAGGAAAAGTATAAATTTCTATCAGCACTAGAAGAACATTTATCGCTATCAACTTAGATAGTGAGATTAAGGATTATCTTAACAAAATTCAAAAAGAAATTTGTCAGTTCGGGAATAGTTTTGACCTAAAGGCAAAATTTGTGGAAAAAGATAATCTGCATATATCGTTGAAATTTCTGGGTGACTTAAATGATGTTCAGATAGAAAAAGCCATTTCTTTGTTACAAAAAGTATCTGCTGAAAGCCAACATTTTTTAATAACTCTCGCTAAAAATATAGGCAGTTTCCCCTATTTTACCAGACCTCGAGTTATTTGGGCAGGAATTGAAAAAGGAAGCGGCCTAATATCTCGGTTATACTTCTCAATTGAAAAAAATATGAAATCAGAAGTATTTTACAGATCAGAGAATAGATTTACAGCACATATTACTTTAGCCAGGATTAAATATATAGGATATCCAAAACGATTAAAAGATTTTATCGATAATATTGCCATTGAAAGTATCCCCCAACAGGTTAGAAAAATTGAGCTGATGGAGAGCCAATTGAGCAAAGAAGGTCCAAAATACCATGTTATATCTAGTTTCTCATTTTTACCTTAGGATTAATTAGGTCACAAAATCAAATATAATGATATGAAAATAAAATGAATGGTATTTACGTTTTTTAAAACAATCAATTTAAGAGGAGAAATAATATTATATGAAAAATGATAAAAAAGATGTTTCTGAAAGAGAAAAAGCATTAAAAATGGCAATGGAAAATATCGAACATCGCTTTGGGAAAGGTTCTATAATGAAATTCGGTGATAGGCCTAAGCTTACTGGAAGCAATACCATCTCTACCGGTTCTCTGGCACTGGATATAGCCTTGGGAATTGGCGGAGTACCCAGAGGCAGAATTGTAGAAATATTTGGACCCGAATCTTCCGGTAAGACTACACTGGCTTTGCATATGATTGCTGAAGCCCAGAAAAACAATGGAATAGCTGCTTTTATTGATGCAGAGCATGCCCTTGATCCTAATTATGCTAAAAATATTGGAATAAATATTGATGAGCTTATTATTTCTCAGCCCGACACCGGTGAACAAGCTCTAGAGATTGCCGAATCCCTAGTTAGGAGTAATGCTGTTGATATTATCGTAATTGATTCTGTAGCAGCTCTGGTACCGAAGGCGGAAATAGAAGGGGATATGGGTGATGCTTCCATGGGACTACAGGCACGTTTGATGTCCCAGGCATTAAGAAAATTGACGGCGATTATAAATAAGTCCAGAACTACAACCGTTTTCGTCAACCAGATCAGAGAAAAGATTGGTATAATTTTTGGTAATCCGGAGACAACTCCTGGAGGGAGAGCTTTAAAATTCTATTCTTCGATAAGATTAGATATCAGAAAAAGAGCCACTATTAAAAAGGATGATGCCAATATTGGAATCACTGTAAAGGTAAAAGTTGTTAAGAATAAAGTGGCACCACCATTTCAAGAAGCTGATTTTGATATTATCTTTGGCAAAGGGATTTCTAAAGAAGGAGATTTACTTAACTTAGGTTATCAGCACGGAATAATTAAGAAATCAGGAACCTGGTTTTCATATGACGATAGGCAATTAGGTCAGGGCAAAGAGAATACTAAATTATTTTTGGTAGAAAATCCCAAATTAGCTGACGAAATTGAAAAGAAAATATTAGCTATGGCAAAACTACCTGGCATAGCATATGGACAACCTGATGAATCAGATTTATCTAATAACTGATTTACATATTAAACAAGGTAATCCCAAAAAGGTTAAAATATTCATTAACAACGATTTCTTTGCAGAAACCAGTTGTAATGTTGTAGCTGACTTAGGCCTTTCTGTTAATAGCAGCATTACCAGGCATACTTTAGAGCTTATACAAAAAGAAAATGATTTAACAGAGGCAAAAAATGATTCTTTAAGGTTTTTATCGTATAGAGCTCGTTCTGAATGGGAAGTAAAAAAGAAATTATTGGATAAAGAGTACCCGTTATATATAATCAAAAAAACTCTTGATTGGCTGAAAGAGAAGAAATTTGTCGATGATTGGGATTTTTCCTTAAAATGGATTGAATATCAGTTGAGCAAAAAGCCCGTCGGCAAGATTAAATTAAGAAATGAGCTATATAAAAAAGGCATTGACAAAGAGATTATAGATAAGACAATAGATTCCTTTTTTGAAAAAGAGGATGAATTAGGGTTAGCTTACCAATTGATTGAGAAAAAGTATGCCTCTGCTCAGCTAAAAAAAACAAAATTAGAACCCAAGAAGATTATTAATCTTTTAAAAAGCCGTGGATTTTCCAACATAGTTATAGAACAAATAGATGATGATTTTGGGACAGTTGGCACCTAAATAATTTAAACACCAACTGATTCACTTAAGGCTTCGAGTTGACTTTTACGTTGTTAAGGGCTAAAATATCGTAGTTAATAATGAAAATATATTTATTCCAATATTTTGTGCCATTATTCTAAAATAAAATAATTAATGTGGAAAATATTTTCTAATAAGTATTTAAAATATATTTTATATTCTCGGATTTTTTAGACTATATTTTGCACCTTTTAAATTGAATAGGGGGGTGAAAACCATTAGCACATTCATTTTGTCTATTGTAATTATCATATTTGGCATATTCACAGGCTTTTTCTTAGCCAATTTTATAACAAAAACAAAACATGCAAACTGGCAGGAAACTGGTAGGAAAATTATAGAAAATGCCGAAAAAGATGCTGAATCAATCAAAAAAGAGGCACAATTACTGGCAAAAGAAGAATCATACCAGATTATTCGGAGAAGCGAAGCAGAATGCCAACAAAAGAGAAATAAATTAGAAGGAATAAATGAGCAGCTAATCAAAAAAAGCAACAGCTTAGTACAAAAAATAGAAATGATTGAAATTAAACAGAAGCAGATTGATGTGAAGGAAAAAGAGTTAGAGCGTAAAAGCGAAGAAATAAATCGGCTTTGTCAGGAGCAAAGAAATGAACTATTGAGAATATCCAAATTAAACATTGAGGAAGCCAAACACGATTTGCTCAGCCGTCTAGAAAAGGAATTAACCCATGAAGCAGGGAAAATCATAAAAAGTATTGAGGAAAAAGCTAAAGAGGAAGGCGAAAAGAAGGCACAAAATATCTTATCTTTAGCCATTCAACGTTTCTCTTCAGAATATACGGTCGAATCTACCATATCTGTAGTTTCTCTGCCTAACGAGGAAATGAAGGGGCGTATAATAGGAAGAGAAGGTAGAAATATTCGCACTTTTGAACGAATTGCAGGGGTAGACCTAATCGTAGATGATACGCCTGAGGCAGTTATTATTTCAGGTTTTGATCCAATCAGGCGCGAAATCGCCAGAATTGCTTTAGAAAAGCTGATTACAGATGGGAGGATTCAGCCAGCGAGAATCGAAGAGGTAATAGACGCCTCTCAAAAAATAGTGGAAAATAATATTAAAGAAGAGGGGGAAAAGGCAGCATTTGAGACGAATGTAAGGAATTTAAATCCAAAATTAGTAAACGTGTTGGGCAAACTGAAGTATAGAACAAGTTATGGTCAAAATGTTTTACAACATTCCAAAGAGGTGGCTTATTTTGCAGGAGTAATGGCTGATGAACTAGGTCTCAATGCTAGACTATGTCGAAGAGCTGGGCTCCTTCACGATATCGGTAAATCTGCAGATATGGAAGTAGAAGGGCCACATGCTTTAATAGGTGCTGACATTGCGAGAAAGAACGGAGAATCACCGGAAGTAATTAATGCTATCGCGGCACACCATGAAGACGATAGCCCTGAATCAGCCGAGGCAATCTTAATCCAAGCGGCAGACGCTATCTCTGCTTCCAGGCCCGGAGCCAGGAGAGAGATGTTGGAGACGTATATAAAAAGATTGCAGCAGTTAGAGGAGATAGCCAACTCCTTTGAAGGAGTGGAAAAATCCTATGCTATTCAAGCTGGCCGTGAAATAAGAATTATCGTAAATCCAACAGAAATTGATGATTATTTGGCGGCAAAACTCTCTCGGGATATTTCTAAGAAAGTAGAAAGAAATATTGACTATCCTGGCCAGGTCAAAATCAATGTTATTCGTGAAACACGTTCGGTAGAATATGCCAAATAAGATTAACTTAATTATTTTGAGTAATTTCAGTCTTTAGACTGATAATTCACCGTAATTCAAAAAAACAAAGCAAATAGAGAAGGGGGTATAGAAAAATATCTCCTTCTTTTTTAGTTAATATATTAATCTTTCGGATATTGCTGATTTTATCGGTTTTAGTACTGCACAGATTCTACTAAACTTTTATATGGTTATTTTTACTGTTTTGCAGTATTAGATTGATGATAATAAATTACATCTTTTGATTACATCTAATAAAAGGAAGAAAAAACATGCCTTTCTATTTTTTAAAAACTTTTGGTTGCCAAATGAATGTTAATGATTCTGAATATTTATCCGGGCAGTTAGAGGAGATGGGCTACTTGATGGTCTCTGATTTTAGTAAAGCTGATCTCATTATTTTAAATACCTGCTGTGTTAGGGCAAAAGTAGAGCAGAAAATTTACAGCATGGCTGGCAGAATTAGCAAGATTAAGGAACAAAGGCCCAAGACTATATTTGGAATTTGTGGTTGTCTGGCACAAAAAGAAAAAGAAAATATTATAAAGAGGGTACCTGAGGCAGATTTAGTGTTTGGTCCCTCTCAAATAGCCTATCTGCCTGAAATATTAGATAAACTCAATAAAAAAGATAGAAAATCGATCATTCAATGTGATAACAAAATATCTTGGAGCTTAAAAGGTAAGCCCATTAAACGCCGAAGTAATATAACTGCCTATATTCAAATCATGAAAGGTTGTAATAATTTTTGTTCATATTGTATCGTTCCTCATGTTAGAGGCCCCGAAGAGAGCAAGCCTGCAAAGAGGATTCTGGAGGAGATTAGGTTACTTGCTAATGATAATTATAAGGAGATAATGTTGTTGGGTCAAAATGTAAACTCTTATGGGCAGGATTTAAACGACAAAGATAGCCTCCTGAATCTTTTAAAGTCAATTAATTCAATAGAAGGCATTGAGAGGGTCAGATTTATGACTTCACATCCCAAGGATTTTAACCTTGAATTAATTGAAATAATTGAAAATAGCTCCAAATTTTGCGAGCATATCCATCTGCCTTTACAATCAGGGTCTGATAATATACTAAGAAAAATGAATAGACAATATAATATGAAACAATACTATAATATAATTAATAATATTAGAAGATATATGCCCGAAGCAAGTATAACTACTGATATAATGATAGGTTTTCCCGGAGAGACAGAAGAAGATTTTCAAAAAACTATCCAAGCACTTCAAAAAGTCCACTTTGACTCAGTCTACTCCTTCATTTACTCAAATCGAGAAAAAACCCTTTCTCCTTTTTTAGGTGAAGATATTCCCCTAGATGTTAAGAAAAAACGATTATGGGCTCTATTGGAATTGCAAAAAAACATAAGTATTGAAAAAAATCAGAATTTAGTCCATAAAACGGTTGAGATACTGGTAGAGAGTAGTTCAAAAAAAGGAATAGAGAAGCAATACTGGGGAAAAACAAGAACAAATAAGGTAGTTGTTTTCACCTATCCCTTTGAATATGATTTACTAGGGCAACTAGCTGTTGTCCAAATCAATAAGGCCGATGCCTATACTTTATACGGAGAATTGCTGGATGTTAAATATAAATAAAATTGTTATTATTACCGGTCCTACAGCAAGCGGTAAGAGTGATATTTCTCTAAGAGTAGCAGATACTCTATCTGATATTGAAATTGTTTCTGCCGACTCAATGCAAATCTACAAATATATGAATATTGGTACAGATAAACCGGGGAATAATATTCTGAAAAAACACAAGCACCATTGCATTAATCTGGTTGAACCATCGGAAGATTATAATGTTTCATGTTATGTTGAGCAAGCTACCAAATCTATTGCTAATATTTTAAAAAGAAATAAGAAACCTTTAATAGTTGGAGGAACAGGGCTTTATCTTAAAGCGCTTATTCAGCCAATATTCCAGGGTCCAGGACGGAATAAGAAGATCAGGGATAATCTAATTAAATTAGCGGAAGAAAAGGGCAACACTTTTTTATATGAAGAGCTGAAAAGATACGACTCAGATTATGCACAAAAAATTAGTGCCAACGATATCAAGCGAATTATACGGGCCCTAGAAGTGTATTCCATAACCGGGAAGCCCATCTCTTATCATCATGGACAAAAAAATGAGTATAGTGATAAACTTAATTATGAATATTGTCTAATATGTCTCAACAGAAGAAAAGAAATCCTACATAAAAGGATAGGGCAAAGAGTTGAAGAAATGGTGGAGAGAGGATTGGTTGAGGAAGTTAGTGAATTGTGGGAAAGATATAATAGAATTAATCTTAACGCTTTTTTGGCAATAGGATATAAACAAATAATAGATTATTTGCAAGGAAACACTTCACGGGAAGAAGCTATTGAAAAAATTAAAAAAGATACTCGACACCTTGCCAAGAGACAATTAACCTGGTTTAGAAACCAATTAGAGGTTGATCATTGGTTGGATTGCGATGAGTATAACAATATTGAGGAATGCACAGAGGAGATAGTGAGCATAATGAGAAGAGAGGGTTATTAGGCAAGTTGGATAGAATAATCGGAAATTATAATATTCCGATAATATATCTTATGTAAAGTAAAAGAGGGACAAATTAAAACGTTTTAATAATTGCAAAAAGCTTTTTGCCTTTTCATAATACTCTTAACCAATATTCTTTAAAAATGTTATGGATAGTTTTAATTTCCAAATCATTGTTTTGTTTATAGGATACTTGATAAAACATTGCTCTTAAATGTTTTATTTTATTCTATACGATTATTGTATAAGTTTTTAATATTCTTGAGACAACGGATCTTGGCTTTTTATAAAAGAAAAAGACAGTTAAAAGATTTAATTAGGATTTCCTCATCTAACATTTTTATTTCTAAAAATAAAAAATGATATTTTTTATTGCTGTCTGAGTAACTTTAAATATTTTTTTTGAAAACCTGGCTTTATTTTCGCGGCAAACAGTTAAAATCACTTTAATAACGTTCGTATTTCGAAATAACTTGCCTATTCAATGATATTTGTATAGTCAGCATCAAATTTATAAGGAATTTGCTTTGTTCAAACAAGATCCACGAAATGTAAACAAATCTTTTTTTAATTAAAGATATTAAAATTGTACTGGTATAAACGATTAATATTAGATAAGAAAAGAATATACCAAGGCCCTAACCGCCTTAAATTAAATTAAATCGTAAAAGGATACAAATAATATGATTGATATTGGCGGTAAATAAAGTGTGATTAATTGAAATATTATATCTATTATCCTTTAATATAATCAATTACTTTTCAATATATTTCAAATTCAACTTTTAAGTAGCTTTTTTTGACATTCCTTTACGATAATTGAAGAGATCTTCCACGCTCGCTGGTAATACGAATATCTGGCCGATAAAATACAATAATACACTAAATCAGTGCTAATTCATCAAAAAATTACAGAAGCATACCCAACGACCTGGCCATTCATGCCCGAAACATCACCTGACGTAGCATATTTCAATAGCTGCCCCTCCTTAATGCCTAATTTTTTACAAACTTCCATTACTATAGAAACAGATCCAGGGCCGCAAATAGAGGCATTGTTACCCCGTATAGCCTGATAAAGAAGAGAACTTTCCATGTTCAAAATATGCTTTATTGCCTCAGCATCTTTACGTTTAGTGCTTTCCTGACTTTCATAATGATTAAAGTCAGAACTGGCAATTAAGAGAAATTTATTACTATTTTCTTTAATTATCTGATATATGACCTCTGCCAGATACTCCATCATTTCAAGTTGCTGATTGGCAATACTAATAGGCAAAATTTTATATTCGCCATCAGTATAAATAAACTGCAAGAATGGCAATTGCACCTCAATAGAATGTTCCATAAGATGTGCCTGTAAATCATCTGTAATCACATTTTTTTTATCTTGGGCTATAATTTCCCCGGCGGTCAAACTATCAATCCCGATTATTCCTAAAGGTGTTTCCCATAGACCTGAGGCCATGAGAGATACATCTCCACCCACACCTCTATGGTTTGGACCCAATATAATAACAGTCTGTGGTGTTTTTTCTAAAGAAAGCTTAAGATAATGGTGCGCAGCTACAGGCCCAGAAAACATAAACCCGGCATGTGGGGAGATAACTCCCATAATTCTTCTTTTCATTTTTTGTTTACTGGTATTGGGCAGTTCCTGTGGACCCACTTGATGCAAAAAACAATCTTTTATTTGTCTCTCCAGAGATTGCCTATTTCGGTCATAAAACGAACCTGCAACTATAGCTTCTCTTTTATATTTCATAGAAAACCTCCTCTAGTTAGTTAAAAGTTACAAATGATTTATTATCAAAAAAATGGAGTGCCCCCTAAAATGGTTCCCTGTGTCGGTAATGTTTTCCGCCTTTTCTCTTCTTATTTGATAATCTTGCCATGATAAAGAAAAATACAATAATTGATAAGATTGCAATTAGGCCGAGCTTAAAAAATTTGGAATAATAAAGGTATTTGATAAAAGCTAAATAATATTTTGTTTTTATTTCCGGGTAATCGGGTTGGTTTTTTAAAACTATTCTATAATGACTAAGTGCTTCTCTGTAATTATCCTCTTTGGCATATTTATCTGCTAAGGCAAAATGGGCCTCAGTTAATTTAAAATTAATGTTTTGATTTTGTGGATATTTTTGCAGAATTAGATCATATTGTTGAATAGCTTGTTCTATTCGACCATTTTCGAAATAAGCAAAGGCAATTGCTTTTCTACTATCAATATCTTCAGGGTCCTCTTCTAACGCTTTTTGAAACGACTGAATTGCCTCGTCCCATTTTTTATTTTCCAGGTAATCTAATCCTAATTTTTTATTGATTATTATTTTAGAAACACAATATTTTACAATTCTATTATTACCGGCATCTGCCACATAAACATAGCCCCTTTGATCAACAACAATACCTTCTGGATACATTAAAGAGGTGCCATCTTCATTAGCACCAAATTCTGTGACAAATTCATAGTCCATATCATATTGAACTACTTTACCATTTCTATAATCGGTTATATAGATATTGCTATCCTTGTCGATAGCGATGTACCTAGTGCCATTAAATTCACCCGGACCGCTGCCCGAAGAGCCTAAACGCCTTAAATATTGACCGTTTTCATTAAATACTTGAACCTGGTGGTGAAAAGTATCAGCAACATAGATATTGCCGGAATTATCTAAGGCAATCCCTCTGGGATAATAGAATTCGCCATCTCCCATACCCTCTCGACCAAAAGTAAATAGCAGTTCAAAATCTTTAGAGAAAACCTGGACTCTATTATTTCCAGTATCAACAACATAGATATTTCCTGCTTTATCCAGAGCTATGCCTCTGGGGTCATTGAATTCCCCTGGTTTGTCTCCAGGCTGACCGAATATAGCCATGGATTGACCATTAGGAGAAATTTTATGTATGCGGTTATTATGTTGCTCTACCACAAATATATTTTGTTCATCATCTAAGGCAATACCAACTGGACCATCAAGTTTAACATCACTGCCTTTACCTGGTATGGCAAATATGAACTTATCAGTACTATCGAATACCTGAATTCTGTCATTTTCCCAATCTGTGATAAAAATGTTTTCATTCTTATCCAGAGCGATACCGACAGGATAATTAAACTGCCCTTCTCTCTCACCATATTCGCCAAAAGTATTCCCTATAGCGTATTCGGAAGCATAGGTACAGCAGACCTGATTACAGATAAATAGCATTAAACACATGGATACATAATATATGCAATAATATTTTTTTATGTTTATTTTTAGCATAAAAATTTTACCTCGTAATGATTGTACTTTTAGCTACACCCGCATACAATCTTTTTTTGCTAATTGGGCTAGTTCTCTTATTTTGTCCTCTACTTTTAATAAAGCTTTTTTGGTATATTCTACATCTTTTTTTTTATTCTCATCAAAAAATATTGGTTTGCCAAAATAAATGCAAATAACATGTCTTTCAAAAAAATTTGGGAATTTAGCATGGGGAGGGTAAATTTCATAGGTACCACTTAATCCCACCGGAATAATTGGTACATTGGTTTGCAATGCTATTTTTATAATACCAATTTTTAATTCTAAAAGCTCTCCATCCAGAGAACGCGTTCCCTCCGGGAAAATACCTAAAATATTGCCCTCATTTAGAAGAGTTATGCTCTTTTTAATAGCACCAGGATTAATACTTTTTCTATCTACTGAGATAGCACCTATTTTTTTGAAAATATAAGAGAGTATAGGAATATCAAATACTTCTTTTTTGGCAATAAAATTTATAGGTCTCGGTACTGCAATGGCTAAAATAACTGGGTCTAAATAACTAACATGATTAGCAGCTAAAATAAAAGATGTTTTATAGTCCGCAATATCCACCCCTTTAACCTTAACAGACCAAAAAAGGCGGATAAATATATTAAGGATAAATCGACAGAATTTGTAAATTGTCATACCATATTCTCTTATTTATCAAGCATATTCCAACAAAATACCAATAAACTATAGCGGTAGGTGTGCCCGAGAGGATTTGAACCTCCAATCTACGGCTCCGGAGGCCGTCGCTTTATCCAATTAAGCCACGGGCACCTTTGTATAAATATCATCTATACTCCTAATTATATAATGATATCATTTTTTCAGTAATAAGGCAGGGATTTGTGTTGTTTGATACAAAGTATTTTTGTCCAGCAAGAAGGAATTTTTCTGGATAGTTGTTATTTTAGATGGATTAGCATAGAAAATTTGAAGAAAAAACTAACAATATATCTGTCATTTTCTATTGGAATCTATTTATTCTCCTCTTATCATTTCCTTAATACGCATGATGGCAGAGTTGGAGGATCTTGCCATTTCATCTAGTTTCATTGTAATAAACTTTATGGTATCCTCCAGATTAGGAATCATCACATATTCTAAGGCATTTACCCTTCTTCTGGTCTTTTCTATCTCTTCAGTTAACAATACTATTGCCTTGTCCAATTCTGCCATTTTAATCATCAAAGGTGCTATCTCTTGATATTTTTTTAGAGAGTTATCTAGTTCAGGGCTAGTATCAATCATGCCATAAGTAAATAAGTTCCCTTTTTCTGTAATCTGATATTTTGGTACTTTTACACTCATTATATTACTATATTCAGTCTTAACCTTAGTTAATCTTTGAGGAAACATAAAAATTGAATTTAAATCATTCTCTCCCATACAGATGGTGGCAAGAAGAAATTCATTCGTGCGTTCTCTAATCTTTCTATCAAATTCCTCCCTAACTCTTTTGTTTTCGTACACTAACTTTATAAATTTTTGAATAAGCGCATCTCTTTTGTCCTTTAATAGTTTATAACCCCGGTTAGCCAATTCTAACCTGCGTTTTAGCTTTAGCAATTCCATACGGTTAGGATTAACAGCTAATATCATTTTTGTAAACCCTCTTGTAAAGTATCAAATAAGTAATACTGTAGTATGTTTTATGATTCTTTATTATTTGTTATTACTTTTAAATATTTTTCTATATATTCTTCTTTAATTCTTTTCAATTCATTTAACGGCAGTATGGCTAGTGTTTCCCAGCCAATAGTTAAGCTTTTTTCGATATCTCGATTTTCATCCTCACCTTGTTGCACAAATATTTCTTCAAATTTATCAGAAAATTCTACATATTTTTTGTCTTCATCTGTTAGTGCAGCTTCTCCCAATATTGTTGCTAACTCCTTTGATGCTTTACCTCGAGCATAAGAAGCAAACAATTGGTTCATAACATTGGCGTGGTCTTCCCTGGTTTTGTCTTCTCCTATCCCCTTATCTTTTAAACGTGATAGTGAAGGAAGGACGTTTACAGGGGGATATATCCCTTTAAGGTGCAATTCCCTAGCCAGGATTATTTGTCCCTCGGTAATATAGCCGGTCAAATCCGGAATGGGATGTGTCTTATCATCTTCAGGCATACTTAAAATGGGCATTAGAGTTATAGAGCCCTTTTTATCTTTTATTCTACCGGCCCTCTCATAGAGTGTGGCAAGGTCAGTATATAAATAGCCGGGGTACCCTCTTCTTCCAGGTACTTCTTTACGTGCGGCTGATACTTCTCTTAATGCCTCACAATAGTTAGTCATATCGGTTAAAATTACCAGAACATGCATGTCTTTTTCGAAGGCCAAATATTCTGCGGTAGTGAGAGCCATTCTGGGAGTAATAATTCTTTCTATGGCGGGATCGTTAGCCAGATTAATGTACATTACACTCTTTTCTATAGCCCCGGTTCTCCTAAAATCCTCAATAAAGAAATTTGCCTCTTCAAAAGTAATGCCCATAGCTGCAAAAACTACAGAAAAACTCTCTTCTTTGCCTAAAACCCTAGCCTGCCGGGCAATTTGAGATGCAACCTTAGAATGTGGCAAACCTGAGCCAGAGAAAATGGGTAGTTTTTGACCTCTAACCAGGGTATTTAGTACATCGATAGAAGATATTCCTGTTTGTATAAAGTCATTGGGGTAATCTCGGGCATAAGGGTTTAGGGGATTGCCGTTAATATCTAACCTTTTATCGGCAATTATATTGGGGCCCTTATCAATAGGTCTCCCAGAACCATCAAATATTCTTCCTAACAAATCCATCGATACCGGTATTTCTATAACCCTTCCTAAAAAGCGAACCCTGGTATTAGATATATCAATTCCTGAAGTCCCTTCAAACATCTGTACAATTGCTTTGTCTTCAGATACTTCTAATACCTGTCCTCTCCTCTTTTCTCCATTGGATAATTCGACTTCTACTAACTCATCATATTTTACATTAGATATTTTATTGACGATTATTAACGGTCCATTAACATCGGTAATAGTAGAATACTCTTTTATCATACTCATTCGTCCTTACCTGCCTTCCTGGAAATGAGGGAATCAATCTGCTCTCTAATATGCTCTTTAATTTTATTGAATTCTCCTAATTTGTCTTCAGCTATGTGCTTTGCTCTGGCAATCTGGTTTTTTACTGGTAATTTATTTAACTGTTCATTGTCAATGTATTCTTCTTGAATGGCGGTTAGTGCTGTTTTGTGGAAGAAGATAATATTTTCTAACATTAAATATTGCTTTTTCATAGAAGTGTAGGTATCAACTTCATCAAAAGCATTTTGATGTAAAAAATCTTCTCTGATAGACCGGGCAGTATCCAAGATGAGACGCTCTGTCTTAGACAGGGCATCAATTCCAACCAAGCGAACCGTTTCTTCTAATTCAGATTCTTCCTGTAAAATAGTCATGGCAGTTGTCCTGGTATTAATAAAATCTTTATCTATCTCTTCCCGCATATAATCTGTGAGTTGATCTAAATAAAGAGAATAACTCTTTAGCCAATCAATGGCGGGGAAATGTCTTTCATAAGCTAGCTTATCCTGTAAACTCCAATAAACCTGCACTGTTCTAAGAGTGTTTTGGGTTACCGGTTCTGATAAGTCTCCTCCGGGAGGGGATACAGCACCTATTATACTTATAGTAGCCTCATCTTCTTTAGTTGATAAATATCTGATTCTGCCGGCTCTTTCATAAAAGCTGGCAATCCTTGTTCCTAAATAAGCCGGGTACCCTTCTTCTCCAGGCATCTCTTCCAGTCTGCCGGAAATCTCACGCATCGCTTCGGCCCATCGTGAGGTTGAATCGGCCATTAAAGCAACATTATAGCCCATATCTCTATAATATTCAGCGATGGTAATTCCGGTATATACAGAAGCCTCTCGAGCTGCCACTGGCATATTAGAAGTATTGGCAATCAAGACAGTTCTTTCCATTAATGGCTTTCCCGAGTTAGGGTCAATTAGCTCGGGAAATTCCAGCAACACATTGGTCATTTCATTGCCTCTTTCTCCGCAGCCAATAAAGATAATTATCTCAGCATTACACCATTTGGAGAGTTGGTGCTGAACTACCGTCTTACCACTCCCAAAGGGACCTGGAATACAGGCTGTTCCTCCTTTGGCTATGGTGAAGAAAGTATCAATTACTCTTTGACCGGTTATCAGTGGTTCTTTTGGGGGTAATTTCTCTTTGTAGGGTCTCATAATTCTTACCGGCCATTTTTGTATCATACTAATTTCGTGAGTTTCTCCATTTTTGTCTTTGATTTGAGCAACAATATCAGTTACAGTGAAACTACCTTCATTGATATTCTCAACTGTACCTTCTAACCTGGGAGGAACCATTATATAGTGTGACACAATGGGGGTTTCCTGAATAATTCCTAATCGATCACCCGAGCTGACCTGCTCACCTATTTTTTTAAGTGGTTTAAAGTCCCATTTAGTAGTCCTATTCAAGCTATGTGCCTCTACTCCTCTTGTTATAAAGTCACCCTCATTTTGAAATATTATATCTAATGGCCTTTGAATCCCATCATATATTGACCTAATCAGGCCAGGGCCCAATTCTACACATAACGGTAAGCCGGTATTATAAACCGGTTCTCCCGGTCCAATTCCAGAGGTCTCTTCATAAACCTGTATGGTTACCCTATCCTGGTTTAATTCGATTATTTCCCCAATTAATTTATCTTGACTGACCTGAACCACATCATACATTTTGGCTCCGATTAAATTTTCAGCAACAACAACAGGTCCTGACACTTTTACAATTTTGCCCGTATTTTCTGGCATATTATCCCTCTTTTCTAAACAGTATATCTGTACCAACCGCTTTTTCCACGTTTTTTCTCAAAATCTCCATGTTGAGTTCTGAATCCTTGCTATGGTTTGGAAGAATACAAATTGATACTGGTGATTTTCTTTGGAATACTTCAATTCGGTCGATGATTAACTCGGCTATATTTTCAGTAATAAAAATAATTTCATAGTTACCTTTGGCGCAAGCATCAAAAGCTTTAGAAGCTTCAGGGTAATCAGTTACTGGAAATAATCTAAAGCCAATAAGATTAAACCCAATTATAACTTCTTTTTCTCCTATTAGTGCTATGTTAGACATAAGTATCCCTTATATATTTTTTTATCATTATATCAGAAAGAGAATTCTTCTTTCCATTAATAATAATTCTAATGTTTTTTAAGTCGTTTTCTTTAGCATAGTAGTATCCGATGACACATTCTAAGCCAAAAGTAGTATATTTACCGATTTTAAGCAAGTTTAACAGATAATTATCTATCATTTGTTCAAACTTTAATAAGGAATTCTTCTCTATCCAATGTTTTATGCCCTGCTCTATCACCATAAAATAATCTGATTTTTGAAAATTGTTAGACCAGGAGTGCAAGGGGTTGTCGTATATGTCTATCAATTTTTGAGTAGAAAGCTGTCCATATTTTATCAATATCTCGGCCAACTTAGATTTATGGATCTCACGAATTTTACATCGGCAAGTGATAATTAAATTTAATAAATCTACTTCAGTTTTATAATAGTAGAATAAAAAATCCTGATTAATATCCTCTAATTGTTCAAAGATGGTCTCGTAATAGCCCTTATCTATTGATACTTCCATTAATTGTAAACTATCATATTTCAAATATCCCTCTTCAGCTTGTTTAATAAATCTTTTAATTTTTATGGGTATCAATTGGTATTTCCCTTCAAAAACAGCAGCATGTAATCCATTTAGACTCAGGTTACCCAGGTCATACAAGGGAAATAGTTCTTTTTTTCCAAGCATTTTGGCTTTAAGTAGCACCTTGATATTGTGGAAATCATGTTTCCAACTAAAAAGTTGAAACAGGTAGGGGTATGGAGAAATTTCACTTATCAAGTTTAAATTTCTTTTTGAAATATTTACCAATACTTGATCTATAGAACTAGAATCAAGTTTTTCGAAAGAGTATTCGCTTAAATTATTTTCTGCCAGTACTCTGAGGGATTTTTCTAAATCCTGTGATTCTATCATTTTATGAATAATTTCTTTATTTAGTAGATATTTTTCTAAATCTCTAATGCGACCGCAGGCATATCCATATTCTTCTAATGTGTTAGTGGATTCATTGATATTCTTGAGCATACACCCTATCCTTCATTATTTTCAAAAAGAAAGCGGTTAAGCTTCGTTTCAAGTTCATCTTTTATTTTTTCCAGCAAAACTTCTAAAGATGAATTCTTTTTTATTTGTCCGGTTCCAATAACTACTCCGCCGATGATAGGGAGTCGTTCTTTAGAGAACCTGAGATCACCCTTTTTACCTAACGATTGTAATTTTTTGTTAATCTTATTAATAAATTCTTGATTAATTGAATCACGTTCTTGCTCACCTACATAGACTGTCTCATCACCGGTTTCCACGTTTTCCAGAATAAGATTTTCTATAATTGTCATATATTTCAGGTCATCAAATTTCATAATTCTTTTTATTACTTCTGAGAAGATGTTATTTATAATATCCTGTTTCTCAGCTAGGAGAGATTTTTTAGCATTCAGTCTGGCTTCAGTAACAATTTTTTTTTCTTTCAGTTCAGCTTCTTGTTTATACCTCTCCATGATATCCCGTCGAATAGACTCATTTTCTTTTAAGTCCTGAGATTTAAGTTCTTCAATCCTAATTTTAGTATCCCGCAATATCCTCTCTTTTTCTTTTAAAGCGTCTCGCAATATCCTCTCTTTTATATCTTTAATGGACATGAATAAATTCTCCTCAGATATTAAACTTCCACTCCGTTTAACATTAAGATTGAGCTTAGTAATGCCAAGACGGCATAGGTTTCAACCATCGCCGGCATCACTACCGCCTTCCCGACCTCTTCGGGTCTACGGGCAATAAGTCCAATTGAACCGGCAGAGGTTTTGCCCTGATAAATAGCGGAAAAAAAGCCGGCAATTGCAATAGGGAGGCAAGCGTATAGTATCATCAGGCCTTGTTTGACAGTTAATGAAGCAGGGGAACCCGCAAAAACACCAATTTTGGTTAAGACTAAAAAACCGACTAACAATCCGTAAATTCCCTGAGTACCAGGGATTGCCTGCAGTATAAGCACTAAGCCAAATTTACTGGGATCCTCTGTCATAAGCCCAGTCCCAGTTGTACCTGCAATACCAACACCTATAGCGGAACCAGAGCCGGCTAAACCAATGGCTAAAGCTGCTCCTAAGTAGGCTAAAATAATTCCATCTGACATGAGTTTTATCCTCCTTTTCAACATTCAGTTATTTATAATTACATAATATCGAAATATTTTTAAAATATTCTTTCTAGTTATTCTTCAATGTCTTTTATCTTGGTGTATAAAGTCCTTAGAGTAAAAGGCCTGAAAGGTATCCCTCCGGCTTCATAAAATTTGCTAAAGAATTCAACATATTGTAATCTGGCATCATGTATAAAAGAACCCAATCCACTCATAAGAAGATTAAAGGTATGTCCGATTACCAGTATAAGGAGGGTGACGAAGAAACCAATGTAAGGGATATGAAACATAGTCGCAACCATATTAAACATCTGCCCCAGTACTCCGGTAGCTAATCCCAGCGCAAATAAGCGAGAATAAGATAGAACATCACTAAAATAGCCAGAAATATCATATAGGGCAAGAATGCCACCGCCCAATTTTAACAAAATATTCTTTTGTCCTCTTCCCTGGGTCAAAACGATGGTTATAATCCCTGCATATGCAAGAATAAGGGAAAGGCGTTCCAAAAATAAGGGTAGCACTCCTTTCAACAAAACTAATATTATACCGGTTAAAAGAGATAACCAGGATATTTGATCCATAAGGCCATCAATAAGTTTACCCTTTCTTACATTATCAAGGAATTTTAGAATAATTCCGGTATAAATCTGAATGACTCCTAAAGTTAGGCTTAGGATTAATAAAGGGATAGGGTTTTTGGTGGGATTTATTAAGGGCAACTTCTGCATTAAAAAGATTTTTAAGCCATCAAACATTGGCGGTAAATAGTTCAAAATATCGCCAAACCAACTCCCTAATAGTATTCCTCCAGTTATAGCGGAGAGACCACAATAATGAAGCAGCCTTAAAAATTTTTTTCCTCCTTCTCCTAAATCCAGTCTTTTTAAAGCAAAGTAGGTAATGATAGCCAATGTAGCTCCATATCCTACATCAGAAAGGGCTAATCCAAAGAAAACGAAATAAAATATGGAAAGTATAGGGGTTGGGTCTATTTCATAGTAACCAGGCAAACTATACAGCTCAGTGATTGTTTCAAATGGCTTCACTATATAAGTGTTTTTTAGTGCAACCGGTATTTGCTCATCTTCCTTTGGGCTACTGAAACTAACTTCATAAGCAGAAAATTTTTCTTTTAACCTTTTTTGCAGTTTAGGAATATCTTTATTTTGTACCCATCCTCTAATGGCTAAAGTTTTTTCACTCTTCTTTAAATACTTTTTGGTTTCTTCTTTCTCTTGTATAATAAAAAGAAAGTCATATAATGGGTAGATAAATTGATTCTTGCTATGCAATTTTTTTAGGTTCCGCTCCATTTCTCTTCTCTTTTTTTCGATTCCCAACAATTGTTCCTTAATTGTTTTTAGTATCTGTTTGGGAGTACCGGTGAAAGTGTGGCTGTATTTAAATGTTTCAAAAAGATATTGTTGCAAAAGGGGTTCGATTTTGGGCGTGTTTTCTACCAAGGTGATAATTATCATATTTACTCTATTCTTTTCTTCTCCAACCAACTGAATAATGCTTGCTCCAACCTGTTGCTCTATTCCAAGCGCTAAATTGCTAAAACTATTCTTTGCTATGGAACCGAGAATAAATTTAATATGTTTACTATCATCTATCTTGCTCAGGTCTAATTCAAGTTCCTGCCATCTTTCTATTTCTGCCTTGACAGCATTCAATCTGTTTTCCTGTAAATTAAGCTCATTGAGCTCATTATCCAATTTCTTACATTGGGCGTGTAATACGCTGAAATTATGCTGTTGCTCAATTTTTTCTAATTCATCGTAGCTATAAGTTTTTTTTGTGGTGAATAATGATTTGATACCCTTATCTTCTTCATTTGCGTAATTTGAAAGAAAATCAATACAGAATTTTACATCATTTAAGGAGGCAGAAGAAGGGGAATTGGAACTATCATCCAAATTATTCCAACCGCAAAACTCTTCTTTTTCTTCTATTTGAATGATTTCTAAAAAACCCAATTTTTGTAATTCATTCAGTAAAGATTCTTTGATTGATAAATGGGCAAAAATATGAAATTTACTAACTTCAGATATAGCCATGCTTAATCCACTATTTGTTTTAAGATAATCTCGACAGCCTCATCAAATTTTTTTAAAGTGTTTTGCTTGACATCTTTCTGTTCTTTTATATTTTTTTCATATATCTCTTTAGCTTTAAGGTGGGCATTATCGATTGTTACCTGCAGTAAGTTACGTCCTTCTTTATTCAATTCTAAAATTAATTTTTCTCTGGTTTCTATCTGCCCATCAATCTCCTCTTGAATCATCTTTTCGGCTTTTTTTTGGGCCTCTTGAATCATCTTTTCGGCTTTTTTTTCAGCATCTTCCAATTCTCTTACAATTTTTTTAAGCATAATCGAAACTCCAAAAGTATGTTTTTCAAAACATTTTTTTGAAAGAATTATAAAAGATACAAAAAGGTTCTAGAACTTTATAGTTCTATTCTCATAGCTTCCGCTGTAATGTACAATATATCTTATCACAAATCTTTTTTCAAGTCAATTCAAGAGAGTCTACTTAAGGAATACCTGCTACATTTTTATAATGACTGGGTAAAACTGAGAATTTTAATCACATAGCCTGTTAATTAAGATTGTTTGTAAAGGATATTTTATTAATAATAACTAATTTTGTTCTGCTCGCTGTAATGTTTCGACCTCTTGGGATAACAAATCTATAGCTTCTTTGGTATTATAGCGTCCGATTAATTGTCCTTTACGGTATAACATTGCCTCTTTTTTGTTGTACGCTATTCCAAAATCAGCAATCTTTGCTTCACCAGGCCCATTAACCATGCATCCCATAATAGCAATAGTTAAGGGTATTGGTATATCCTGTAACCTATTTTCTATTTTCTTAGCAATTTTATAAATATCGACCTGACACCTTCCGCAGGTAGGGCAAGTTATTAGGTTTATGCCTTTATTCTTGATGCCTAATGCTTTTAATATATCATGACCTACTAACACTTCTTTTACCGGATCTCCGGTTAATGACACTCTAATGGTATCCCCAATCCCTTCGTAGAGCAGAATGCTGATTCCGGCAGCTGACTTAACAATACCCGATCGGTCAAATCCTGCTTCGGTAATACCAATATGCAGAGGATAGTCACACATTTTTGCAACAATTTTGTTTGCTTCTATTGTGTCCATTACATTGCTTGATTTGATAGAGAGGACGAAATTCTGATATTTTAGTTTTTGTAAGAATTTAACTACCCGTTCTGCTTCTTCTGCCAACGCCAAGGAATTAGGTTCACGGTGTTTCGCCAGAATATTTTTGTCCAAAGAGCCAGCATTAATTCCAAAACGAATCATAACATTTTTCTTTTGGGCTTCTTCAATAATCTGTATAATTTCTGCTTCTTTCCTAATGTTTCCCGGATTGAGCCGAATGCCATCAATCCCCTGGCTCATAGCTTTTAAAGCTATATGGTAATTAAAATGAACATCGGCCATAAGAGGTACCCTGGCCCGGCTTTTAATAACCGGTATAAGTTGGCATGATTGCAAATCGGGAAAGGCAATTCTGATTAAATCACATCCTGATTCTTCTAATCTTCTAATCTGCTCTGTAGTACTCTTTATATCTTTCACAGCACAGTTAGTCATAGATTGGACTGAAATAGGACGATTTCCGCCAATAGATAAGGAGCCAATCCTGGCTATTTTGCTAACTCTTCTTTTTATATCAACAGCAAATGACATATTTAAAATGCTCTTATCTGATAAAAATTCTTAAAATATCCTGATAAGTAGCGAACAAAAAGACCATTACAATCAAACTAAGGCCAACAAGATATAGGATTTTAATATACTCAGGGCTAAACGGCTTGTTCCTGATATTTTCAATAGTAAATAGGAGTACCTGCCCACCATCCAAAATCGGAATGGGCAAGAGATTCATAACTCCTAAAAATATGTTGATTACTGAAGTAAAAAATAATAAGTTTATAAAACCAAATTGTGCTGCCTCTCCGGCCATTTGTGCAATACCTAAAGGTCCGGCAAGTTCAACTGGGATTTTTCCGGTAAACATTTCTAAAAATCCCTTTATGATTAATTGAATTATTTCACCCGTAGTGTGTAATGATTTTTTGAATGATTGAAAAAAAGATAGTTTTTCCACCGATATCTCCAGGGTAATTCCAATCATGGCTCTATCATATTCTTCATTATATTCCGGAATAATTGTGATTTCAGTCGTTTCATTGTTCCGTAAAATAGTTAAAGACATAGGGTTGCCTCTATTACTATCTATAATTTGAGAGATTTCTTCAGCATTGTCAATTTTTAGAGAATTAATTGCTATAATTCGATCTCCTTGTTGTAGTCCAGATAGAGCAGCAGGTTTGCCAGAGGCAACCTCTGTAATGGTATTTGTGATAGTAGCTATTCCAGAAAAAGAAAAGACTATCATTAGCAATAATATTGCTAGAACCACATTCATAAGGGGCCCACTCATGACTACAGCACTTTTAGTCAAAAAAGGTTTATTATCAAATCTCTGGCTTTTTGGTACTTCTTGGCTTATTTCGGGATTTCTGTCTCTACACTCTACTTCACCTTGTGGCTCCTCTCCTGCCATTTTTACATATCCACCGAATGGTAATAAGCATAATTTATATTCGGTGCCCCTCCATGATATGCCCACTATTTTAGGACCAAAACCTATTGAAAAGGTAAATACTTTAATGCCCGCCATTTTAGCTATTATAAAATGACCTAATTCGTGAAATAAAATAGCTATACCTAGCACAAATATAAAGGCAAGTATAGTAATCAAGTTAGATATTCTCCTTGCATATTTTTTCGGCTAATTTTCTTGCTTCTCGATCCTGTTCAATAATATCATTTATATTGGGATTGAGTATATTTTGATGTTGCTCCACTGCCAGAGAGACAATTTTGATGATATTATTAAATTTCAACCCTTTATTCAAAAAAGCATTTACTGCTACCTCGTTTGCAGCATTTAATACGGTCGGCAGAGTACCGCCCTGACGAAGGGTTTCATAACACAATTCAACACTGGGAAATCTTTTTGAATCGAATTTTTTGAAAGTTAATTGCCCAATCTTTTCAAGATTAATTCTTGGCAGAGAATTTTTTACCCTTTGCGGATAGCACAACGCAAAATGTATCGGGATTCTCATATCATGGTAACTTAATTGAGCAACCATGCTGCCATCATCATATTGAATTAGGGCATGTATAAAGCTTTGAGGATGAATAATAACCTCTATTTTATGCAATGGAATATTAAAGAGCCAATGGGCTTCAATTACCTCTAAACCCTTATTCATCAAGGTAGCAGAATCTATAGAAACCTTTTTACCCATTTTCCAATTGGGGTGATTTAAAGCCTCTTCAATGGAGACATTCTCCAGGGCACTTTCTTTCAAATGGTAAAAAGGTCCACCTGAAGCAGTGATAAACACCTTTTCAATGTTGTCATAGTGCCAGCGATGCTCCAGACATTGGAAAATACCACTATGCTCACTGTCAATGGGAATTATGTTTACTCCATTCTCTTGTGCTTTTTTTGTTATTATTTCGCCTGCAGATACAATAATCTCCTTATTAGCTAGACAAATTTGTTTTTTAGCATTAATGGCCTCCATAGTTGGCTTTAAAGCACCCATACCGGTAATGGCTACTACTACTGAATCAACATTTGCCAGGGTAGATATTTTATTAAGCCCATATTCGCCGTACAATATATGGCAGTTTATCTTATGGTCAAACTTATTAATTAATTCTTTAGCCGATTTATCATCCTTAACTACAGCAAATTTTGGTTTAAATTTCACAATCTGCTCTTTTAACAGTTCTATATTTTTCCAAGCCGACAGTGCTAAAACTTCAAATTTTTCAGGTTCATTTTGAACCACTTGCAAAGTTTGTATGCCAATGGACCCAGTTGAACCCAAAATTGACAGATTCTTTTTCATAATAATAAAGTATCTCCAGCTTTAAAATTTATTTGAGCAAAGCAAGAAAGGCATAATACAGGATCGGTACAGAGAATAGGCAGCCATCTATACAGTCTAAAACTCCAGAAAGACCGGGGAGTAAATTGCCTGAATCCTTTACCCCAAAATTTCTTTTAATGAGAGATTCAAACAAATCTCCAATCTGCCCGCTCAGGGCGGCAATAAGTCCTAAAATAAATAACAGACTGATTTTTAGAGGAATTAAGGTGTAAAAAGCTAAGGCGCATAATCCTCCACATAAAAGACCAGCCAGGGCCCCTTCCAAAGTCTTGTTAGGACTAATATAAGGGAAGGGATGTTTTTTTCCAAAATTTATTCCTACTAAATAAGCCGCAACATCGTTAGCCCAGGTTGTGAATAAAGAAAATATTACTAAAGTTTTGCCATTGACCAATTCCCTGGTTTCAATCAAAAATGATAATAAATGGCCTATATATATAGCTACAAATAAAGTTAAGGCAATATTAATAGTGCTATGTTTCTTTGTTTTCATAAAAAAATGTTCCAAAGTGATTAGAAAGAATAGCATAGTAAATACCAGTTTAAGGTCATTGAATAATTCAGAAAGAGTTTTTGAAAATAAAAAAAACAGGGTGGAAGCTATACCCAATATCAAAGAAGGATGGTAATCTTGATGCTTGACTACTAGCCATATTTCCCAGAAGGAGAATATAGCTATTAAAGCAACACAAAGGTAATAAATAAGGCCACCTAGATATACTACAAACAGTATAATAGGCAGGCCGATGGCGGTGGTCATTGTCCGAGCATTTATTTTCTCAAATTTTTCCCCCAAATTTTCTCACCCTTTTTTCATAGTCATTTATCGCTTGCCAAAATTGCTTTTTTGAAAAGTCCGGCCAGAAAGTTTTAGTAAACCATAGCTCAGTATAAGCAATTTGCCATAATAAAAAATTACTAATTCTCAATTCCCCTCCAGTTCTGATTAATAAATCAGGGTCTGGCAAGCCTGCAGTAAATAGGTGCTCGCTAATAAGATTTTGGGTGATTTGAGAAGGTACAATGTTTCCTTGTAATATTATTTCCCCAATTGATTTTAAAGCGCTGCATAACTCAGCACGTCCACCGTAGTTTATGGCAATATTTAAAACAAGATTTGAATTATGCTTAGTTTCTTCTTCAATATTAGTCATTGCTAAACGTAATGGCAGAGAAAGTTTTTCCCTCTGTCCAATAAACATGACCTTGATTCTATTATCTAATAAGTCTTTCTTTTCTTTTTCAATAATTTCTTGAAAAAGGTTCATCAATGAGGATACTTCTTCTTGTGGTCTTTTCCAATTTTCGGTAGAAAAGGCGTATAAAGTTAGGTATTTGATACCTGCCTTAATGGACTCAGAAGTTACCATTCGAACGGCTTTCAAACCAGCTTTATGGCCTTCAAAACGAGGTAGATTTTTTTTTTCAGCCCACCTTCCATTTCCATCCATTATGATAGATAAATGCTTGGGAATTAGCAGGTGCTCCATTATATTTTTGCTTTCCATATATATTCTTTTCGTACTTTCTCAAGATATTCTACCTGACCTATAAAAAATCCTTACTTTTATCTTGATAGTATATCTTAAAAACTTCTTTTAATATAAATTAGGTAAATTTCGTTATATTCCATGAATAAATAATGTACTAATGCTAAGAATTAGAAATGAATCTTCTCATAAAACTAAACTATTCTGGATATTTAATCATATTTTCATTATTTCTGCTTCTTTTGCTTTAGAGATATCATCGAGGTCATTCACATAAGAATCCGTTAAGTCCTGGATTTTTTTAAGAAATTCTTTACTCTGATCTTCTGAAATATCTCCATCCTTTTCTAGTTTCTTTATCCCGTCATTGATCTCTCTTCTAATATTTCTAATGGCAACTTTCCCAGATTCTACCTCTTTTTTCACTAATTTCACCATTTCTTTGCGGCGTTCTTCGGATAATGGAGGAATAGACAGCCTTATAATAGTACCGTCATTGTTAGGAGTAAGGCCGATATCGGATTTCCAAATGGCTTTTTCTATATCATTAACATAGCTTTTATCCCATGGCTGTATAACAATAAGATCAGCTTCGGGGACAGTAATGTTAGCGATTTCTCTTAAAGGGGTTGCAGCTCCATAATATTCTATCTTGATTCTTTCTACCAAAGCAGTGGAAGCCCTCCCTGTTCTAATTAAAGCCAACTCCTCCTTGCTTGTCTCTATTGCCTTTTTCATCTTATTTTCAGTCTCTTCTATTATTCCAGGTAACATATTAATCCCCCTTTACAATGGTCCCAATAGGTTCTCCTAAAATTACCTTTTTTATATTTCCAGGTAAGTTTAAGTTGAACACAATCACAGGAACTTTATTTTCCATACATAATGAGATAGATGTAGCATCCATAACTTTTAAATTTTTATTTAAGAATTCCAGAAAACTAATTTTTTTAAACTTTAATGCTTTTTTGTTTAATAGTGGATCTGATTCGTAAATTCCATCTACTTTGGTTGCTTTTAGTATGGCATCAGCATCTAATTCAATAGCTCTAAGTGCTGCTGCAGTATCTGTCGTAAAAAAGGGATGACCTGTTCCTGCTGCCAGAATAATAATACGTCCCTTTTCTAAATGCCTTATGGCTCTTCGCCTGATATAAGGTTCAGCAATTGCTCTCATTTCGATTGCAGTCAAGGCTCTGGTATCGATATTAAGCTTTTCCAAAGAATCTTGTAGGGCAAGGGCGTTAATTACTGTACCTAGCATTCCCATGTAATCAGCTGTAACCTGATTAATGCCTTTGCCGGTTGCCTCTCGTCCTCTAAAAATATTGCCGCCTCCTATAACAATGGCAATCTCGACTCCCATCTGCTTTATTTCTGCTAGTTCGGCTGATATAAAGTTTACCCGATCAATATCAATACCAATTTTTCCTTCATCAGCAAAAGATTCTCCGCCTAATTTTAACATGACTCTTTTATAGATTGGTTTCTTGTTTTTCATTTTTTTCAAATTTAATGATTAATTAAAAATGTAAAAATATCATCATAGTATTATTATCAAAGCTATTCCGCTACTCACCAAGCTGATATCTGACAAATCTTTTTACTTGGATATTTTCTTTCAATTTAGCTATCGTTTCTAAAACTAACTGCTTAACGGTAAGTTCGGGGTTACGAATATACTCTTGTTCTAATAAACATGTCTCCTGGAAATATTTATTCAATCTACCTTCTACTATGTTCTCTATTACATTTTTCGGCTTATTAGAATTTTCTAATTGGCTGCGATAGATTTCTTTTTCTTTTTGAAGTACTTCTAACGGGACATCTTCTCGGTCAATATACAGAGGGTTAGCAGCGGCAATCTGAAGAGTGATGTTTTTGGCAAGCTCAGTAAATTCTTGAGTTTTAGCAACAAAATCAGTTTCGCAATTAATCTCCAGGAGTACACCTACCCTGCCATTTAAATGGATATAGGAGGCTATAGTACCATTTAAAGCTTTGCGACTAAGTTTGGTACTTGCTGCTTGAATGCCCCTTTTACGAAGATAATCTACCGCCTTCTCTAAATCTCCCTCGGTATGGACAAGTGCATTTTTACAATCCATCATACCTGCACCTGTTTTTTTTCTCAATTCCTTCACTAATCTAGCGCTAATATTCATTAGTCAAGTTCTCCTTCATAGTTGTTTAAAAATATGGTGAAATTTACATTAGACAGCAATTTTAGCATTGTCTTCTAAAGATATTTTCTTTCCCTCCATTACTGCATCGGCAATAACGGAGCTGATCAGCTTAATTGATCTGATTGCGTCGTCGTTACCTGGAATGATATAATCAATTTCTTCAGGATTGCAATTAGTATCAACAATGGCTACTATGGGAATAGATAGCTTAATAGCTTCTGTCACCGCATTCCTTTCCCTTTTAGGATCAATAATGAACAAGGCATCGGGCAATTTATCCATATTCTTTATTCCACTCAGCAATCTGTTCAGCTTCTCTTGCTCTCGTTTTAAATTGATTACCTCTTTTTTGGGTAGAACGGTGAACTGACCGCCCCTTTCCATTTCTTCTAATTGAAAAAGATATTTGACTCTTTGGTTAATGGTACTGAAGTTTGTTAAGGTGCCACCAAGCCATCGGAAGTTGACATAGGGCATACCGCATCTCTCCGCTTCAGAGCTAATAGATTCTTGTGCCTGCTTCTTTGTTCCTACAAATAAAATGGTGCCATTGTCACTGACCAGATCACGTACAAAATGGTAAGCCTCATCCATTAGTTTTACTGTCTGCTGTAAATCGATAATGTAAATATTGTTCCTTTCGGTAAAGATGTAGGGCTTCATTCTGGGATCCCATCGTCTCTTCTGATGTCCAAAATGTACACCAGATTCTAACAATTGTTTCATTGATATTACACTCAAATGCATTCTCCTTTTTCTAATATTACTTAAAATATTTATAGCTTAACTATAAACCTATTAAGTATAGCACGCCCGATTAAGTTATTCAAGCTACACTTTGTAATTTTACTTTATTTTCTCGGAATGGTTTTATTATATGTCTTAATTAATTTAGCTTTAGTTATATGGGTATAAATTTGAGTAGTTGACAAACTTGTATGGCCTAATAATTCTTGTACTGAACGCAAATCAGCACCACCATTAAGTAAATGAGTAGCAAACGTATGGCGAAGAACATGAGGGCTAATTTTTTTATCTAAACAGGCTGTTTGCATATTTTTGTTAATAATTACTCTAATACCTCTGGTAGTCAGTCTCTTTCCGAAACAATTAAGGAACAACGCCTCTTCAGAAATAGAACTATAGTTTTTTTTGTGCGGTATTTGTTTTCTAACTTTTAAATATTCTTTTAGGACAATTTTTACTGGTCGGCTCAGAGGCAAAACCCTTTCTTTGGAACCCTTGCCCATAATTTTTACTGTATCATCATCCCAATTTAGGCTATTTAAATCTAAATTTGATAGCTCAGCTACCCTAATTCCTGTAGCATAAAGTAACTCCAGGATAGCTTTGTCTCTAATGCCGATAGGATTATCGGTTTTTATCGAATCAATTAGTTTTAGCATTTCTTCAATAAACAAGAAAATGGGTAATCTATTCTTAATTCTGGGAGTCAGAAGATATTGGGCAGGATTAGTATTTTTAAAACCCTCTTCTAGAAGATATTTATAAAAAACACGCAAGGAAGAAATTTTTCTAGCAATGGTTCTGTCGCTGTATTTTTTTTGTTTTAGCAAAACCAAATAACCTCTGAGCATATGGTAATCTACCAGGGTTAAATCATCTTTTATTTTAGAATTTTGTAGAAATTGAGCTAAACTGATTATGTCTTTTGTATAAGCATTAATAGTGTTAACTGAAAAATTCTTTACCTCTTTTAAATATCTACTATACTCTTTTAAGATATTTTTATCTTTTAATTTATCAGCCATACTATTTAAGCCTTTTCCTTATATTGGCACTCTTTGTTGTGACACTTGTAAATAACTCCCTTTTTCCTATCAGTAGTTTTAACAAGTATTGAGTTGCATTCAGGGCACTTTTTATCTATTGGTTGATGATTCGAAGAAAATTCACAATCAGGGTAGCGGTTGCAACCATAAAAAATTCTACCCTTTTTACTTTTCAATTTAACTATCTCACCGGTACAGCCATCTTCTGGGCATGGTACCTGTATTTTAATCAGGAATGGCCTGGTAGGGTGCTTTAGCAAAAACTCAGAACAGGCTAAGTATTTACCATAAGGCCCATTTCGAACTTCCATTAGATTACCACATACGGCACATTTTTCGTCAGTTAATTCTATGGTTTTTTTCAATAAACCCTTAGGTGGTTTTTCTTTAAGCCGCTCTATGTTCTGTGATAAAGTTACGTAAAATTTATTTAGAACATCCTGCCAATTTTGCACGCCCGACTCAATTTTGTCAAGTTCATTTTCCATTTTGGCAGTAAATTTTACATTGATAATGTTAGAGAAATACTTCCCTAAAAACTGATCTACTATAAACCCTAATTTAGTCGGTTTCAATTTTTTATTCTCTTTTTCCACATAACCGCGCGAAATAATTTTATCAATAATGGCAGAATAGGTACTTGGACGACCTATGCCTTCTTTTTCTAAAATCTTCACCAAGCTTGCTTCATTATATCGTGCCGGTGGTTTTGTAAACGACTGTGCTGATTCTACTTTCAATAAGGTCAATTTTTCCCCTTCTGTTAATTCGGGAATGGGGACTTTTTTAATCTCTTCATCCCCTATCATTTTCAAAAATCCCGGAAATAATATTTTAGCATCACTTGTTTCGAAGGTATAGCGTTCCGCTTTAATTCTAATTTTTTTCTTCTCAAGCAAGGCTGTCTTCATTTGGCTAGCGATATAATATTTCCAAATTATTTGATAAAGTTTATATTGGTCATTCGTTAAATCATTTTTGATAGATTCTGGTTCAAACTGTGTGGATGTTGCCCTTATAGCTTCATGAGCATCTTGAATTTTGATTGTTTCTTTCTTTTTTGATTTCAGAGGAACATTTTTTCCTAAAACCAAATACTCTTGACCGTAGTTTTTTAAAATATATTCTCTGGCTTTTATTTTCGCTTCATTGGAAATTCTGGTAGAATCTGTCCTCATATAGGTAATCAAGCCCTGAGTGCCTTTACCCGAGATAGAAATCCCCTCATATAATTGTTGAGCAACATGCATTGTTTTTTTTACCGAAAAATTTAGTTTTTGAAATGCTATTTGTTGCAGGGTGCTTGTTTTTAAGGGGAGAGGTGGGCGTTGGTGCACTTTATTAATAGCAATGCCTGAAACAGCGAACTGACTATTTTCAATTTCTTTGCAAGCAATTTTAGCTTCTTCTGCGTTTTTAATCTTTATCTTTGTTCCGTTTTTTAAAACAAGATTCGCCTGGAAGGCATTAGTTTTTTTATCTTTCTCTTTCAGCAGCATTGCACTGATTTTCCAAAATTCCTCGGGGGTAAAGCCTTCTATTTCTCTCTCCTTTTTTACAATCAAATACATTGCAACCGATTGTACTCTACCTGCACTTCTACCTCCTGTATGTCTATAGCTTAACGGGCTAACCTCATATCCTACGAGTCGATCTAATAATCTTCTTGTAATTTGGGAATTAACGGTATTGGCATTCAATTCCCGAGGGTTTTTAATAGACTGTAGTACGACATTTTTAGTTATTTCATTAAAAACAATTCTACATTTCTGATTTTTGATATTTAATTCCTGAGCTATATGCCAGGAAATGGCCTCCCCTTCCCGGTCGGGATCTGTAGCCAGAAGTATAATAGATTTTCCTTGGGCGGAGTCCTTAATATTTTTTAATACCTGTCTTCTGCCAGGTATAGTTATCCAGGTTGGTTGGAAATTGTTTTTTATATCTATTCCCATTCTGGATTTAGGTAAATCCTTTATATGCCCTTTACTGGAAATGATATTAAATTTATCCCCCACCATCTCCTTTAATGCTCTTTCCTTGGTTGGGGATTCAACTATTATGAGACCTTTTTTCATAAAATTTTAAGTTCAGGAATTAAAGCGAATCATTCCTTTAAAGCCTGCTATCATTCTCCTTTTAAATGGAATAAACAAAATCTTCTCAAGAAATTTCTTTTTTTGATATTCTACTTGTCTACAAAAAAGTTTATCTGATAATTTTGTTTTCTCGGTTCTGAGTCAATCTAATGATATTGCCTCGATGCTGTACTATTGCCCATATATTTATTATTATAGCAAAATATTTAAATTCGATAGGCGTGTTAAAGACAAAGGATAACACTAACATGTTGAGTACTGCGATTATCGAACCAACAGAAGCGAATTTCAATATTATTACCAATATTAGCCATATTAATGCAGAAATAATAGCAATTTTAGGGTAAAGGAATAGAATGACCCCAAAGGTAGTGGCAATTCCTTTGCCGCCTTTGAATTTTATAAAGCAAGACCAGTTGTGGCCAGCTATTGCAGAAAGCCCGACTAATAAATATGGGTACATTCCTATTCCTTCTATATTCATTATTCTGGCTAGATAGAGGGGCAGAAATCCCTTCAGGCAATCCCCAATCATGACCAGTAGAGCATATCGAAAACCTAAAACTCGAAAAATATTCGATGCCCCAATATTCCCGCTGCCAAACTCTCTAATATCAATTTTTTTAAAATACTTACTTACCAGGAATCCGAATGGTATTGAACCTAAAAGGTAGCTCAAACAGATAAGCAAAGCAATCTGCATTTCTTTTATAACTCCATTTTATATATCATTCACTCTTTTTATAATCAAAAACAATAGGTATGCCGCCTAAGTTGAAGTTTCGAGTAAACTGGTTTTCTAAAAACCTTTGATAGGAATTGTATAAGAGTCTGGGTTCGTTTACAAATATGCTAAAGGAAGGAGGCTTTATTCTGGCTTGAGTAATATAGTACAAATGCAGCCTCTTTCCTTTAATTAATTTTGGTACCCTCTGATTTATAATTTTTCGTAAAAAATGGTTTAATTCCGGAGTGGATATTCTTTTACTATATTTACTAAAAGTTTCGATGATGGTTTCAATAACAGGCAAAAAATCTTTTTGGTGATTCACTGCAATTGTGGTCAATATGGGGGCATCTTTCAGAAATATTAGTTCATGTCTAGTAGTTTGCAAGAGATAGTCTCGGTCTATTACATTATTTTTTGAAATTAAATCATATTTATTCAATATAATAATACAGGCCTTCTTTTCATTAAATATTCTTCTAGCCAAACGCTTATCCTGCATACTAATTGCCTGAGTAGAGTCCAAAACCAATAATACCAAGTCTGATTTTTTAATAGCCTCTATTGCTCTTAAATTGCCAAAGTATTCAATTTTATCTTTTACACTTTTTTCCCTTTTTAGCCCAGAGGTGTCGACAAATAATAGATTGTGCCTATCAAAATAAAAAGAGATTTCTATAGCATCCCTGGTGGTACCAGGAATTTCATCTACTATAACCCTTTCTTCTTTTAGAATTGCATTCAGGATACTGGATTTACCAACATTTGGCTTTCCTATGATAGCTATTCTGATTAAAATATCTTCTCTATCAATTGTTTCTGGTTCCTGTTTTTTCTCAGGCATTAAATCTATGATCATATCCAATAATTCGAGAATATTTCTACCCTGTTCAGCAGAAATAAGAAAAGGTTCCCCTAATCCCAATTGAAAAAAATCACCTTTAAAATAAACACTTTTTTTTAGGTCGATCTTGTTTATCACTAGGATTACTTTTTTATTTTGTTTCCTGATAATGTTTGCAATATCAGTATCTTCCTGTTGAATTCCAGTCATTACATCTAAAAGAAGCAGTATAATTTCTGATTCATAGATAGCCTTTTTAGCCTGTTCCAGTATTTTTTTTTGAATCGATTCTTTTTTCTGCGTATAGTCAACGCCCCCAGTATCTACTAAGGTGAACACTTTGTTCTGCCATTTAATATCTGCGTATATACGATCACGGGTAATTCCGGTTTCAGATAAAACGATAGCCTTTCTAAAGCCGATGATACGGTTAAATAGTGTAGATTTCCCGGTATTTGGCTTTCCAATAATAGCGACTTTAATGGACATGGCTTTTTTATAAGAATTAAACTTTTTCTTTTATTGAGTTTTCTCTGAGATCTGCAACTTTTTTTGAATGCTTTTTATCATTTCTGCAGGATTATCAGCTCCAAATATCTCAGAGCCCACTACCAGTATATTAGCACCCGCCTTATTGATTTGCAGAATATTTTCCATGTTAACCCCACCGTCCACTTGAATTTCAATATCGTTTTTACTATTACTTGCCATCTCTTTGGCGTATATGATCTTGGGCAGCATGGCCGGTATAAACTGTTGTCCTCCAAAACCGGGATTAACGGTCATGATTAATATCAGATTTAATTTTTCTAAAACAAATTTAATCATCTCTAATGGGGTGGAGGGATTAAGGGCTATTCCCACCTTGAGCCCTGTATCTATTATCATTTGCAATGTTCTATCTAAGTGAAGAGAAGCCTCTGCATGTATAATAAGGCAGTCCTTATCTTCAAGAACTGAAGAAAATTCTTTAATAAACCTTTCCGGTTTTTCTATCATAAGATGAACACTTAGAGGAAGATGGGTGTTTTTTCTAATGGAGGCTACTATTTTGGGTCCGAAAGTAATATTTGGAACGAACATTCCATCCATGACATCTAAATGAATTAAATCTACCTGACATTGTTCCAGTAAAAACAGAACATCTCGTAAGCATGAAAAATCTGCATTCAATATTGATGGGGCTAATTTATTCTTTAACATTGCACCAACCTCTTCTTTGTGAACATATTTTTTAAAACAAATATTCCCTATCTAAGCTTCTGTACTGTATAGCTTCGGCTATATGAGCGGTTTGTATCTCTTCTTTCAATTCAAGGTCGGCAATAGTTCTGGCTAGCTTCAGTATTTTATCATATGCTCTGGCGCTCAATTTTAGTCTTTCCATGGCTTTAGTTAATAAATTCCAGGCCTCTTTAGAAAGCTGACAATGTTTTTGGATATCTTTACGGTTCATTTGAGCGTTGTTATAAATATTTCTATCCCGAAAACGGGACATTTGTATTTTTCTGGCCTGTTCAACTCTTATTCTTATATCACTGGAAATTTCACCATTATTCTTTCTATCTATCAATTCTTTATAATTAAGTCTTGGTACTTCTATTTGGATATCTATTCTATCAAGTAACGGGCCAGATATTTTCGATCTATATCTTTGAATTTGATAGGAAGTACATGTACATTGTTTCTCAGAATCTCCATAATAGCCGCAGGGACAGGGATTTGCAGCAGCCACTAACATAAAATTTGATAAGTAATTAACTGAGCGCAGGGCTCTAGAAATAGTAACACTTCCATTCTCTAAGGGTTGGCGTAAAGACTCCAATGTTGAACGGCCAAATTCAGGAAACTCATCTAAAAACAACACCCCATGGTGTGCCAGACTTATTTCCCCAGGTTTTGGAACAGTTCCACCTCCGATAAGCCCTATATCACTGATAGTATGATGCGGTGACCGAAAAGGCCTGCTGGTCATAATAGGTTCTTTTTTGTCAACTAAATTGGAAATACTGTATAAGCGGGTTATTTCAACCGATTCTTCTAAAGTCAAGCTGGGCAGGATAGTTGGAATACGCTTGGCTAGCATGGTTTTACCACAACCTGGAGGGCCAATCATCAGAGCATTATGTCCACCAGCAGCAGCCACTTCCAGAGCCCTTTTTGCCTGCTGTTGACCTTTAACATCAGAAAAATCAACGGGATATTCATCTTTGTTAGACATTAACTCTTCTTTGTTAACATAAAAAGACGGTATGCTGATTTCCTTATTTAGAAATCTGACCACCTGCCTTAAATTGGAAGCAGGATAGATATTGATTCCTTCTACTATTGCCGCCTCGCGAGCATTTTCCTGAGGAAGTATTATATTGGCAATGCCCTTGGCACGTGCTAGTAAAGCTATTGATAAAACACCGCTTACTGGCCTAATACGGCCATTAAGGGAGAGTTCGCCAATTATAATATTATCATCATTACAAGTCTCGGGTAATTCTTCATTAGCTATTAATATTCCAATAGCAATAGGCAAATCAAAGACCGGACCTTCTTTTTTAACATCAGCAGGGGCTAGATTTACAGTAATTCTTTGTATGGGAAATTGGAATTCAGCATTTTTTAAGGCAGCCCTGACTCTTTCTCTCGATTCCTGAACAGCGGTATCCGGTAGTCCTACAATATTAAACGAGGGCAGCCCTTTAGCAACGTCTACTTCTACTTCCACGAGAAAAGCATCCACACCTAAAAGTGATGCACTGTAAAGCTTTGCAATCAAATCAACACCTAAACTTACAATAATCTATATTTATTAACTAATGCTCCGGCCTTATTCGAAAAAAACATTGGTTATATGCTTGATTTCTTTTAATAGATAGTTATTAAAAACAACCACAATAACATCAAAACGAAAATATTTATCTTTTATTCTCTTCTGTTTTATATATAATTGGGCTACCTTTACAATTTTCTTTTGCTTGTAGCGGGTAATTGCTTCTTCAGGCGTTCCGTATTTATTGGATTTCCTACTTTTAACTTCCACAAAACAAATACAGTTACTCTTTTCAGCAATGATGTCTATTTCCCCAAAAGAGACTTTGTAGTTTTGTTCTAAAATACGGTAGCCTTTTTTGAATAAATAAGCCCTAGCGAGTTCTTCTCCACTATCTCCGATACTCTTCATACAAAATCTTTTTTAGTACCATTTTTTAAATTATCTGACAGGACACCGCTGAATGTTTTTCGGTGTATAGGGCAAGTTCCGCCTGCTCTAATTGCTTGCAAGTGTTTTTTAGTGCCATACCCTTTATGCTGGTCGAATTGATAGGAAGGATACATTTTATGGTACTCCCTCATCAGTCTATCGCGATATACTTTTGCAACAACCGATGCTGCAGCAATAGATATACTTCTATTTTCGCCCCTAATTAAGCTATCTTGAGGTATTGAAATATAAGGAATTTTGATGGCATCAATTAAAAGGTAATCCGGACATTGTTTCAAAGAATTGATTGCTCTTTTCATAGCCAATAGGGTTGCCTCTAATATATTGACTTTATCTATAGTTTCCGAATCAACTGAGCCAATGCCAACATTACATGCTCTTTCCATGATTAATTCGTACAGATATTCTCTTTTACGCTCAGCAATTTTTTTAGAATCTTTCAAATCAGCAATAAAAAAAGTGTTAATATCTTTTATTACCACTGCAGCAGCAACGACTGGACCGGCTAAGGCGCCTCTGCCCGCTTCATCGAGACCTGCGATAAGGGTGAAACCGGAAAAAAGTAATTTTCGTTCCAGAATTTTTAATTTTTCAACTCTTAATCTTTCTTTACATAAAAAGCTGATTTTTTTTTGATAATGTGAAATACTTTTTTTCAATGGCATTGGTCTTTAGAAAACTAGGCCATCAACCCCTTTTGTCCGACCCTATCTCTTAGATAATATAGTTTAGCTCTACGAGCTGAGCCTTTCTTAATTAATTTTATCTGTTCAATATTGGGCGAATGTATCGGAAATATTTTTTCTACACCTATTCCTTTGGTTACTTTTCTTACAGTAATAGTTTCTCTGCTACCACCATGTTTTCGGCCAATTAAAATCCCTCGGAAAATCTGGATTCTTTTTCTCTCTCCCTCAATAATCCTTTGATGTACTTCTACTAAATCTCCCGGCTTTACTTCTAAAGCTATCTTCTGCATTTGCTCATTTTCAATATTTTTAATAAATTGCATAGATATATATTCCTTCCTCAATTGATTATTTGTTTTTCAAGTCATCAATTATCTTTATTTCTTCTTTTGTAAATTCTCTATTAAATAATAAATCCGGTCTGCGAGTCATAGTCCGTAATAAAGATTGTTTTTTTCTCCATCTCTCAATCTTTTTATGGTCACCTGACAACAATACCTGCGGCACTTCAAAACTCCTATATCTATCCGGTCTGGTGTAATGTGGATAATCTAATAAACCATTATAAAAAGAATCATTTTTAATGGATTCCTCTTTTCCCAATACGCCGGGAAGTAGTCTGACCATGGTGTCTAATATGACCATCACCGGTATTTCTCCTCCTGTCAAAACATAGTCACCAATGGAAATTTCTTCAGCTTTTAATAATTGCGGAATCCTCTCGTCAATCCCTTCATATCGCCCGCATATAAAGATTACTCTTTCATGAGCCACTAGTTTTTTTGCAATTTTTTGATTAAATATTTTACCCTGAGCAGAAGCAATTATCACTTTGCTATCAATCCAGCTACTATCACCCTGTTGGATATACTCAACAGCTTCCACAATCGGTTCAGCCTTTAAGACCATTCCAGGACCTCCACCGTATGAATAATCATCAACACTCCTGTGTCGATCTTGGGCAAATTCTCTAATATCTATAATGGTTATCTTTACTAATTCTTTATCCTGGGCTCTTTTAATAATACTGTCTGAAAACGGAGATGTAAACATCTCTGGGAAAATTGTTAAAATAATTATTTCCATTTTTGGCCTAGTTTCTTTTTTTAACTAAATGAGGACTCCTGATTCTTAGTTTCTTTAATTTCTATTATCGTTCTATCTTTCCCTTTTCGGTTAACAGCACTTGCAATGGTCCTGATTGCTTTAATTAATCTGCCGTTCCTGCCAATAATCTTTCCGATATCAGAGGGGTCTGCACTTATTTCTAATTTAATCAAATTTTCCTTGGCAATTTCATTAATAATCAAACTGTCAGGACAATCAATCACCATTTTTAACAGATATTCTACGATTTCTTTCAATATTTTTCTCCCATAGTCTAAGCAGTTTAGTTTTTATTAGTTTGGTATTTTTTTGTTTTCGGGCAAATTAGGTAATAGGCCTTCTTTTTTAAAAAGAGTTTCCACGGTCTTGCTAATTTTTACTCCTTGCTCAATCCATTTTGTGCTTTCTTTTTTGTCAATACTTAAGGCAGGCGGTTCTTTAGTGGGTTGATAATAACCCAACATTTTTATAAATTTTCCACTCGCTGGTTTCTGAGAATCTATAACTACAATCTTGTAGCAAGGATTTTTTTTAGCTCCTTCCCTTCTCAGTTTAATTTTTGCTGACATTTTTTCCTCCACAAATATTTTTAGTTGTTTATTTTTTACCTCATAAATGGAATCAAAGATTTTTTACTGCTCTGTTGCTTTAGAATTTTTTTCATTGCAGAAAACTGATTTAATAAGCGGTTTACCTCGTTTACCGATGTCCCGCTGCCCTTAGCTATTCTTCTTCTCCTGCTCCCATTTATAATACCTGGTTCCAATCTTTCTTTATTAGTCATAGAGCCGATAATCGCTTCTACTTTATTTAAAGTCTTTTCTTCATTGTCAGTATTTTGCTTCAAGTGTTTTAGCGAACCGGAAAATTGGCCAGGCAGTAAGTTAAAAATGCTCTCTAAGGAGCCAATTTCCTTTATTTTTTTTAATTGTTGGTAGAAATCGTTAAGATTGAATTGTTCTCTAAATTCTTTTTTGCTGATATCCTGTAGTTCACCTGCTTCATAACTGGCCTCAATTTTTTCTATCAAGGTCAGGGTATCGCCCATGCCCAGTATTCTGGAAGACATGCGATCCGGATAAAATGGTTCTAAATCGATGATTTTTTCTCCAACACCAGTAAACTTAATTGGTTTACCGGTCATACTTCTGATAGACAAGGAAACACCACCCCGTGCATCACCATCCAACTTTGTTAAAATAAAACCATCAACTCCAATTTTTTTATTAAAATCATCAGCCATCCTCAAGGCATCCTGTCCCATTAAAGCATCAAGCACCAACAATGTTTCATGAATTGGTATGGCATTCTTTATATCTTTTAATTCCTGTATTAGTTCACTATCTATATGCAATCTACCGGCGGTATCAATTATCAAGACATCGCGCTTATGTTCTTTTGCCCATTGTTGAGCTTCATGAATAGTATTCAAGACAGGCTGATTAACGCCACCGGCAAAAACATCTGCACCTGCTTTTTCCCCCATTATCTGCAATTGCTCAATTGCAGCTGGCCTGATTTTATCAGCGGCAATTAAAGCAGGTATGTACCCCATTTTTTTGATTTGTAAAGCCAGTTTTGCTGCAGTTGTAGTTTTACCGGAACCCTGTAAGCCAATAAGTAAAATATTGGTTGGACCTTCTTCGTTAAATCTTATTTTGCTCTGCTTTTCCCCTAATATTTCAGTTAACACCGTATGGGTCATTTTGATAATTTGCTGCCCCGGTGTAAGTGTTTTGGATAGTGACTCTTGATTAGCCAATTTTTCCAATTTGGAAATGAAATCTTTTACCACCTTGTAATGAACATCGGCTTCTAATAAAGCAAGTTTAATTTCTTTTAAAGATTGCTTCAGGTCATTTTCTGATATTTTACCTTTTTCTCTGACTTTATTTAATATTTGTTTTAATTTTTCTGACAATCTATCCAGCATAACACTTCTAATCCTATTGAAGTATAAATTAACTAATAAATTTACCAAAACATCACATTATTATATAGAAATTTAGAATTGGTGTCAATCGAGTAAAGTCTCAATAAACTTGTCTTGATTATATCTGCACATATCTGTGATTTTTTCTCCAAAAGCGATAAAAGAAACTGGAATTGATAACTCTTTCTGTATGGTCAATACTATACCTCCCTTAGCTGTGCCATCCAGTTTAGTTAAGGTTATATCAGATACACCTAGTGATTCTTTAAAGTTACTGGCTTGAAAAAGTCCATTTTGGCCAGTAGTTGCATCAATTACTAAGGTGCTACATAACAAAGCATCCGGAGCATTTTTAAGAATAACTCTTTTAATTTTTGCTAACTCTCGCATCAGATTATGATATGTATGCAGCCTGCCGGCAGTATCTACAATTAACAGTACTTTCTTTTTGGCCCTAGCAGACTGTATACCGTCAAAAACTACAGATGCGGGATCTGAGCCTGGTGCTGCCCGTAAAAATTCTACTCCCGCCTCTTTTGATAAATAATGCAGCTGTTCTATAGCACCTGCTCGAAAGGTGTCAGCAGGTACCAATAGAGAATCATATCCCTTGCTTTTGTAGTAATAAGCAAGTTTTCCGGCGAAAGAGGTCTTTCCGGTCCCATTAACTCCCATAATAAGCACAATGTTCAACATTCCGGGATCTATTTTAGATGTATCCACTTGGGGAGGAATCAGTTCGTGTAACATCTGTTTAAGAAGTTCTTTGAAATGATTAAAATCATTTACTCTAAATAGATGTAAGTTTATACTTTGAAAACGTTCTAATATTTCCGCAGTAGTATTGGGACCAATATCTGATAATATCAATAACTCTTCTATCTTTTCTAAAAATACGCCCTTGTCGTTTATAGCATCTGAAAACAGCAAATCATATTTATCAATTAGGCCATCTTTGGTTTTTTTTAAACCATCTTTTAAGGAAGTGATGAAATTGCTAATCTTGATTCCCCCTTCCTTCTGTCATCCTCACGGACATAAGCTTAGAAGTCCCAAACTTATCCATAGTAATTCCATACAAAGCGTCTGCGATTTTCATAATTTCTTTTTGATGGGTAATGATTACTATTTGAGAATTTTTTAGATCCTCATCTTTTATATAAGAGGCCAAGCGAATGGCATTGGCTTCATCTAAACCTGAATCTATTTCATCAAAAAAGCAAAAAGGAGTTGGGTTAGTTTTCCATAGAGCAAATAGCAGAGCCACTGCGGTAAGTGTTTTTTCGCCAGCCGAAAGTAAGGAAATATTTTGAACCTGCTTACCCGGTGGTTGGGCCAAAACTTCGATACCCGCCTCTAAGGGCTTTTTATCATTACTCAGCTCTAATGACCCCCATCCTCCTTGAAAAAGTTTGCTAAATGTTTCCTGAAAATTCTCTTGCACTTTATGAAAGGTTCTGCAAAAATGATCTTCTGCTACACGGTCAATCTCGCTTATTAAAGCAGTTAATTTTTCTTTGGATTCTGTGATTTCTTCTTTTTTTTGGAGTAATTCTTCATATTTTACGGATTGCTCTTTATATTCTTGATATGCATTAAAATTAATCTGACCCATCATCTTTATTCGTTCTTTGTAATCAGAAATTTTTTCTAAAGCTTCAGTTTGGCTGTTGGCATGTTTGCCATATCCGATGATTTGATCAATTGAAGTATCATATTGGTTTTTAATAGTTTGCAGTAAATGGCTTAGTTTTTCCTGATTCTGCACTAAAGTCATCTCGTCTGCATGGCAAGCATTCTTTTTTTCTTCTAAGTCTATCAGTTCCTCATCAACTTTTTCACGCATCTTTTTTAAAAGGGTTTCCTGTTCTTTAATAGTTTCCTTTGTTTCGTTAATAAAATTATTCAATCTATTTTGAACTTCCATGATGGTATCGATTTTTTCTCTTAATTCAGTTTCCTGTCCATTTAGCTGATGTAGCTCTTGCTGGCGTTTTTTCACTGTTGATTTTCTTTCCTGTTCTTCATAGTGGTAATTTTCCACAAATTGAACCATCTCTCTTTTTCTTTTGTGCAGAAAATCTTCTTTTTCTCGATTCCAGGAAATCTCTCTCTTGCAATTTTCTTTATTTCTTATAATAACATCGGTAGCTTTTTGGCAACTACTCTTAATTTTTATAAGGCAATCAACAAGCGATAAAGTATTAGCAAGTTGCTGACTTGTGCTATCAATATTCTTGTTGAGAAACTCGGTATCCCTTTTTATATTTTCTATATTCTCTATTTCTTTATTTTTTTTGGCTATCAAGGAATTTAATAAATTTTCTGATTGTTCGATATTATTTTCTTGTTTTGTTAATTCACGTTTTTTTTCACTACCGTTCAGTATGTTTTTTTCCAGCTGATTGTCTATATTTTTCATGCCACTGCAAAGTTCTTTTTGTTCTTCCAGTTCGGTTGCCAAAAGTAGTTCTTTTTTTAATATAATCTGAGCAAGGTATTCAATGTTTTGTTTCAACTCCTGACATTTTTTTTTAGAAATTTGGTAACTATCTTTGGTTATATTGTTTAAAAAAATATTGACAGTGGCGATTCCTCGTTCATTAATAAATACCCCGTCTAAAGAAATCACTGTCCATTTTCCTTTAAAATATTCAGCTATTTTGAAGGCGGTCTTCTTGTCTTTTACGATTAAAATATGGCCAAAAATAGCTTTGACTTGCTTTTTATATTCTGAAGGGTAAGAAATAAGCTTATCGGCAAATCCAATAACTTTATCCTTTTCAATAGAGCAATTTCCCTTCAATATTTTTAACCGATTTTGAGAAAATTGAACGAGATTATCAGCAATAATATCCAGTCTTCCGTTATTCTTTTCCGAGAAGATATTTTTATAGTGAAAAACCTTATCTATATGGGTTAAGTGTACATATCTTATTCCATCATCCAAAAGAAAATTGAACAATTGTTTTAAATTATCCGGAATCTCTTTGATTATGCTTTTCAATTGAAAAAGATTGATCTCATCAGGGATGCAGTTTTCATTTGAAAAAAAATCAGACTTTCCAGCACTATTACTTTTGTTTACTTTTAGCACCTCTTCTATAAAATCCATTTCCTTATTTTTTAACAATAAATCATTTTGCAAATTTTTAATGTCATTACGCTCATTTTCAAACAATATATTTTTTTCAGATATTTCTTTTTCTCTCCGCTTTTTTTCATTAGCTAATTGGACATTTTGATGTTTTAAACTTAACAATTCTTTTTTTAGATTTTCTATCAACCTTCGGCTATTATTAATTTTATTAAGAAGATAATTACTTTCGCGTTCTACTTCGCAAAGAGAAGCTCTTTTAGCCCTTATCTCGGTCTCCTTTTTAATCTTTTCTTCACGACAACCTTTATATATGGCATTTATTTCTTCAGAAATGTCTTTAGTTTTAACTAGTTCCTTATCATAGTGATTGAATATAGTATTGTATTTTTTTAAAAGGACATCTTGTCCTTCAAATTTTTTCTGAAAAATGTCCTCATTATTATTATTCTTTTTAATGGTATCCTCGATCGCCAATAGAGTTTCTTGAAATTTATTATATTGTTTTTGGGAATGAATGCTAATTTCCCTATTATTCTGAATGTATTTTTGAATCTCCAGCCCTTTTTGCTTAATCACAGACATCTGATTAATAAAGTTATTCTTATCTATTTCGTTTTTTTGAAAACTATCCAATCTTTCATTTAGCAATCCTTCAGCTTGCCCTCGTTGTTGTTCGATTTGTGCTATTTTATTCTTATGAAAAAGAAGATTTTTATTAATTTTAGTAATTTCTTCTTTATATTTCTCTACTTTTTTATATCCTCTGTTTATATTTCTTTGTAATAATTTAAACTGTTGGCAGAATAAATAATATTCCAATTTTCGAACATTATCTTGATAAGATTTGTAAATCTCCAGGTCATCAAACTTCTTTTTAGAGCGGGCTAAGACTTCCCCAACTTCAAATAGAATATCATTGATCCTGAGTAGATTATTTTCTGTTGCCTCAAGTTTCTTTAAAGCATTTTCTTTCTTAGCTCGATAAACTGCTACATCTGATGCTTCTTCAAATAGCATTCTTCTTTCTGCTGGTTTAGCGTTTAAGACAAAACTAGTCCTATTTTGAGCTATTATAGAATAAGAGTTCTTCCCTAATCCCACTCCCAGAAATAGTTCCTGAATATCTTTCAGCTTACAAGGAACACCATTAATGTAGTTTTCAATATCTCCAGAGCGATAAACAATTCTCTTAACTTCCACCTCTTCTGTATCCAAAGAAAACAACCTATCTGAATTATCAAATAACATGGACACCTGAGCATAATTCTTCATCTTCTGTTCCTTGTTCCCGGAAAAGATCATATCTGTCACTCTAGCACCTCTTAATGAGCGGATACTTTGCTCACCTAAAAGCCAGCGCACCGCATCAATTATGTTGCTCTTGCCACAACCGTTTGGTCCCACAATAACTGTTATACCAGGTGTTATATTCAATTTTATTTTATTAGCAAAGGATTTAAAACCTTTAATCCCAATTTCCTTAAGATACAATAACTTAGCCTTTCTAAAGTATTTTCAATTTTTTCAAAGCATAATAAGCAGCATTTTGCTCAGCTTCTTTTTTATTTTTTCCAGAGCCGATCCCATAAAGCTGTGTACCAATATATACTTGCATGTAAAAGGTTTTTTGATGTTCTAATCCAGTCTCTTTTATAGTCTGGTAAGAAGGAAGACAATGAAAGGTTCTTTGGGATAATTCCTGTAAATAAGTCTTAAAATCGCCTATCTGACTCTTTGTGATTAATTCAATGTTTTCTTTATTCAGCATATGGTGGATAATTTTTTCGCAATTATCAATTCCACCATCTAAAAAAACAGCACCTAAGCAGGCCTCCAGGCAATCAGCTAAAATTGAAAATTCCCCTCTCCCTTTCTTTAAATCAACTCCCTTACCTATGACAATATACTTATCGAGTTTGATTTGCTTGGCGAGTTTTGCCAAAAATGATTGACTGATTGCTACTGATTTTAGTTTAGATAATTCGCCTTCTGAGGAAAAAGGAAATTTATTATATAAATATTTGCTTACTACTAAGTTTAATACAGAATCTCCCAGAAACTCTAGCCTTTGAAAGTGATTAATTTCGCCTTTTTCTTTTTGAGAAAAAAAAGAGGTATGGGTCAAAGCTTTTTTTAATAAGTTTTTATCCTTAAATTTATATTCTAATTTTTGTTCAAATTCATTTGCAGAAATATGTTTTATAACCCTCCCATATCCTCTATTATCAATCAACTGATTAAAAAATGGATATTAATGTTTTTTGTTTTCAAAATAACGTATAACATCTCCAACCACTTTTATTTTTTCAGCATCTTCGTCAGCAATTTCAATATCAAATTCTTCTTCAAAAGCCATAATTAATTCCACTATGTCTAAAGAATCTGCACCTAAATCAGCAATGAAAGAAGAGTTCTCAGTTATTTCATCTTCTCCGACATCAAGCTGATCAATAATAATTTTTTTTATTCGACCCAAGGCATCCATACCCATATTCTTTACTCCTTACTTTTTGCATTTTATTTATACTTAATATATTTAGATATTGTTAGTGCAAAGAAACCATTATTAGCTTAGCTGTAAACACTTCTCTATGGTCAGATTTGATATGAACAGATACTAAATATTTGTTACTTTTCATGGTTGCTATTCTGGCTTTGGCAACTAATAGCTGTCCAGCATATACTGGATGGCAATATCTTAAACGGGCAACACCAGTTAGGACTACGTCAGAATCAATAATGGCCATAGCTAGCGAATCGGCAAGGGAAAAAATATAATGGCTTCTTACAAGATGGTCTTTTCCAAAAGACATCTCTTTGGTAGTACGTAAAGTCGATATGCCGCTCTTCCCCAAATCAATATCTATCAAATCACCAATAATCTCATTTTTATGTAAAGCTTTTACTTTAGAAGAGGCTGCCTGAGCCAGCCTAACAATCCTTTTGCGCATTTCCGGTATTCCCATTTCCAATCTATCCAATCTTATTGTTTGGATACTTACCTTGAGTATTTTAGCCAATTGCTCATCTGATAAAAAAGGATTGTCAGCAATTTTTTCTTTTACCTTTACCTGCCTTTTTTCTTTACTTAAATTTTTTCCCATAAACTTTTCAAATATAATTTAATTGTATTGAGGGTCCATCTTATAAGCTACCTTTAATGTTAACTAATAGTATATCGCATAATACCTGTGAAAGCAAATACATTAAAAGCCACGCCATTACAGACGTGATGCTCTTTAAATTTAATCTTTCTTTGCTGTATCTTCCCCTTCTTCTGTACAAAGGTATGCCGGATAATCTCTCCTTATCTTTATGAAATTTTTCTTGGGATAGTTTGATATTATTTTATTTATTTACCTTCAGGAAGTGTGTTTTATAGTACCAGGTAATGCGTACAGTGTTAGCTTGTTTTTATAGTCCAATACCCAATTATCACATCAAAGTATTCATGGAATATATGACAACCCAACTCCTTTCCTTAATGGCAGGAATTTACGTTAAATTAAATTTAAAGAGTGCCACAATTATTATATGGCACTCTAATATTATTCTTTAACTCCTACTTTTTAATGAATACTTTTTTCAGAATATTGACAACTTAGGTAGTCTTTGCTTCTTTTTTCTTTTTTTCAGGAATAATCTTTTCTCCATCATAGTAGCCGCAAGATAGGCAGACATGATGAGAAAGCTTATATTCATGGCATCTAGAGCATTCCACGGGATTGATGGGTTTTTCTACCCAATGAGTCCTTCTTTTATCTCTTCTTGCTTTAGAAACCTTTCTTTTAGGATTAGCCAACTCTTTTCCTCCTTTTTATTAGCGATACCTGTTTAACTTAACGAGAAAAATTATATAGAATTATTTTTCTATTTGCAAATATATCTTCGTAATTTTAAAATTACTATAAAATAAGAAATTTAAACTAATTCCTATCGGTAATCACTTTATTGAATTCCCTGGGCTTGTAAAGAGGTAATGGCTATCACATTAGCTATATCATCAACCGAACAACCTCTAGAAAGATCATTTACCGGCTTACGCATTCCCTGGGTGATGGGTCCTATTGCCTCAGATTTAGCCAATCGTTCTACTAACTTATAAGCAATATTGGCAGATTGTAAATCGGGGAATATTAGGACATTTGCTTCTCCGGCAATTTGACTATTAGGAGCCTTTCTCTTTCCTATCTCAGGGACTAAGGCTGCGTCTGCCTGCAACTCACCGTCGACTTTCAAACCAGGAGTCTTCTGTCTTATTATCTCGGTTGCCTTTGCTACCTTATCAACCATAGGATGTTTAGCGCTTCCTTTAGTTGAGAAAGAGAGCATGGCTACCTTCGGCTCAACTCCTATCAATATTTTGGCAGTATTGGCACTTGCTATAGCTATATCAGCTAACTCTTCAGCGTTGGGATCTATACATAAGGCGCAATCGGCAAATACTATTACCCCATTTTCCCCATAGTTGCAATTAGGAACCACCATAATAAAGGAACTGGAAACAATGCTAACTGTGCTGGCTGTTCTTATAGTCTGCAAGGCTGGCCTAAAAACATTTCCGGTAGCATTTATAGAACCAGCCACTAAACCGTCAGCATCATTCTGATACACCATTAAGGCTGCGTAATATAATGGGTCCTGCAGCAGCTTTTTTGCCTCCTCGATAGTCATTCCTTTATGCTTTCTTAATTCAAAGTAAGTATTAGCATAATCTCTTAATGCCTCAGAAGATTCAGGGTCAATAATCTCGATATTCTCCGGAAAACTAACCCCTAACTGATTGGCTGTGGATTTAATTTTTTCTTCTTTTCCTAAAAAAACCAGCTCTGCAAAACCCTCTCGGTAAACTATCTCTGCTGCTTTGATCATTCTGGGTTCTTCCCCTTCCGGCAAAACAATCTTTCTAATTTCTTTTTTGGCCCTCTCCCTAAGCATTTCTGGGATATTCATAAAACTATTACCTCCTGTATTTTAATTCCTATTATCATAAACTCTCGAGCCATGCTCTATTAAACCAATTGCGTGCTCTCTCTTTTAATAAAATTAAGATTGTTATATAATGATTAGCCTGTGGGAAAATTAATATATCTCCACATTATTCAAATGAAAGTATTGTATAATCAAGAGTGGAGTATTCCCTGACTTAAAAACTCAAAATACCGTATAATTATAACACATAATATTTCATTTTTCGAGGAAAGATATGTCAACCTTAGGTATTATTGCCGAATACAATCCTTTTCATAATGGTCACCTATACCACTTACAAAAAGCTAAGGAAAGAACAGGAGCTGAGTATACCATCGCTGTTCTGGGAGGTAATTTTCTACAACGAGGAGAGCCGGCTTTGTGGAATAAATGGGTTCGCACTAAAATGGCTTTGTTGGCTGGCATTGATTTAGTGATTGAACTTCCCTTCGTGTTCGCCACTCAGGATGCTCAGGGATTTGCCCGAGCCGGCGTGAGCATATTAAATGCTTTGGGGATAGTGGACTATATAACTTTTGGTTGTGAAAATGATAATATAGAAACATTTTCAGAAGTTGCCCAATTGATTAGAAAGGAGCCGCCCTATTATAAAGAAATCTTGAAAAGAGAATTAGAAAAAGGATACAGTTACCCTCGGGTTCGAGAAAAAGCCGTCGTTAATTATTTTCAGAAATATGGACCAAATTCTATAGAAACATCGTTAAGTGAGTTAACTTGTTTGTTAAAAAAATCTAATAACATTCTTGCTTTAGAGTATATTATAGCTTTACAATCATTGAACAGTAATATAAAACCGTTGCCCATTTTGAGAATTGGTTCTGATTTTTCTCAAGATAGATGGGAAGGTAAATATTCCAGTGCTAATGCTATAAGGAAACTGATCTGCCGATTTTATTGTTCATCAGAAAAAGAAACTTTAAAAAAAATAAAATCCGTCCTGCCATCTTCGACCTTTCAAATTATTATGGACGAATTAGAGCAAGGCGTAAATCCCGTCCTTGAGTCCAATTTAAATCAAAGTATTCTTGCTAAACTAAGATGCACTTCTGTTATCGATTTAAAAGAAATCAACGGTATCCAAGAGGGATTAGAAAATTTACTTAAAAAGGCTTCCGATTCTGCTGGAAATATAGAAGAGTTAATTCAAATAGTTAAATCAAAACGTTATACCCGTACCAGAATTAAAAGAATTATCATCCATAGCCTCTTTGGTCTATCCAAAAGAGAAATATTGGCCTTTAATAAGAGTGGTCCTCAGTACATCCGTGCATTAGGAATGAGTGCAAAGGGCAGAATAATACTTAAAAAAGCTAAATTAGGGTCAAAATTGCCTTTAATCCTATCATTAAAACATTTTTATAAGAGTAATCAGAAATTAGGAAATAAGGCTATTTTAAGAATGCTGAATTATGATATCTTAGCAACCGATCTTTACGTTTTAGCATATAACTCAACTGGATTAAGAATCGGCAGGCAAGATTTTACTAGAAAAGTCATAATTATTTAATTATATGCTATAGTTTAATTAATCTATTAAAAATTAAGAATAACCGTATTTAGTTTTCAACATTTTTTCTACAAACGGTGGCACTAACTCTCCTATACAACCATTTAAAGAGGCAACCTCCTTGACAATACTTGAGTTTAAATAGGAAAATCTGGTACTGGTTACCATAAAAACTGTCTCTATTTCAGGTGCCATCTTTTTGTTCATAAGGGCAAACTGTGATTCATACTCAAAATCCGAAATAGCTCTCATACCTCTCAATATTATATTGGCGTGATTAGACCTCGCACAATCAATTAATAGGCCTCTGAAGGATTGAACTTCTACGTTTTTAAGTTCTGCTATGACATTTTGTATCATATTTACCTTCTCTTCTATGGAAAAAAGAGATTTTTTTCGAGAATTTTCGGCAACTACAACCACAATTCTATTAAATATCTTTGAGGCTCTGTGAATTATATCTAAGTGCCCATTGGTAATCGGGTCAAAGCTCCCAGGGTAGATAGCTTTTATCATAGGAATCTCCTTTGAAAATATTTTTATGATTTTTTTAAAATAGTTATTTTATTACTGCCGTATTTTTTCTTTTTAACAACTGATAGTTTTTTATAATCCTCTTTTACATCGATATGAGCGGGGTGTTGAGCAACAATAAGGCCGGTTTCTCGCAGAATATTACTTTTTTCAATTCTTTGCATGACTGTTGAAATACATTTTTGATGATAAGGAGGGTCTAAAAAAATAATATCAAACTTTTTTTGATTCAAGTTAAGTAATTCAATAGCTTTAAGGCAATCTATTTTAACAATATCAAAAACTCCATTTTGTCTAATTTTTTTTAAATTTTTTTTGATTAGCTCTATTGCTTTTTTGTCTATTTCTACGAAGGTGACTTCTTTTGCACCTCTGCTGATTGCTTCTATTCCTACGGCTCCAGTTCCGGCAAAAAGATCTAAAAATTCTGCTTCCATGATCCCGGCTCCGATTATGCTGAATAGCGCTTCTCGTACTTTGCCGGGTGTTGGTCTGATATTGTTATTGGTAAATGTTTGCAATTTAAATCCCTTATAGATACCCGCTATAATTCTCATACAATTTTATCCATTCTATTTTCTGAATAGAGTTCTGTTGAGCTTTTCAGAAATAAAACATTTATACACTTTTTAAAAACTACTTGATTATTAATACCTTTTTATGATAAAATAAAATTTGTTATTTTTCAAGGAGATAGACTGGAGGAACTTATAATGGCAAAATGTGATGTATGTGGCAAAGGCCCACAGTTCGGTAAACAGATTAGCCACTCACATAGACTAACTAATAGAAAATGGTCGGTTAATATCCAAAGAGTAAGGGCAAATATAAATAATTCTATAAAAAAACTGAATGTTTGTACCCAATGTTTAAAATCAGGCAAGGTGAATAAAGTTACTTAATTTAAATAGTATTCTGCAAGCTTTTTTTAAATTCTTTTAAGAGATAAATGTTGTCTCAATAAAAAGCATTGCCCGAGCAGAAATAAAAAAATCAACTCATAAAATGTCCAAATGGAAATCTTTTTGGACATTTTTTAATGAAGATTGGAAATCACCTATTCTGGATTAAATCTTTAATTTTTGTAATTATTTTATTGGTTACCCATTCAGGCGTAGAGGCTCCTGAGGTTATCCCTGTAAATCTTTTATTCTTGAACCAGTTTTTATTAAGTTGTTTTTCATCTTCTATGTGATAAGTTTCTATACCTGCTCTTTTACTTAAATTAGCTAATTTGCCGGTGTTGGCACTATTTTTACCGCCTATAACGATCATCAAATCAACTTTTTTAGCCAATTCCCTCGTTGCCTGTTGCCGTAATACAGTTGCTTTGCATACAGTATTAAAAACCCTTAATTCTTCTGTATAATCTATCATTGCTTTAACTATATTTCTAAAATGCTCTATATCTTTAGTGGTTTGCGACAGCAATCCACTTTTTTTACGAATTTTATCTTGTTTTATTTCTATTAGACCATCAATTGACTGAATAACCAGGGCTTGGCCATCTATGTAACTGAGCAGACTTCTAATCTCAGGATGACTTCTATCGCCGAAAACAATTATCTGATAGCCTTCTCTTTTCAATATAGTAACGATTTTTTGCAACCTTTTAACATAGGGGCAAGTAGTATCTATCAAAGTTATATCATGACTTTGGGCATATTTTTCTTCACTTAAAGAAATACCATGAGCTCTAGAAATAAGGTATTTATGGGAAGGAACTTCTGTAATTTCTTTCACAAAGTTAATATCTTTTTTTTTGAATTTTCTGATAACCTGTGGGTTGTGGATAATTTCTCCCAACATATAAATATCATTAACTGGAAGGTCTTTAAGTGCTTCCTCGGCTTTTTTTATAGCTCTTTTAACACCAAAACAAAATCCAATATCCTTAGCTTTTATTATTTCCATATCGATCTCTCTTTATACTCTTTACCCAATCTAACATTTCTGTAATTACTTCATCAACAGTTTTATTAGAGGTATCAACGAGTATAGCACCATCGGGTTTAATCAAAGGTGCCGTCTTCCTCTTACTGTCAATATGATCACGATTGATAATCTCTTTTTTTACCTCTGCAAAGGAAATTTTATAACCTTTCTCTAATTGCTCCAGATACCTTCTCATTATTCTGGTATGTTCATCGGCAGTAATAAAAAATTTTAAATCAGCATAGGGAATAATTACTGTTCCAATATCTCTTCCTTCCATCACTACTGAGTTATTTTTAGCTAACAGGCGTTGAAGGGGGATTAAATTCTTTCGTACAGAGGAATGTTCAGCTACGAAGGATACTTTTTTATCAACTTCGGGACTATGTATTTTATCGGTAATTGATTTAAGGTGAGAAACGAGATTGGTTGCGTTATTACAATATCCTTGCAGGTATTTTTCTACAATTTCAAAAGATAACTTTTGCATTGTCTGCGAGTTGTTCACGTTCAGTTTCTCCTTTAAGGCGCAATAAGTAATATAGCGATACAAATCACCGGTATTAATATAATGAAATCCCAACCTTTTAGCCAATTCTCCCGCAACTGTGCTCTTGCCTGCTCCTGCAGGTCCATCGATGGTAATAATTATTCCCATATAACCTATTTAATAATATATTTCCTCTTTATTTTCTAAAATTTTTTATCTTCCTGACTTCCCGTTCAGTTAAATATCGATACTTTCCGCATGGCAAACCATCCATATTTAAAATACCTATCTTAGTCCTTTTTAATTCTAAAACCTGATAACCTAAGAAAGAAAACATTCTTCTAATTTGTCTTTTTTTCCCTTCATGTATAGATATTTCCAAGAGAGAATAATAATTATTTTGTTTTATTATTTTGACCTGACAAGGGCTAGTGGTAAAATTAGTGCTTAATGGTATTCCTTCCTGTAATAATTTTAGATCATTAGCACCTGGGGCTCCTCTTACTTTTACCTGATATGTTTTTTTAATCTTTTGCCGGGGATGAGTTATTTGATGAATTAACGCACCATCATTTGTTAAAAGAATTAAACCTTCAGAATCCAAATCCAATCGCCCCGCATAATTTAATTTAGTTTCTATCCCTTGTAACAAATCATAAATAGTTGGTCTGCCAAAAGGGTCATGATAGGTGCATAGATATCCACTTGGTTTATTTAATAAGACATGAACTCTCTGAACATTTTGTTCGACAACTTTATTATCTACTAATATTCGGTCAACATCGGGATTAATCTCCATACCCAATTTAGTTATTTGAGTACCATTAACTTTTACTCTTCCTTGAACAATTAATTTTTCACATTTTCTTCGAGAATCAATCCCCATATTAGCTAAAAATTTATGTAATTTCATTTTTTTCATTTTGAATTTCTAATTCCTCTAAAGGTGGTAAATCCGTCATATCTCTTAACCCAAAACGCAATAGAAACTTTTCCGTAACTCTGTACTGAAAAGGGTTACCCGGGGCTTTTTTTCTACCTTTGATTTTAATCAAACTATTTTTTAAAAGGTTCAACAATACAGTGCTACAATCCACACCTCTTATTTTTTCAATTTCCAAACGGGTTATTGGTTGATTATAGGCAATAATGGCCAATGTTTCGATGGAAGCCTTTGATAGAGCATGTTTTCTTTCACTATGAAATAATTTTTTTACCCATTGTGAATATTCAGGTTTGGTGGCAATAGAAAAGCCGCCAGAAACCTCTTGAATAAAAAAAGGCCGATTATCAAGCCGATATTCATCCTGTAATCTCTCTATTAATTGTTTTATCTCTTCTGTGCTTTTTTCGGTTATTTCTGCGAGCTTTTTAACAGAGAGAGGTTTATTAGCTACAAATAACAGTATCTCAATTATTTTGTGCCACTTATTCACTGCTATTGAATTATCTTTTTCTTTAATTTTTCGTCTTCCTTTCGGTAAAAAACTATTTCTGCAAAGTTTTGTGATTGACAGTAATCTACTCTATTTTGGCAGATCAAATGCAATAAAGCTAAAAATATAATGATTATTTCCATTCTGGAGCCATCTTTCGGTATTATCTGACTGAAGGTTAGTTTATTTTTAGTTCTTAAAAATATTTCTTCAATCTCTTCCATTTTTTTTCTAATATTATCTTTGTTATGCCTATAATTTGTGGTATCGTGATTTTTATTTCTGCTTAGAATTTCTTCAAAAGCCAATATTAGTTCGGTATAATCATTTTCTGTTGGTGGCTCATCAAGACTTTGTGAAGAATCAAGACGGGGAAAATAGATTTCTTTTTGTTTAAATTCTTTTTCAACAAGTATCTCGACTAATGCTTGATATTTTTTATATTCTATCCAATAATCTTTTTTAAGGTAATTTGCATCATTTTCAACTTCGCCAACATCATGCTCCAAGGAGCAGGGCAGCAATAGGTTTGATTTCCAAAAGATAAGCTCAGAAAGAGCTATTAAAAAATTTGCTACAATTTCTAAATTAATCGATTCGAAATTGGCCCTTAGCAGATACGATAAATATTCCTCTATAATTTTTAATAAAGATACACTGTTAGCCTCTATATCCCCATCTCTTGCTTTTTGATATAACGATTGGGCATGACTCGACATTTGCTCTAATTTAAAAACTGTAGAATTATTATTGGACATAGTCAATTCTCATAGCCTTTTTGACTTCTACTAAAGTAGTTTGAGTAACCTTTCTTGCTTCTTGACTACCTTTATTTAGCACATCCCAGACTAACTGCCTATTGTTTTCATAATATTTCCTTTTTTCTCTAAAAGATTGCAATGACTTACTCAATATTGCTGCCAAATGATTTTTGCATGCTACACAACCTAATTGAGCATTACGGCATTTTTGTTCAATTTTGGGCAGTTCTTTTTTATTAAATATCCTGTGATAATCAAAAACTACGCAAATTTCAGGGTGACCTTTGTCAGTCAATCTTATCTTTTCCGGATCAGTTATCATAGACATAATCTTGGTCTTAATTATTTCCGGCGAATCCGATATATTGATATTGTTTTTTAAGCTTTTACTCATTTTTCGACCATCGGTCCCTAATATTTTAGGGGTAGGGGAAAGTTTTAGCTCCGGGATAACAAAAACATTATGATAAAGACTATTAAACCTTCTACCGATTTCTCGAGTTAATTCTATATGAGGAGATTGGTCTTCACCAACAGGGACGGCATTAGCGTTGTAAATCAATATATCAGCAGCCATTAAAACGGGGTAGCCAAGTAATCCATAGCCCATATTCTCTTTCAAATCCAAATCTCTCACCTGCTCTTTTACTACCGGGTTTCTCTCTAACCAGGATAGCGGTGTAATCATCGATAAGAGCAGATGCAATTCAGCATGCTCCGGAACATGTGATTGGATTAGCAGAGTACTTTTTTCGGGATCTATCCCAGCACTCAACCAGTCTATTACCATCTCAATTATATTCTCTTTCATCATCTCGGTACTCTCAAAACCAGTAGTAAGTGCGTGCCAATCAACTACTCCAAAAAAACACCGGTATTCCTCCTGTAATTTTATCCAGTTGTCTAACGCACCAAAATAATTTCCCAAATGCAATTTCCCCGTTGGTCTCATTCCGCTAAAAATTACGCCTTTCATTAAAATTTTCTCCTTCTCTATTTTTCAGCAAAATTAACATATTTAAATTTTTATATGAAGATATGGTAAATATAATCCACTATAGGTAAGACAACTTTACTTATAATACCTGAAACAAACAAGAATAGTATTATCAGCATACCATAGGTTTGATTTATACTATCATACTGTCGTGCCAAATCTTCCGGTAATAGGCCTGCTAAAATATGATGCCCGTCCAAGGGTGGAATTGGTATTAGATTAAAAAAAGCCAAAGCAATATTAATAAATACACCGGTATGCAGCAAAGTAAGCCAGCCCTGTATTAATCGAAACCAAAAATAAGAATTGAGTGTTAAATTTTTTAAAAGAAAATAGTTTATTTTTAATAATATAGAAAAAAGGAAGGCAACTATAATATTTGACAATGGGCCAGCCAGAGAAACTTTAACCATATCTATCCTGGGATTATTCAAATTATCATAATTAACAGGAACCGGTTTGGCCCAGCCAATACGAAAGAGCAATAACATAATAGTTCCTACCGGGTCGAGGTGTGCCAGAGGATTCAACGTTAAACGACCGGCAAGCTTTGCAGTGGAATCTCCATGGTAATGGGCAACAAGGCCGTGGGCATATTCATGAACTGTTATGGCAATCAGGACTACCGGGATACTCCAGACAACATTTAAAACATTTTCTAACATATAATCAGACAATTCCTTTTTCTAACATTTTTTTAATAAAGTTTATTTCTTCTACCCGATTATGCAGAATACCATTCATTTGTAAATAAAAAATTAGCTTTAATATTTTAGCATAAACCGGACCTGGTTTCATTCCTAAATCGGTTAAATCACTTCCAGAAATAAAAATTGTTGTTTTCTTATATATTTCAAGAAAATTTTCCACTCTTTCTTTGATAAGGCTATTTTTTCCCTCTTCTAACATTATGGTCATTAAGAACTCATTGGGTTTATTGTGTAGAAAGTAATAGATGTTGCTAGGGGTTAAATTTTTTCTCTTTAAAAATTCAATAGAATCATCTTTATATTCAATGATACTTGTTATTGTTTCAACTATGTCTTTATTCAATTCAATTTTCTTAGTAAGTTTTCTGATATCTAACTTAGAAAACTGTATTAAATAAAAAAGATATAGAACACTTTTATTAACCCTTTCAGCTGGAAATCTATCAGACCAGTATTTAAAGAAAGTTTCAATTTGTTTAAAACGACTAATCAAACCAGGTAACAGAGAAAATTGTGGCATTATCCCGGCAAGAATTCCTAATTCGTCCATTCTCTTCAAAATCTTTATAGGATCTCTTTCTTTTAATATAATTAGAAGCTCCTCACTAAGTCTCTTTTTCCTAATACGGGAAATTAAACCTTCTTTAACAGCCTTGGCTAAAAACTTTTCGGTAGAATATTCCATGGAAAAATTGTATCTCTTTTCAAATCTAACAGCCCTGATAATTCGGGTAGGGTCTTCAGTAAAACTGAGACTATATAGTATCCTGATTTTTTTTAATTCCAGGTCCCTCATTCCACCATAAAAATCTAATATTTTGCCAAAATATTCTTGATTAAGCTGAATGGCTATTGCATTAATAGTAAAATCTCTGCGATATAAATCTTTTTTTATAGAAGCAAACTCAACCTCAGGTAAAGCAGCCGGAAATTCATAAAATTCTCTTCTGGCTGAGGCAAAATCAATTTTAATTCCATTAGGTAATAATACTGCCGCAGTTTTAAATTTATGATGGATTTTTATTTTACCCTTTACTCTTTTACAGAAATATTTAGCAAATTTTATGGCATCCTCTTCAATAACAATATCTATATCTAAATTGGTAACTCCTAATAATAAATCTCTTACTATGCCTCCTACCATGAATACTGAATAACCTAAACGATCTCCAGTTTTACCAATCTGGAGCAAAGCAGATAGAGCATCTTTGCTAAAATATTGATACATCAAAGTTTTTATTTTTTCTTTGCTATATCGATAACGTTCCTTGCTCTTTTCAAATAAAAAATGTGATTCCCTGCTGATATCCATTTCTCCATGTAAACTTCTAATTAAATCTGTGCGAGTTATAATGCCTTTTAATTTTCCATGTCGACTTAGAACTAAAACCCTACCAACATTATATCTAATCATTAACTCCTGCACCTCTAATACCGGGGTTTTAGGGTTAACACTGATAATATTTTCAGACATGTATACAGAAACTGTTTCTTGCTCATAATTATGGTGCTTTGCTTTGTAAATCTCCTGTCGGGTAATAATACCCACTAATCTGCCATTATCCATTACCGGAAAACCATTATGTCCATAGCGAAGCATAATCTTATTTGCTTCTTCTATAGTGGTATTTACATCTAAAGTTTTAACTGGAGTTGTCATAATATTTTTGGCCAGTGTTTCAGATTTGATATGTTTCTCTAGCAATTTTTTTATTCTGTTTTCGGCATCCTCCAAAGATAAATCTCGTATTACTGCTGATGCTGCTTGATTGTGACCTCCCCCTCCTAAGGTTTTCAAAATTTTTCCAACATTTACAGAATTGCGATTACTCCGAGCTACCAAATAAATCCTATTTTTCATCTTAACCAGCACAAAAATAATATCACTGTTTAAAATATCCATTAGTTTATGGGTAACCAAGGCCAAACCCTCAATATACTCTTTAGCTCCAGCATTAGCAAACAGCACACTGATACCTTTAAAATACAATTCCCGAGAGGTAGTAATAAGCTGATTTAACAGTTTTTTTTGTTCAGGATTTAATCTTATATTAGTAAATTTGTTTATAGTCCTTAAATCAACCCCAACTGAAAATAGAAAGCTTAAGGCATCAATATCGTCTTTGGCAGTAGTGGGAAAAGACAAAGAACCGGTATCTTCATAGATTCCAAGTGCAAATAGAGTTGATTCTAAGGGAGTTATGGGGATATTATCTTTAATAATCTTTTTTAATAATATAGTAGTAGTGGCTCCAACTTTTTCAATTATATTCTTAGCAGAGCTGATATCATTTTCCGTGGAAGGATGGTGGTCATAAATAATAATGGAAAGGTCTTTTTTAGATATTATTGTTTCAAACTGACCTATTCTATCTCTCTGCCTTGTATCAACAAGAATTATCTCAGTTACTACTTCCAAGTCTATTTCTTTTAAGCCAGAAACCCCTAAAGTATTTCCGTACAATAAGAGAAATTTTCGAACATTTTCCTCAATTGCGCCAGGAAAAACTGCTAATGCATCTGGATATATCTTCTTAGCAGCAATCATAGCGGCGAGACAATCGAAATCAGCACTAATATGACCAACGATTACCCTCATATCCTCAACCCATCTCATGGCATATTGTTAAAACATTGTGAATAGAGTAATAATTATTTAAAAACACTTTAGTGAGTATAGTGTCAATCAATTCAAAAATGCAGGAAATTGATAGAATGTTCTAAATTAGCTAATAACTTTTAATATTAAAGGTTTTCCTTCAGGCCTTTTATCTGTGGTATGGAAGGCTTTGAGGATGCTATCCTTAATTAAATCATATTTTTTTTTATCGTTATAATAGACAGTGGCCAGGGGTTCTTTCTCATTCACCCAATCCCCAATTTTTTTTCTTAGTACTATACCAACAGATAAATCTATGTCATCACCTTTTTTCATTCTACCTGCCCCTAATAACATGGTAGATTGGCCAATAATCCTGGCTTCAACTTTTTTTACGAAGCCCCTAAAGGGGGAGTTAATATCTTTTTTGTATTTTGCCCTGGGAAGTAATTTAGGCTCTCTTATCTGATTTACATTACCCTTTTGATTATCAACTATTTCCATAAATTTAGTTAAAGCACTGCCGTTGGCTATAATTTTTTTTAATAATTTAATCCCATCTTTCTGTTTGTTCACAATTCCAGCAGCCATTAACATATAAGAACCCAAAAAAAGACATATTTCTTTTAAATCAGAGGGGCCTTTATTATTCAGCAGTTCAAGCGCTTCTTGGACTTCTAAGGAATTACCAACCGCATATCCCAAAGGTTGTTCCATAGAGGAGATTACGGCATAGGTTTTTTTATGGTTACTTTTACCGATATTAACCATTATTTCACCTAAAGAGATTGCATCTTCAAAATTGTTTAAGAATGCACCTTCTCCAACGGTGACATTTAATACGAGGGCATCAGCCCCACCAGCAATTTTTTTACTCATAATACTACTAGCCATTAAAGGGATTGAATTTATAGTGCCGGTCACATCTCTTAAGGCATAGATTTTATGGTCAGCCGGCGCAATATTAATAGTAGAACCGATAATAGAGGCATTTATTTTTTTAACACTGCTAATAAAATTTTCCACAGTTAAGTCAGTCTTGAAATTAGCTATCGATTCCAATTTATCAACAGTACCGCCGGTATGCCCTAAAGCTCTCCCTGATATTTTTGGCACCGGGACACCTGCGGCAGCTACCATGGGGATTAAGGCTATGGTGGTCTTATCACCAACCCCTCCTGTGCTATGCTTGTCTACTTTGATTCCCGGAATGGAACTTAAGTCAATTATTTCTCCAGACTTAGCCATAGACATGGTCAATTTATTGATTTCCTGATAATTCATACCATTAAACCAAATAGCCATAAGCAGAGCAGACATCTGGTAATCTGGAATACTACCCTCTAAATATCCATTAAGAGCAAAATCAATCTCGGATTCATTAAGGGTTAATCTATTCTTTTTTTTCTCAATAATACTAATAATATCCATAATATGTAATTATTTCCGGTACTAAAGTATTCTTACTATCTATAAATGCCTCATTCGTTGACTCAAGGTGGCATTGATTTAACTATTATATTTTAAAAAATTCGACTTTAAGTTATTCTTCTATAAAAACACATAATGTTTAAAGAAAAAGGGGCACAAAGACCAAGGCTACAATGGACATTGCCTTTATCAAAATATTCATAGATGGGCCGGCAGTATCTTTAAAGGGGTCACCAACCGTATCGCCAATTATTGCAGCCTGATGAGCAGGGGAGCCAGAACCGCCAAAGTTCCCTTTTTCAATATATTTCTTAGCATTATCCCATGCTCCGCCAGCATTAGCCATCATAATTCCTAAAAATACTCCCATTACTGTTGAGCCTAACAGTAATCCGCCTAAAGCCTCTGCACCAATTAAGACTCCTACTAAAATAGGTACTGTAATAGCGATTATTCCCGGAACAATCATCTCTTTTAAGGCGCCTTTTGTACTTATATCAACACACTTTTCTGGTTCTGGCTTGGCGGTTCCTTCCTTGAGACCAGGTATTTCACGAAACTGTCTTCGTACTTCTTCAATCATTAGAAAAGCAGTTTTGCCCACTGCTTCCATGGTAAGTGCTGCAAATAAAAAAGGCAGAATAGCTCCGATAAAAATACCGATTAAAACTATTGGCTTGGTAATGCTGATGGTTTCGAGATTAACAGACTGGGTATAAGCACTAAATAGAGCGAGCGCAGTTAAAGCTGCTGAACCGATGGCAAATCCTTTTCCAATAGCTGCCGTGGTATTTCCAACTGCATCAAGGGAATCGGTAATTTCCCGAACCTCGGGGGCCAAACCGGCCATTTCGGCTATACCGCCGGCATTATCGGCAATGGGACCATAGGAGTCTACAGACACGGTCATTCCTACAATAGAGAGCATCCCTACTGCAGCAACAGAAATACCATAAAAGCCGGCAAAGTAATTCGAAATATAAATAGACAGGGAGATAACTATAATAGGAATAGCTGTACTCTTTAAACCTAGAGCAAAACCTTCAATGATAGTGGTAGCAGCACCTGTTAAAGAGGCTTTTGATAACCTTTGGACCGGAAAATACTCATATGCTGTATAGTACTGGGTAACAAAGCCGATAATTACCCCGGCAATTAAACCTGAAATTGTAGCAAAAAATACGGCTAAATTACCGAATAGAGTCAATGACAGGATTAACGATGAAATAATTACTAAAAATCCGCTAACATAAGTTCCAATATTTAAGGTGTTATGAATATTTTTACTATCTTTAGGTGTCACAAAGAAAGTAGCAATTATTACAGAAACCGCACCACAAGCAACAAGTATTAAGGGATATACAACATAATTAACCGAGTCGTACAATAAACTTCCTAAAATCATAGTAGAAATAATGGAACCGACGAATGATTCGAATAAATCCGCTCCCATTCCAGCAACATCGCCAACATTATCGCCAACATTATCTGCTATTACCGCCGGATTTCGGGGATCATCCTCCGGAATACCTGCTTCAATCTTACCCACCAAATCTGCTCCCACATCAGCAGCCTTGGTAAAAATTCCTCCTCCTACCCTAGCAAATAAAGCAATGGAGCTGGCACCCAGAGCAAAACCGTTAATTAAATTAGGGTCATCAATAAAATAGTATAGGATACCTATTCCTACTAAACCAAAACCTGCAACCGATAACCCCATTACAGCTCCACCCGAAAAAGCTATTTTTAATGCCTTGTTTAAACCTGATTCCTGAGCAGCAAAGGTAGTTCGGGAATTGCTTTTTGTGGCAACTTTCATACCGATTAAACCAGTTAAAGCAGAACATGTTGCACCTACAGCAAATGATAACCCAGTTATACTACCCCTGACCCAAACTATTACTAGCGTAACTGTCAATACAAAAAAAACTAAAATGGAGTATTCTCTTTTTAAAAAAGTCATGGCTCCCTGTTCAATAGAATGGGACAATTGTACCATTATTTCATTGCCCGGGCTTTCACTTAAAATCCGCCTCGCCAGTATCATGGCGTATAACAAGGCAAGAACACCGCTTAAAATTGAAAGAAGTTTAAGTACTGCCATATTTCATAACGCTCCTTTTGTCAATTATACTTTTAAAGTACAGAATGATTGTTCTATGCACAATTCTATATAAATATTTTAACACGCAACAGAAATAGAGGTGATCCTTAATTCTTAAACTTAAGAAAATAGTTCACCTCTATTCTGAATATATTTGTTTTTTCTTACTAATCATTGTACTCATTGCTATTTTCTTGCATAGCAGCCTGTGCCGCCGCTAATCTGGCAATAGGCACTCTAAAGGGAGAACAACTGACATAGTTCAGGCCAGCTCTATGGCAGAATTCAACTGAATTAGGTTCACCGCCATGTTCTCCACAGATACCAATTTCTAAATCAGGATTAGCTTTTCTCCCCAATTCCACTCCTATTTTTATTAATTTGCCAGCACCCTCGACATCGATTACCTCAAAAGGATTATCTTTTAAGATACCCTCTTCCACATATTTCATTAGGAACTTACCTTCAGCGTCATCACGACTAATGCCAAAAGCGGTCTGAGTAAGGTCATTCGTTCCAAAAGAGAAGAACTCGGCATAGGTGGCTATCTCATCGGCTGTTAGGGTTGCTCTGGGTAATTCGATCATGGTGCCTATTTTGTAGGCTAGTTCTATCTTTTCTTTTGTCAACAATTCTCGGGCTATTTTTTTGATGCTATTGTAAATAGGTATTAATTCGTTAACATGGCTAACCAGGGGAATCATAATTTCGGGTTTTACTTCAACACCTTGCTTCAGCAATTCCTTGCTTGCTTCGAATATCGCCCTTGCCTGCATCTCGTATATCTCCGGATACGTTAAACCTAAACGGCATCCTCTTAAGCCGAGCATGGGGTTCATTTCACGTAAACCTGTAATTCTTTCCAAAAGATCTTCTTGCCTTTTCAGCTCCTGATTATCCTCCTTAGTCAACCTCAAGGTGGTGACCTTAATCAGTGTCTCTTCATAATTAGGCAAGAATTCATGTAAGGGAGGATCAAGAAGTCTAATAATTACCGGTAAGCCATGCATGGCTTTAAGGATTCCCATAAAATCAGCTTTTTGTAAGGGCAATAACTTATCAAGAGCGTTCTGTCGAGACACTTTATCGTCTGCCATAATCATAGCCTGCACAATGGGCAAACGTTCCGCTGCCATAAACATATGCTCAGTCCTACATAAACCAATGCCCTCTGCACCCAGGTCTCTGGCTTTTTGAGCATCCTCAGGGGTATCAGCATTAGCGTATACTCCCAATCTTTTAATATCATCTGCCCAAGAAAGTAATAATTCGAATTCTTTACTCATTTTTGGTTCAATCATAGGGACTTCACCCTCAAAAACATGGCCACTACCACCATCAATAGTAATATAATCACCCTTTTTTATGGTTTTACCATCGGCTTTAAAAAGCTCTTTGCCTAAATTTATATTGATACCACTGCAACCGGCTACACAAGGCATACCCATTCCTCTGGCAACTACTGCGGCATGGCTGGTCATACCCCCTTTGCTGGTCAAAGTTCCCTTAGCAGCAACCATACCATGAATATCATCAGGAGTGGTTTCGGGTCTAACTAAAATTACCGATTCACCATTTTTACCTCTCTCTTCTGCTTCATCAGCTGTAAAAACAACTTTGCCAGATGCTGCTCCAGGTGATGCCGGTAAACCTTTAGCAATTGGCTCAATCTTAGCGCTGGAGTCAATTCTGCGGTGGAGGAGTTGGTTAAGCTGCAGAGGATCTATTCTACTCACTGCTGTTTCTTTATCAATTATGCCCTCTTTAACCATATCAGTAGCAATTTTTAAGGCTGCCTGAGCAGTCCTTTTACCATCACGAGTTTGCAGAATAAAAAGTTTGTTTTTTTCTATGGTAAATTCGTAATCTTGTACATCTTTATAATTTTTCTCTAAAATATGTACTGTAGAAATCAATTGCTCATAAACATTCGGCATATCGTTCTTCAATTCTTCCAACGGTTTAGGAGTTCTAATTCCAGCTACTATATCTTCTCCTTGTGCATTCAAAAGGTACTCACCAAAATTTTCTTTCTCGCCAGTAGAGGGATTTCTGGTAAAGCCAACACCGGTACCGGAATCATTGCCCATATTACCAAATACCATCTCCTGTACATTTACCGCAGTACCGAGGTCATTGGGAATTTTATGTATCTTCCTGTAAGTAACCGCTCGCTTATTATCCCAAGAATTAAAAACTGCTTCAATGGACATTCTGAGCTGTTTTTGGGGATCATGAGGAAAGTGCTTGCCGCTTTTTTCAAAGACCAACTCCTTATACTGTTTTACGATTTCTTTTAATCCGACCGTACTGATTTCAGAATCTATTGCTACGTTTTCTTTTTCTTTCATCTGGTCTAAAATATGTTCAAAAAGATCACCTTTTATATCCATAACTACATTGGCGAACATCTGAATAAATCTTCTATAGCTATCATAAGCAAATCTTTCATTGCCAGATTTTCTGATTATTCCTTTAATTGTATCTTCATTCAAACCTAAATTCAAAATGGTGTCCATCATACCCGGCATAGAGATGGCGGCTCCTGAACGTACAGATACTAACAGTGGATTCTCACTGTCTCCGAAAGTCTTTCCGGAACTTTCTTCTAATTTGTTAAGGTTTTCTTGTACTTGTTCTTCCAAATCTTCCGGAAATTTTTTCTGATTCTTAGTATATTCAATGCAGGCCTCGGCAGTAATAGTAAAACCCTTGGGGACAGGTAACCCCATTCTGGTCATTTCTGCCAAATTGGCACCTTTACCTCCCAACAGCCTTTTCATCTCCTTATTTCCTTCATCAAAGAAATGTACGTATTTTTTCATTATGGTCTCCTTTATTATTTATGTAAGAACAGATTCATAAGTATTGTTACCAAACTTAAAGCTAATTAGTATTATTAACCTTAGCCAAGGCAATTTTGGTCAAATCGGCAACCGAGAAATACAGATTAGCAATAGACTTTAACAATGCTAAACGATTTTTACGGATTTTATCATCTTCTACCATCACTAATACCTTATTGAAAAAGAGGTCGATCGGTTTATTCATTATTTCTAAACTAGTAAACACATCACTATATCTCTGTTCAGAAAGTAATTTTTCAATAGCTTCATTCAATTCTAGGTAGGTATTATAAAGTTCAACCTCTTCTTTTTCCTGCAAAAGAGCTCGGTGAATCTTCAATTCAGTTGAATTTTTAGATAAATTATAAGCTCTGGCAGCTGCCGTTATAGTATGAGCAAATTCAGAAGTATCATAGATTTTTTGAAGAGCTTCAATGCGAGTTAAAACATCAAGAATATTATCCGGTCTTTTGGCAAATACGGCATCAATCATATCATACTTGTATTTTTTTTCTAAAAGAAGATGACGAAAACGTTGAAAAATAAAATCTTTAATAAGCAAATTGATTGCGCTATCTATCAAGCAATTTTCTTTTTTCATATTCTTGCTCTCGGTTAATAGACTAGTATTTAAATTAATTATTTTATTGATGGAAAAATTTAATTTATTAAACAAAACAATATTAATAATCCCTAATGCCTGCCTTCTTAAGGCATAAGGGTCCTGCGACCCATCTGGCGCCATTCCATTAATGAAACAGGAAACAATATTGTCTAATTTATCAGAGATACTCAGTATGCTACCGGTTATAGTAGTTGGGAAATTATCGCCTGAAAACCTTGGCAAATATTGCTCAGAGATGGAAAGGGCTACCTGTGGGGCTTCTCCTTGAAGCAGAGCATATTCCCTCCCCATAATACCCTGTAATTCGGGAAACTCTTTCACCATCTCTGTTACCAGATCCGATTTACATAATCGGGCTGCCCTTTTTAATATTTTTAAGGTTTCGGAATCTAAACCGAGTTCGACACCAATATCCTGAGACAATACTATTAATCTGGAAACTTTGTCAAAAACAGTTCCCAAGCCCTCTTGAAAAATAACATTATTCAGCTTTTCAATATTGTTATCCAGAGGTTTTAAACCTGATTTGGTCAGTTTTTGGTCTTCTTGGTAAAAAAATTTGGCATCCTCTAACCGTGCCTTTAAAACCCTTTCATTGCCATGCACAATAGATTTAGCATACTGCTCCTCGTTGCCGTTTATTACTACTAAGAAAAACGGTAAGAGCAAGTTTTTGTTCTCATAAACGGGAAAATATTTTTGATGTTTAACCATTACCGCTGTCAACACTTCGACAGGTAAATAGAGGTATGTTTTATCAAAGCTACCCAGCAATACTTTAGGATATTCTGTCAAATTTTTTACTTCTTCTAATAAAGTCTGCTCTATACATTCTTGGCCTTTAACCTTTTCAATCTTTTTAGTTATCTGGTTTTTTATCATTTCCTTACGTAACTCAGGATCAATCACTACATGGTTTTTTATCATAGCCATAAAATAATCATCAGCATTCTTTATTTTTAAGGGACCTGTTGTAAGAAGGCAATGTCCGTAGGTAACTCTATCAGAGGTTAAAGAACCCCAATTAAAAGATATTATCCTATCATTATACAAGGCTAATAACCAGCGTATCGGTCTAATAAACCTCATAGGGGTAGTCCCCCATTTCATTGATTTGGGTAAACTTAGCCCCGTAATTAGATTAAGGCAAATTTCAGACAATAACAATTCAGTCTTTTCCCCTTTTATCTTTTTAAGGGCAAACACATAATCACCCTTATCAGTCTTTTCAATTATTAGTTTTTCCGGTCTAACCTGATTTGCTTCAGCAAATTTAAGGGCAGCTTTTTGAATTACACCTTCCTTATCAAATGCAACTGCAGCTGATGGTCCCTTAACTTTATGAGAAACATCCTGTTGTCTTTCTAAAATGCCTTCGATTAATAAAATTAGCCGTCTAGGTGTCCCAAAAGTAGATATATTGTTATAACCTATTCGTTGTTCTTTCAGCATATCATGAGCATTCTTTTTTAAACTTTCTAAAATATGGTCGATATATGCCGCTGGTATCTCTTCTGTACCTATTTCTAAAAGAAGTTTATTCATTGTTCTTGTCCTTGCTTGTAATCATTAATGGAAAACCAAGTTCTTCTCTTAGCTGAATATAGAGTTCAGCACATCGCTTAGCCAGTTCCCTGACTCTGCCAATATGCCCTGTTCTTTCAGTGACACTGATGGCACCTCTGGCATCTAATAAATTAAAAACATGAGAGCATTTTAAAGTGTAATCATAAGCAGGAATGGTTAATTTTTTCAGTATTAGCTGTTGCGCTTCCTTTTCAAACATATCAAATAAAGTAAAGAGCATGCTTATATCAGCTTCTTCAAAGTTATACTTTGATTGTTGGACCTCGTTCTGGTGCTGAATTTCCCCATAAGTAATTCCTTTATTCCAAAAAAGCTCATAAATATTATCTTTTTTTTGCACAACCATGGCCAAGCGTTCTAGCCCATAGGTAATTTCAACGGGTATTGGGTTTAAGTCTATTCCTCCAGCTTGTTGAAAATAGGTGAATTGAGTAATTTCCAAACCATCTAAAACCACTTCCCAGCCTAAGCCCCAAGCTCCAAGGGTAGGCGCCTCCCAATCTCCTTCCATAAACCTTATATCATGCTCTCTACGGTAAATACCTATCTTTTCCAAACTTCTTAAATACATTTCTTGAACATTTTCAGGCGATGGTTTAATAATTACTTGAAATTGGTAATGCTGCTGGACCCTGTTAGGATTGTCACCATAACGACCATCAGCAGGTCTCCTGGAAGGCTCAACATAGGCAACTTTCCAGTATTCTGGGCCAAGCACTCTTAAAAATGTTGCGGGGTTCATAGTACCGGCCCCCACTTCAGTATCATAAGGGGTAAGAATGGCACAACCTTGTTTCCCCCAATATCTTTCTAAATTGAATATGATATCCTGTATAAACATTTATTATAACTTCTTTCTTACTATTTTATGTTAAATGATAATATGAATTATAAATAAAATCCCTCTCTATTAAAATAAAATTGTTAAATGTATTTTATTCGTTGGAAAGAGGGATTAAAACAATAAAGTTTCCGATATTTATTTTTTTACCCGTTTCCATCAATAGGCAATAATTGAAACAAATTTCTGTTTTAATGCCATAAATATATCAAAACCAAATTATGATGTCAAAAATACTGTGTTAACAATACTATTAGAATAAAGTTTTTATATGACCTGTAATAAACTCTATTTTTTAAGGTAGCAGCTTTTTAGAAAGTATTTACTTCTGTTTTCAATCTCAAAATGGAAGTTTAGAAAAAGGTCAGCAATTTTACTCAGTTCAGACAAAATAATAGGGCTAAGGCTTTTGTTATGAATATCTATTAAATCAACAACCAAGATTCTTTGTAATAGCCTTAATAGATAATATGTTATCTTTATCTGGTACCTGCCTGTTCCATTCAGGCAATTGAAACAACTAACTCCACCTCTCGGTATATCAAAAATATAGTATTCATCTTTTTTGGCTAAATTATGACAATAAACGCATTTTTTTAGTTCAGGCTGAAACCCCAAAATAGTCAATAATTTCCATTTAAATGATTCCACTAAAAGGGTGGGGTTTTGTTCATCATTAAGTAGAAATAAAAGATTTTGAAAAAGTTCATACAATTTCGGGTTGGGGTCTTCTTCTGCTGATAGTTTATCGATTATTTTGGAACAGTGAATTGCAAGTCCGTAACGAAAGAGGTCTTTGCTTTGCGAAAAAAAAGAATTTATAATCTCTGACTGACTTATAGTAATAAGATTTTTGCCCTTATAAGCTAACAATTTTATTATAGTCAAATTCTCCATACTACTGCCAAACTGACTCCTGGTTTTTCGTACTCCTTTAACTATTCCCTTAATTTTTCCATAATCTTTTGTAAAAATAGTGACAATTTTATCTGCCTCATTCAATTTAATACTTTTTAGAATTATTCCCTCTGTTCGAAATAGCCGACTCATTAAATTTAATCAATACTCCTTATCTTTCAATGAATAGATTATAGCATAAATAAGATATATCCATAGTATGGTTTGCCTTAAGCCCTACTTCAATATCAGATTATTTTATTTTTGACTGCTTGCGGTCTGTTAGAAAACCATAAAGCAAAAATACCATAGTAGAATTTCAGATGATTGGAGCTAGGTGGAAAAGTTTTTATCTAAATTTTTATAAATAACCATTAAGTTGTTAATAAATAGAAAATTAATTAGAAAACAAGATGGTATTTTAATGTCTATACTACTATAAATATACCCGGTTTGAGGAATCTTTTTTTAAAATAAGGATAGGCCACACATATTATCTCTTAAAAACATCCGGAAGGAGTTCTTTTGCTTTTTTAATCTTAATATTATCTTGAAGATTGACCATTATTACTTCCATGTCTGGTGAAAATTCCATCATTACTTGACGGCATGCGCCGCATGGTGCACAGGGCGCTATATTATCACATATTACAGCAATTGCCTTGAAACTTCTAAATCCATCTGAAACCGCTTTAAAGATTGCCACTCTTTCAGCACAAATACTGAGTCCAAGCGATGTATTTTCAATATTACAGCCGGTGTATATTTTTTCATCTTCAGTCAATAGAGCTGCCCCTACCGGAAATTTCGAGTAAGGAGTATAGGCGCTCCCCCGAGCTTTTAGGGCTCTATCGATTAATTCTTGAAAAATGCTTTCCATTTAAATTGCATCACCAAAATCCATCTAATATAACACTAATTTAATTAAACAAAATGCGATACTATGAGAATGCTATAGGCAAAAAACAAGGGCTTTTCATACATTGAATGATGTTCCGATTTATTTTGTCTATTTAACTCATTGCTAAACAATCATGTTAGATGCGTCAAAATTGTCACGTTATTATATATATTTACACAAAACATTTCTTAAGATTTATTCAATGGGTCTAAGTATTTATATTTTAATAATTAATCTCAATATATGTTAATTGTTGTTTTTATTACACGATTAAATCTTGCTGAATTATCACCCCTTTTCTTATGGTCACTGTTATATTCTTTTAAAACTAAATAATGAAACTTTAAGATGCAATGTCATTTTTTAGAAGCTATCTTATCATTTTTTATTTCTGTACCAGCCTGGCTACGTTTTTTCTGTTTGCTATATTGAATATAAATAACTACAGCCAGAAATAAGATTCCTATAGAGTCGGTCAAGGTATCCGGTGAGATAAGCAAGATAGCACTGATGAATAATAGAATTCTTTCATAAAGCTCTGTCTTAACTAATAAATAGCCAGTGGTGGCCGCTCCCAGTGAAAGCACACCGGCGATGGAGGTTATAGACAATTGAATGGTCTTAAAAATAGTTCCTTCTAAACCCATCAGAGCCGGATTAATCGCAAATATGAAAGGAATAATAAAACCGGCTACGGCTAATCGCACTGCCTGAAAACCGGTCCTCATGGTATTGCCCCCTGCTATACCTGCTCCGGCATAGGCAGCCACGGCAACAGGAGGGGTCAAATCAGCAATAACCCCAAAATAAAGGATAAACATATGAGCCGCTAAAGGAAGGACTCCCAATCTTATCAATGCCGGTGCCGCCATAATAGATAGCACAATATATTTTGCTGTGGTAGGCAACCCCATACCTAATAAGATAGAGGCAATCATAGTAAAGAATAGTGTGAGTATTACATTGCCTCTTCCCAATGCAACAACGCTACTGGCAATCTTTAAACCAAATCCGGTTAAGGTAACAACGCCTACAACCATGCCGGCACTGGCACAAGCTGCGGCTACCCCTAAAGCACCTCTGGCCCCATCTTCAAATGCCCCTAAAAATCCTTTCAAGTCTAATCTTGTTTCTTTCTTAACCATGCTTGCAGCTAAGCTTAAAACTATGGCCCAGAAAGAAGAAAATAACGGTGTGAAGCCTCTAACCAGCAAATAAATAAGCACTATAAGGGGTATAATCAGATGCCCCTTCTCTTTTAGTACCAATTTTGCTTTCGGTAATCTCTCCCTTGGTAGCCCCGTTAAATTATATTTGCAAGCTTCCAGGTGAACGGTTATCATAACGGCAACATAATAGATAATGGCGGGGATTACGGCAGCAATAGCAATTTTAATATACGGAATGTTCAAAAATTCAGACATTACGAAAGCCGCTGCTCCCATAACCGGCGGCATTATCTGACCCCCGGTAGAGGCAGCCGCTTCTACTGCTCCGGCAAAATCCTTATTATAACCAATACTTTTCATTAATGGAATGGTAAAGCTTCCGGTAGTAACTACATTGGCTACCGAACTGCCGCTAATAGAACCCATTAAGCCACTGGCAATTACGGCAACTTTGGCAGGTCCTCCAGTTGTATGTCCGGCCAGAGCCAAGGATAAGTCAATAAAAAATTTCCCCATCCCGGTTTTATTTAAGACCGCTCCAAAGAGAATGAATAGGTAAACGAAAGAAGAAGAAACTCCTAAGGGAATACCGAAGATACCCTCTGTCTGCATATAGAGGTGTTCGATGATTCTATTTAAGGAAAAACCTCTGTGAGCAAAATACCCAGGCATATAGGGCCCCAAATAAGCATACAGCAAAAATACAATTACCACTATTGGCAGTTCCGGTCCGATAGCTCTCCTGGTAGCCTCTAAAACCAACAATATTGTGATTGCTCCCATAATGAGGTCAATGTTATTCGGCAATCCGGCTCTAAAGACTAATTCTTTATAAAATACTATTAAATATATGCAACTTACTGCACCCAAAACGGCTAGAACCATATCAATAAAGGGCACCTTCGCCTTATCGCTTCCAAAACCTTTTTTAGTGGTGGGATATGTTAAAAAAATTAGGGCAAGGGCAAAGGCCAAATGTAGTGCCCTCTGTTTTAAAGCCAACCATAATCCAAATCCTCCAGTATAAAAATGAAAAAGAGACATAGCAATAGCGATAACAGAGATAATAACAGCTATATAACCAGTTGGTCTTCTGACATTAGACTCACTGTCATATTGTTCTAAAAGCTTTTGTACATCAATTTTTTCTTCATCCAATGAGATAATATCTTCAGATTTATTTTTACCATCAATATTGTCCATCAATTTCTATTCCTCCTAAATTCATTATATATCTAACGGAATACTTAAAAACATTCAAACGATAAACATCAATTGCTAATAATGCATCGCCTATTGTATCAGACAATCTGATTTCATGATTTTCAAACTGCAAAATATTTCCCCTATCTTGATAAATCCTATAGTACAATGGTAAATCTATTTTCCTGTTCATATTTTTTATTTTAAACATGTGATCTTCACTAACAAACAGTTCCTCTCCGAAAGCAGTATAAGGCAATCCGGCTCCATGGTCATAAAAATGGGTTTCAATCAGAATTAAATTACCGTTTCTGTCTACTCCCAAAAATTCCCAAACAGGAGTTTGGGCAACAGAATGTACGTAAGCTAAACCGATCTTTTGACCAGGGGAAATTCTATTTTCAAAAACTACAGTTTCTTCGGGCACGGTTTTTACGGTAATTATATGGAAGTAATTATTATTCAAAACTATTAAAAACATAAACAATGTTAACACAAAAAAAAGTAAAAATAAATTCAATTTCTTTTTCATAAAAGATTGGTTCTTGTAAAAAATTAAAAGAATATATTTATGAAGAATATAAATACCGTATTAAAATATAAATCTGGGTATCGTCACAATGTAATGAATGGTTACGATACCCAGATTATTTTAACTTTAGTTATTTAATTACAAGCTATTCTATTGCCCCAATTTCTTTGTAGTATAACTCTGCTCCCGGGTGAAGCGGAACAGCCATTCCATTGAGTGCGGTCTCTAGCTTGATATTTTTACCCTGGGCATGAACCTCGGCTAGGATATCGTTATTTTCCCATAAAGCCTTAGTCATCTTATAGACCAGTGTGGGATCCAATTTAGAATCACAGACCCAGAGTGCTGGAGTAGCTAATGATAATACCGGCTCATCAACTCCTCTGTACATACCGGCAGGAATTTCGGTGATACCATAATAAGGAATATCATCAACTAATTTTTGGGCTACAACAGGATCTACCGGTACTAAGACAAGGTCACGTGTAGTAGCAATATTAATGATACTAGAAGTGGGATAACCAGCAGTGGTAAACCCGGCATCTATCTGTCCATCGATCAGACGGTCGGCTACTTCATTAAAATCAATATAGTCAATACTCATCTCATCATAAGTAAGCCCATGAGCATTTAGAATAATTCTGGCATCTGCTTCTGTTCCGCTGTTAGGAGCCCCGACCCCTACTCTTTTACCTTTTAAATCAGCAATTGTTTTTACACCAGAGGCTTTAGTTGCTACAATATGAATTGTTTCGGGATAAATAGAGGCAATTCCCCTGAGGTTGGTAATAGGCTCCTTGCCTTCCTGTAGCCCAGTAGCAGCATAACACCAATAAGTGGTATTGGCTTGAGAAAATGCTGTCTCAATCTCATGGTTGCCTATTAAATTACAATTAGCCACAGAGGCACCTGAAGTTTGAGCGGTTGCTACCAATCCTGGAACCTTCTCAGAGATTAGTTGAGCCAATGCGCCTCCCAGAGGATAGTAGGTTCCTCCTGTACCACCGGTAGCAATAGCTAAAAATTTTTGTTGGGCTAAAGAGTTAGTTCCTAAAACGGCAATTACTGCAACAACTATCAATAGGATACTAAAAAATTTTTTCATAAAATCCTCCTTAATAAATTAAAGATAAGAAACAAGGTCAGACACTTATTTTCCTGATATTCAGCCTCCTTCCCTTTTATGGCCTTAAATAGCGATCTTGGAAATTAAAGTTAATGAATATCGTTTCTTTCTAAAATTATACCATATTCCTTTTCAAGTTTCAACTCCATTCTTTTCTTTTAACTCCGAGAAAAACCGACCAATTATATCCTTTTCCATATTTCTCATCTGAACAATACCCTCTTCTGATACATGGTCAAAACCAATCAAGTGTAAAAAACCATGGACAGCTAGGACGGCCAACTCATACTCTAAAGAGTTTTTAAGTAGAGCCGCCTGTCTTTGAGCTGTTTCAACTGAAATCACAATATCTCCTAATAAATATTCTACTTCATTATTCTGTAAAGGGAATTCACTTGAACCTTCAACCTGGCTAAATGCCAAAACATCAGTCGGAAAATCAATATTCCGGTAAAGTTTATTTAACCCATGTATCCCTTTGTCGTCGGTAAGTAGCAAACTAACTTCACTTATTTTTTTTTGATTGGTTATTTCCATTACTTTCAGTAATAGGTTTTTCAATCTCAGAATATTTACTTTTTGGTTCTGTCGATTTTTTATTATTACTTTCACTTTGTGAGCGTTCTTTCTTTAATTTTTCTATTAATTCCTCATCAGGATATTCTACTCTATTATGAAACATACCGGTTAATATCCTAGAAAATACATCATTAATTCTACTAAGCTCTCTTAAAGTAAGATTGCAATCATCGAGCTGACCATTAACTACATTTCTATTGATAACGTTTTGGGCCAGGCTCTTAATCCTACTGGCAGTTGGATTGGTTAAGGTTCTGGCTTCTGCTTCCAGCATATCGGCAAGTAGTATTATGCCGGCTTCTTTGCTTTGAGGTTTTGGCCCGGAATAACGATAGATCCCTTCATTTACCTCTCCAGTTTTTTCTTCAGTTGTCTGTAAGGCACGATGATAAAAATAGCTGATAAGCCCTGTCCCATGGTGTTGATTAATAATATCAACAATTTTTTTAGGCAGCTTGTATTTTCTGGCAGTATCCACTCCGTCTTTCACATGAGAGGCTATCACTAAAGCACTTAAACTGGGTTCCATCTCATCATGGATATTTTTATATGCTTCCTGGTTTTCTGAAAAAAAATAGGGTCTTTTTAATTTACCTACATCGTGGTAATACGCACCGACCCGTGCTAAAAGAGAATTTGCTTCTATCTCATCAGCAGCAGCCTCTGCCAAATTACCAACAACCACACTATGGTGATAGGTACCGGGGGCTTCAACCAATAATTGTTTTAACAAGGGTTGGTTGGGGTTGGATAATTCCATTAATTTAAAAGAAGAAGTGATATCAAAAAAGCTTTCTAAGAAAGGGAGTATTCCAATGGTTAAAATGACGGAGGCAAACCCATTTAACACTCCCCAGGTAGCATTTTTCAATATGAAATCTATGGAATTTCTATAAACGAAACCAAGGGCCGTAATGGAAAAAATATTAATTCCGGCAATAAATAGGCCAGCTCGAGTCAAACTGGAACGTTGCGTAGCCTTACGAATACAAAAAACTGAAACTAAACCGCCGGCTAAGGAGGTAACCAGGTAATTCATTTCACCAGAAAGAATAAACCCAATATTAAAAGTGATTAGAAAAGTCATCCATAAAGCTAACCTGGGATCGAGTGTTATGGCAATGAGCATAGAGGCAAAAGCTGTGGGAATCAAATATCCGGATATTCCACTGGCGATTTTGGCTATAAAGATGGCTACCATATATATTACCCCTAGCAGTATTAACTTTTGTATATCGTCATAAGTTGCTCTATGGTATGTATAAAGGTACTGGTTTAAAAGCAAAATTAATACTGTATTGTTCAACAGTAATCCAAATATATTTTTGAAACTGATGGAAGCATTTTGCAATCCTAATGCCTCCAATCTATCTATATGATTATTAGTAACGACCTCTCCCTTTCTTATAATAATCTGATCTTTCCTGATAACATCTTTTACCTCGCTAACCGCTGCTGCAGCCGCATCTTTTTTAAACTGGGTTGCTTCTTTATCGAGAAAAAGACTCGGTTTTAAAAATATTTCACCAATCTCTCCTGACAAAATTGCAGTATAAGGGCTAGTGGATAATCCGCTTATCTCTCTTATAATCTGCTTTTTTGCCTCTTCCAGATCATTTTCTTTAATTCCCTGCTGCATAACTTTGTTTATGGAATGATTGACATTATGTTCGACTTCTTCCAATGAAATTTCATCTAACTTTAATAAGTTTGCGATAGTACTTTCTGAATTAAAAGAATATCTATCTGTTAGCAGTCTCGACTTATAGTTAATGAACTCCTCAGTTATTGCTGTCTCAGATTCATTATTATCGTTAAGCTGCTGCTCTATCAAAAGATTATATTCATTTCTGAGTTCTTTGATTTCCCGAAAAAACCCGTACAATTCTTCATCTACACTTTCAATACTAACTAAATTCAGATTATATACCTCAGGAGTAGACTTGATCGCTTCTTCTTTTAGTTTCTCGGTAGCTGCTTTATTTACGAATTCGACTGTTTCCGTTGAAGTAATGTCCCTAGGAGCGACTTCACCTGCTTTTAAAGATATCCTACTAGTAATCGAGTTTATAGCCAAAAGGAATGTGACTAAAATAATTAAAAGAAAAAAGAAAGATATTCTTTGCAAAAAGTATTTAGAAAAAATTTTAACATTTTTTTTATTGAATTTACCTATTTTCATCTTGAGATTTATTCTTCCCTAAATTTTTAATATGATTCTCATCTAATATTGAAGCTTTTTCATAAGCGAGTATGATCTCTTTAACCAACCTATGCCTAACCACATCTTTTTTTTCTAAATAAATGAATTCAATACCCTGAATATCTTTTAAAATCTCAGCTATACTAATTAAACCGGAATTAGTTTTTTGAGGCAAATCAACCTGAGTAATGTCCCCGGTAACTATAATTTTCGAACCAAAACCAAAACGGGTTAAAAACATTTTCATCTGCCCTAAGGTGGTATTTTGAGCATCGTCCAGGATAATGAAAGAATTATTCAAAGTTCTCCCTCTCATATAGGCAAGAGGGGCTACTTCAACTATTCCTTGCTCTAAAAATTTTTGAAATTTTTCGTAGGGCATCATTTCATTTATGGCATCATACAGAGGTCTAAAATAAGGATCAATTTTTTCCATAAGGTCACCAGGTAAAAAACCAAGACTTTCCCCTGCCTCTACTGCCGGTCGAACTAAAATTATCCTATCGATTTCTTTCTTTTTCAAAGCAGAGATTGCTATAGCGACCGCGAGATAGGTCTTTCCGGTACCAGCCGGACCAATGACAAATAAAATCTCATTAGTATTGATTGCATCGAGAACTTGCTTTTGTCCGAACGTTTTTGGTCTTATTATTTTATCTTTTTTAAAAACTTGTATTTCCATATTATAAAGTTCATTTAAATGGCAAGAGCTATTTTGTTTTACCATATCTATTTGATACTTTATTTCAGATAAATTTACCTGATTTCCTCTGCGAATAATAGCCAATAAATCTTCAATTAGCCTGGTCGCCTGTTTAACATTTTTTTTATTACCGGAAATGGTTAAGTGGTTACCATTTCTAACCGAAACCTTTACCCCTAACGAATCGCAGATAAAATTTATTTTGGCATCAAGATTACCAAATAACTCTCTTAGCTCTTCTTCGCTTTCAATAAATACTAAATCTTCATACATAAATTACCACTATTTGTCTCTTTAAAAAATTATTTTAACAAAACGATATTTTAAGGTATGCCGTGTAAGCAAAAACACTGTTATCATGATATCCTTATATCTATATTTAGCAAATTTAAATCTATCAAAAATATTTTTATAACCTCCATTTTATTTAGTAACATTGCTCACAAAAAGAGAAAGACCCGGTACTAACATGCCAGGTCTTTCTCTTTCTAAACAAATAGAAATCATTTCTTCAAAATTTTACCAATTGCTGCGCTTACTAATTTACCATCTGCCCTACCCTCAGTTTCTTTCATGATTAGCTTAATGGCGGCACTAAAATCTTTCATATCCCCAAAATTGTTTTTAACAATAATTTCTCTGGAAATATTTTCTATTTCTTCTAAAGAAAGGCCTTCCGGTAAATATTTCTTAATGATGTCTAACTCTTCTTTGGTTTTTTCAACCAAATTTGCCCGCTCGCCTTTAATGTAAAAACTAAGCGCTTCCTCTTCTTTTTTTAATAAAGAATTTAATATCTTTTGGATTTCTTCATCTGTTAACTTCTCTTTTTTTCGTATTTCACTATTCTTTATTTCAGCACGGATTATGCGTAAAATTGATACTTCAACTTTCCTGCCTTCCTTAGAGGCTTTTTGATAATCCCTAAATATTCTAGATTCCAGAGAAATATTCTCGCTCAATTAAAACCTACCTCTCCTTTTCCTTTTTCTTTGAGCTGCTATTAATTTTCTTTTTTTGCGCTCACTGGGCTTTTCATAATATTCGTGTTTTTTTATATCTGAAATTATTCCACTTTTCTGACACTCTTTTTTAAAACGCTTTAAAGCGTGGTCGAATTCTTCATCTTCTCTAACTATAATACTTGCCATACCCTCACCCCCTTTACTTAATGATAAGCCTTGCTTGTTGATAAAGAAATTACTCCGTATATTATAATATATAATTCAAAAATATTCAAGAAAACCTAGCTTAGACATGAGTTATTTATAAAAGATTATTATGCTATTTATTGTTGAGAGGGGCTGGCTTTGATCATATATAAATAAATATCGATATCTTGAATGTAAACACAACTATTTTAGAGTTTTGCATAGAATTATAAAGCCAGTTAAAATTAGGCAACTATTAAAACTAATATATTCCATATTCTTTCATAATCTTATAATCTTATAATCTTATTAGCCAAATTCATTGTTCTCTATTCTATGCCACATTATTCATAAAAATCAACAGACTGAATCCTATTTACTTAGCTTTCCGGCTATGTTAAACTATACCAATAGAATTTTGATAATATTTCTGCTTTGTTAACTGTTCACAGTATTTATAATTAAAAATAATAGAAAGAGGTAATAATCATGAGAGCATCTTGCAACAAGACTATTCATTTTTGTGCTTTATTAATTTCTTTTTTATTCATTTTCCCGGTAGCGATATGTGGTCAAGAAGAGGGCCAAATCGTTAATGAACAAGGTATATTAGCGCTAGTAAATGGCCATGCAATTACCTTGAATTATTTTAACCAATACTGGGATGCTATTCCCGAACAATACAAGTTGCAATTAAGCAAGGAAGATTTTTTAGAACAGATGGTAATCCAAACATTACTAGTCCAAAAAGCCGATGAAATAGAATTAAGTGCAGATCCAAAGGTAAAATTTCAAATCAAAAACGCAACTGAACAGATTCTTATACAGTACTTAATAGAGAAAGAAATTATCGAAAAGACAGAATTGAGTGATGATGAAATCCTCTCTTATTATGAAGAAAATAAAGAAAATTTCTGGAAAGAAGAAGAAGTCCATGCCTTGAATATTCTTACCGAAACAGAGGAACAAGCGGAAGATGTTCTTACCAGGTTAAAAGAAGGCAGTGATTTTTCAACTTTAGCCCAGGAAGTTTCTATTGCCAGCAGCGCTTCTAAAGGCGGAGATATTGGTTTTATAAGCAAAGGTACTTTTGCCGCCGAAATTGAAGAAAATATATTTGCCTTAAACCAAGATGAAGTTAGTGTCATTATTCCAACTGATAAAGGGTTTCACATCTTTAAAATAATTGAAAAAAATCCTGCTCACTATTTAACACTAGATGAAGTAGAAGAAGAGATTAAATACCTGCTACTGCCTCAAAGACAGCAAGAGGCCTTTGACCAATATTTAAAAGATGTTGAAGAAAAAGCAGTAATAGAGAAAAATTTAGAGCTATTTATAGAACAATAGATTAGCTTAATATTAATAAAAAAAGTCCGGCATGATTTGATATATCTATCTAACCATGCCGGACTTTTCATTTCAAGGATTATATTTGATTGTCTGATGAAAAACTTAAGAAATTGCGTTATATCTTCATATATTCTCTATTGATGGCATTCTTCTGGTTGAGCTGTCACTTAAAAATGGTTTGCGTCCTTTCAGGTCCTACTGAGATAACTGAAATCTCGCATTCAATAGCATCTTCTATTTTTTGAATGAACTTTTTTGCCTTATCCGGCAAATCTTGAAAATGCTGCACGTTGCCAAGATCTTCCTCCCAACCCTCTACTTCTTCATAGACCGGCTCAATTAAGTTAATTAATTCACTGTCGGCAGGAAAATTTCGGTATATTTTATTACCAATTTTATACTTCCGGCACAATTTAATCTTTTCAAATGAATTTAGAACATCTAACTTGGTCAAAACTATCTCCTTGATCCCATTTAGCCGATTGGCATATTTTACTACCACGGCATCAAACCAACCACATCTTCTTGGCCTACCGGTTTCGGGCTCATATTCATACTCATTGCCCTGCTCTCTCAGTTTTTGCCCTAAAGAATCTTTCAGTTCCGTGGGAAAGGGTCCTTCACCTACCCTGGTAGCATAAGCTTTGGCAATACCAACCACTTTATCAATATGCATGGGGCTAACACCACATCCAATACAAACACTGCCCGCTATAGGATTAGATGAAGTAACATAAGGATAGGTGCCATGATCAACATCTAGCATAGCACCCTGTGCGCCTTCAAATATAATATTCTTTTTATTCTTTATTTGCTCATCTAAAAATAGTGAAACATCCATTACAAAACCTTTTAACTTTTTACCGTAATGAATGTATTTATCTTTTATATCTTTAATCTGTTCTGCTGTTAAATCTATCCCGTAAATCTTCGCTAAATAATCTCTTTTCTGCTCCAATAAAAAATCTAATTTAGGGGCAAGGCTTTCAGAATGGATTAAATCACAGACCCTGAGTCCGGTACGAGAAAATTTATCTGCATAGGCAGGTCCATTTCCACTTTTAGTGGTACCAATTTTACGGCTATTTTTGTTTTCTTCCAATATCTCATCAATAATCTTATGATAAGGGAAAATTATATGTGTTTTATAATCAACAAACAGTCTTTTGCTAACATCTATACCGTGTTTTTGTAAATTTTCAATTTCTTGAAATAAAACTTCCGGATCTAAAACCACACCATTGCCAATTACACAAACTTTATCTTCATATAAAACACCTGATGGTAAAAGACGGAAAATAAAGCTATCATTATCCAAAACAACGGTATGCCCGGCATTACTACCCCCTTGATAACGTGCTATAATATCGTAATTTTCAGAGAATAAGTCAGTAACTTTGCCCTTTCCCTCATCACCCCATTGGGTTCCCACTATAACAATTGTTGACATGTTTCAAGACACCTTCCTTTTATGTTTTAACTTCTTCCCTCATCTCTATTATTTCTATTACTGAAAATTAATTATAACTCTTCATCCGATTTTTATCACTTTTTACAAAAACCTTGTTATTCGATCTGATATTTCTCTCTGTTCCGGATCAGAGTCCGATGTGCCGCTTCCCACTTATTGGCAAGTCATATTAGCGTTTCACTAAAAAGATAACAATTTATTATAGTACATCTTTGAGGTTTTTTCCAGTTCCATTATATACAATCCCATATTTTGTTTCGTTAGACTTGCTGTACTTCCCTTCCCTTATCAAGCAGAGAATCAATCTGTGATATCCGAATACTTTCTGCAGAAGATCATATTCCGATTCTGTTTTATCAGATCTGAGTTCTCATCTCTTCGCCGGCCGTTGTGCGAATTAGATTAGCGTTTTCTTAGACAGCTTATTTGCCAGTCGTTCTGCTCTGTGACAGTTTCCACCCACCTTTAAATACCACATCAGGATATTTTTGTCGGGAGCTTTGGAGTATCCGCGCAGACAATCTTTCGTTGGGAAAACGATTCAATTATCCGATATTGTCATATCTCCTTAGATTGTAGCATTCTTCACGCTTCGGCATACTGCCTTCTGAGAATGAAAGAACATTCACGATGGTAAAGTCGACGAGAACTACAGAAGAATTTCAGATGGCAACGCATGGGGATGCGGAACAGATGGTCAAGGAGTTCCAAAACGTACTGTTCTTAATAACGACAAAAACCCACAGCTGCGTACCCACAACTAAGGGCTTTCATAAAACGGATTGGTCAGTCACAAACCTGAGAGAATTAACCTTTACTCTCAAGCTCCTTGTACGGAGAATAAAGGAAGATTGTACGAATGCTATCAAATTATTATCAAAGGAACTTTTGAGATACCGGGAGCCCTTGATTTTACTGGGTTTCAGGAAGGGCAACCTCTTTTGTGAAGAAGTTATTTATGCTGGATATCACTTAATATTTCTTAATTGCATCGATTTCCAAAAAGCCAAAATTCTTTACATGAAATTATCCTTTACAAAACAAGTTTTTAAATGTTTCTAAATTCTTTAAACAACCGGCTTTTTCCGAGGCACGGTATTCCTCAGCCTTTTTTTGTCTTCATACATATTATAGTCTGCTCTAATGCTAGTTGCGTGAATATCCTCATCTAAAGAAGCATCGTATTCAGCAATCCCGATCGATATGGAAAAATCATATGCCCTCTCTTTGGCAATTAAATCCACTTCCTTTTTCACTTGTTCTGTAATCTGATTAATTTCGTCTATGTTGGCATTTTTGATGATGACTGAAAATTCATCTCCGCCAATCCGATAAACCTTGCCAATCTTAGCAAAGTTTTTGTTCAAAACTTTATACGTATCGATAATCGCTATATCACCATGGGAATGGCCAAAATAGTCATTAATATATTTGAGTCTGTCGGTGTCTATTTGTATGACGGCAAAGCTTTTGGGATTGACAATATTCTCCAAATCTTTGATATATCTCGCACGATTATTCCCTCCGGTAAGTGCATCGGTATAAGCCATCTTCTCAAAGCGTTCCTTATCTTCTCTGACTCTTCTTATCTCCTGATATTCTTTAAATTGATTGAATAGTGACATGACAATATAAACGATCGCACCGATTAGGATAAAATGAGAAGTTTCTTTTTGTCCACCTAAAAAATAATGTACGGTCTCCAAAACCCCAAAGAACAGAAAAATAAAAATCGCTCTCAATTCTTTGGATGCCCTTCTATTATTATAATAATACACCTCTACAAAAAATATAATCATATTATAGCCAAAAAAGGTTGCTATCAACACTAGAGTTACAGGAAGCGCGTCTCGAAAACCCAAGATACCAAGATACTCTAAAATCAAACAGACAGTTACATGTATAATAGTTGCTAATGTGAGAAAATCGCCGAAAAATCTCTTTTTTTTCATCGGTACAGTTTCTCGTATATACAAACCAAAGGAGATTGTACTAAGCAATGTCATTAGGGGCGTAATTCTCGTAGTGTAGTATGTGTTTTTCGTTAAGAACTGAAATATTCCCGAATCGCCTAAAAACCAGTTACCGACAATTATAGCGGAGGTACCCAAATAGAGAAAACTTCGACGTTTTTCTTTGTAGATTCTGCCCAAAATGCAGGCAATAATCGATACGATTCCCAAAACAATAATGATTGTGGCCAGAACATTCCCCAGACCTTTTTGGAAAAAAATGTAACCCAATAAACCTGTTCCGGAAGTAATAATTATCTTAGAAGCATAACCCCGCGACGAAGATACATGAGTAAAAAGAGTAAGTTCAATAATCTTGCCTTTGTGTTCGGGGCTGATATCTGCAACAGCCCAAAAATCAGCAAAATCTCTTCCCAGAAATTTACTACTATCATGCCCTACTGCGTAAACTGTTTCTTCACCAATCTTTATTATAACGGACTGCATATAGGATTTTATCACTATTTTGGCACCGTTTGGCAAATCATCGGGGATTGTATTTCTTATCACCAAAGGTTCTGATTCGTCCACATCAAAATAATGAGGTAGATGGAACTTTTTCTGATATCCGTCACCTTGCCATGTCCAGCCGTCCGAAAAGGAAATAACATCCCTGTCTACCAGATATATATCAGGCATATCCAACATATCTGTGAAAAAAATTATTGAAAAAAGCATCACAGCGGATAAAACGAAAAAGCCGATATTATTAAATTTTTTCAAACCACATACTTCCCCTAACTAGACAATGATAGTTGCAACCCGAAATTATTCCTAGCAGCCAGAAACAAATTAAACAAATATAAAATAAAACTTTTGCAAAACCGGATAGATTTTTCGGATTATAACACAAATTAATATAATTAATCAATAATCAATTTTACTGGCAAAGTTTGCTGGCACAAATGATATTGTCATGGTGCGAATGTAAATAACTTTAGGTTTCATGAAGCTTAACTTGCTGTCATTTAAACAGGGTTTGGAATTATATACAATTATCGACTTATATAGCGGTGAGTAATCTGTATTCAGTGGACAGAAACACAGAAAACCGATTAAATCTTCATTATTTCACCCTACTTAAGCAGCATAGGGTTTCAGGCTTTTATGTGGTTATTCCCATTCGATAGTAGCGGGTGGTTTAGAGCTAATGTCGTAAAGCACCCGGTTAATTCCTTGGACTTGATGAATGATTGCGTTTGAAATGTTCTCTAAAATTTCATAAGGGACTTTGGCCCAATCAGCAGTCATCCCATCACTACCGGTCACCATCCTCAGAACAAGCGTATAATCATAGGTCCTCATATTATTCTTAACTCCCACTGATTTTACCGGTAGCAGTATTCCGAAATATTGCCATAGTTTTTTTTGCCAACCTACTTTTTCAATCTCTTTTCTGATGATATCATCTGCCTCTTTCAGGATAGATAGTTTTTCATAATTCACTTCTCCGGCTATTCTAATAGCAAGCCCGGGGCCCGGAAATGGTTGTCTCCAGATAATCTTTTCGGGTACACCTAAGTTTTTTGCAATACTCCGGACCTCATCCTTAAAAAGATTTCTTAACGGTTCTAAAAGCTTAAAGTCCATTTTTTCAGGTAAGCCACCAACATTGTGATGCGATTTAATGGTTCTATCAGCCCCCGGTATAGGTATACTCTCAACTACATCCGGATAGAGAGTGCCTTGTAGCAGATGAGTAACTTTACCGATTTCTTTAGCCTTTTTCTCAAATATTTTTATGAAAAGATTGCCGATTATTTTTCTCTTTAGTTCGGGATCTTTTATTCCTTTTAAAGAATCAATAAAGCTTTCTGTATAATCATAGACATGCAAATTAATTTTAAAATTATCAATGAAGAGCTTTCTGATTTCTTCTTCTTCATCTTTTCGCATCAAGCCGGTATTAATAAATATGCCATGGAGCCGGTCACCAATCGCCTTATAAGTGAGAAGTGCCGCTACCAGAGAGTCTATCCCTCCACTTATCCCTGCGACAACCTTGCCATCTTCGACTTCTTTTCTTATATCCTGAACGGTCTTTTCTATAAAAAATTTTTCAGTCCATTTTGGTATACAATGGCATATTCCCTTAACAAAGTTAGACAAAATATGTTGGCCAAATTCAGTCTGCTCTACCTCGGGATGGAATTGCAATCCATATATCCTTTTCTCGCTATCTGAAAAAGCTGCTGCTATTTTTTTCTCGGTAACAGCGATAATTTTTAAATTGGAGGGAATATTCTTTGTAGTATAGTCAGGACATATCCAGGCATTTATAGCATCCGGCAATTGATAAAATAAATCATTTTTACCTTCCGGCAAAACATTTACTAAGGTGTTTTTGTATTCATTTATTTTTGAATATTCAACTTCCCCTCCACACATTTCTATTAAAATCTTTATTGGTTGGCCAATTCCCAGTATTGGAACATCTAAAGTGGATAATTGTTGAACCAAATGATGAACTTGCTCATTATTAAGGTTGTCGGCATTGCCGGATAATATAATACCTCTGGGGTTATTTTTAAGTAATTCTGAAAATGCAATATTATGAGGATATATTTCGGAATAGACCTTCAATTCCCTTATCCTTCTGGCTATTAATTGGGTATAAGGAGAACCAAAATCTAAAATGGCTATCCAGTCACAAGTAAAATCTTTTTCCATTGACATTTTGCACCTTTATTTAAAATAATAAATAAAAATATTACGCTCGACGACACTCTTCACATTGTTAAAAGAGCCGAATCTATTCTTTGTTTAAAGTTTATCTACTATTTTTTCACTCTATCAAATTCATCTATTAATTTTTAATAATATTCTTATTGAAGAAATAAAGGAGTTTTATAAGATACCTGTATAGTTGCAAGACAATTATTATGATATTACTTATTAGGTACGCGGGTAAAATAATAGTTTGCAATTAATTTATTTTTGTTGTATAGTTGATCTAAGGAATTCGGAATAGTTTAAATTATAGCACAAAATATTATTTCGGAAAATAATTAACGTTAAAAGTACTTTTAAAAAGTAACAATCATTGTCTTAATCAGGAAGCCTTTTTAAATACTTCTATCAATAGACAAATATTATGGTAAAATTAGTCATACTTTAGAATTTTTGATGATATTTCTACCTTAATATATGCTGGCTGAAGATTTCGGGAGAGATTTTTTAAAAAAACGCCGAAGGGGCAAGGTGTATGAATACTCATCCAAACTCTCAGGCAAAAGGACCGAAATTGGACAGATCTCTGGAAAGATATATATATCACCGAAGGAGTAAATTCCTTACCAGCCTTAGACCACATAAATGCACTATAAGAATAGCACCCAAATACATTCTAAGGAATAATCTCTCAGGTCTCAAGACAGAGTTTTAATGATTTTTTATTATTAAAACTCTGTTTTTTGTTTTTGATCGTATTAGGTCAGTTAATAATAAAATATTATTTAAAGTATTTATGTCATACGAGTATTCCCTAAGCTATTAAATATACTATATAAATAAACCGCGATTACAAAATAAGGAGGATTTTATGTTATCAGACCTGGAGATTGCCCAAAAGACTGAGATGCTACCCATCAAAGAGGTAGCTGCTTCAATCGGTATAGGGGAAGAAGATTTAGAACTATATGGAAATTACAAAGCAAAAGTAAAACTGGACATTTTAGACCGATTAGCTGACCGTCCGCAAGCAAAGTACATTGTGGTAACCGCTATTACCCCTACCCCTTTAGGTGAAGGTAAAACAGTTACCGCTATAGGATTGGGACAAGGTTTAGCAAAATTGGGGAAAAAGACCATTAATACTTTAAGAGAACCATCGATGGGACCGGTCTTTGGAATTAAAGGAGGTGCGGCTGGAGGGGGCTATTCCCAAGTAGTACCTATGGAAGATTTAAACTTACACTTCACCGGTGATATACATGCTGTTGGTGCTGCCAACAATCTATTATGCGCCATGCTGGACACACACTTACAAAAAGGTAACAAGATGAATATAGATTTGCACAAAGTGGGTATTAACCGCGTGGTGGATATATCGGACCGTGCCTTACGGAGTATTATTGTCGGTTTAGGCGGAAAAGAAAACGGTATCCCCAGAGAAACAGGTTTTGACATTACCGTGGCCTCTGAGGTCATGGCGATTTTGGCCCTGGCTACCGACATTTTTGACCTGCGGGAAAGACTAGGCAGAATAACTGTTGCCTACACTACCAATGGCCAGCCCATCACCGCCGAAGACTTGAAAGCTGCCGGAGCTATGACTGTTCTTTTAAAAGATGCACTCAAACCCAATCTCATTCAAACACTGGAGCACGGTCCCTGTTTTATGCATTGCGGCCCTTTTGCCAATATTGCCCATGGAAATAATTCAGTACTAGCAGATGCCATTGCCACAAAATTGGCGGATTATGTGGTTACTGAGGCTGGCTTCGGTTCTGATATGGGCTTTGAAAAAATGTGTAATATCAAGTGCCGTGCCAGTAAACTAAAGGTTGATTGTGCCGTCATTGTCAGCACTATCAGAGCCTTAAAGATGCATGGAGGGCTGATTAAAGTTGTAGCCGGAAAACCTCTGGATATAGAAAAGCTTTCTCAGGAAAACTTGCCGGCAGTCGAAAAGGGGTGCGAAAATTTGGAGAAACACATCGAAAATGCTCTATTGCATGGTATTAATCCTGTTGTGGTTATTAATCGATTCCCGACCGACACTCAAGCAGAAATAGAGTTAACTAAAGAAATAGGCCTTAAAGCAGGTGCAACTTCTGTGGTAACTCATGAAGGCTGGGCTAAGGGTGGTGAAGGCTGTCTTGAATTAGCAGAGGCCGTTATAGATGCTACTAAAAACGAAAGTAATTTCCATTACCTGTACCCTTTAGATGCCACTATTAAAGAGAAAATTGAAACTATTGCCACTAAGATATATGGAGCCGATGGGGTAACCTATCTGGACCAGGCAGAAAAGAACATTAAATTATTTGAATCCCTTGGTTTCGGAAATCTACCTATCTGTATGGCCAAAACCCACCTTTCTCTTTCACATGATCCGGCTTTAAAAGGTAGACCAAGAAATTATAGGATACCGATAAGAGATATCAGGGCTTCTATGGGAGCAGGTTTCTTATACCCCTTGTTGGGAACTATGATGACTATGCCCGGCCTGCCTTCTATGCCAGCTGCTACCAGAGTTGATATTGATAAGAACGGCAATACTGTAGGATTATTTTAATATTTAAATAAAAACAATAAAATATTTTGGAGGTAAGAATTATGTCTAATAAAATTTTGGAAGGACTCTATTACAGTAAGAGTGATGAGTGGGTAAAAGTAGAAAACGACGTGGCTGCTATCGGTATCACTTTTTATGCTCAGGACCAATTAGGTGACATCGTTTACTTAGAAGAGGTGAAAACAGGGATACGGCTTAAAAAAGGTGATACCCTTACCACTATAGAATCAGTAAAAGCAGTTGCAGAAGTTTTTTCACCGATAAGCGGGGAGGTTATTGAAGTCAACGCGGATGTAATAAATGACCCGTCTCAGATTAACCAGGATCCTTATGGTAATGGATGGTTTGTCAAAATTAAAATGAGCCAACCGGATGAAACAAAAGAACTCATGAGTGCTGCAGATTATAGTGAATATCGAAAAGAATAAAGAGTTTATTAAATAGGGGGTGAATTATAAATGAGATATATTCCCTCAACCGAGGAACAGCTGAAAGAAATGCTCCGGGAAATAGGGGTCTCTTCTTTTGAAGAATTGATTGACAGTATTCCGAAAGAAGTAAGATTAAAAGGAAAGTTAGACCTCCCCGCGGCCCTTTCTGAACAAGAATTAGAAGAGGAAATTGGTGGTATTGCCCAAAAAAATGCCGACTTCTATAATCTAAAACCTCTTATAGGGGCAGGTGCTTATCGCCATTTAGTTCCGGAAGCCGAAAGAGCTTTGTTGCAGAGAGAGGAATTCTGGACCTGCTACACACCATATCAGCCTGAATTAAGCCAGGGCACTTTGCAATCTATCTTCGAGTTCCAGAGCTATATTTCGAGATTGACTAAGATGGAGGTGGTGGTGCCCTCTATCTTTGACTGTGCCTCTGCTGCTGCAGAAGGAGTTCTGATGTCCCTGAGGCTGACCCATAGAAGAAAGATAATTGTGTCTTCTCTTCTACACCCTCATTTTAAGGAAGCTATTAGAACATACATAGAACCCCATGATATTAAAATAGTTGAAATACCTTTTCATGAGGGCATGACGGATATAGAAAAAATAAAGCAAGCAGTTGATGAGGATACTTCGGCTATCCTAATACAAAGTCCTAACTTTTTCGGAAGTATCGAAAATATAACAGAAATCTCTGAATTAGCGCACCAAAAAAAAGCAATGCTCATTCAGGTTATTGCCGAAGGTATGTCTTTGGCTCTTCTAAAATCACCAGGTGAAATGGGTGTGGATATCGTTGTCGGAAGCACACAATCCTTTGGTTTAGATCTAAACTTTGGTGGACCGTACAATGCTTTTTTAGCTACGAAAAAAGAGTTTATTCGACAGATTCCCGGGAGAATCATTGGAGAAACGGTTGACAGACAAGGAAGAAGAGTTTTTGTTATGACTTTCCGAGCACGTGAACAGGATATCAGAAGAGAAAAGGCTACTTCTAATATGTGTACCAACCATAACCTCAACGTTATCGCTTCGAATATATATCTGTCATTAATGGGTACCGAAGGACTCTATCAATGCGCCCTACTCAATACTAAAAATGCTCATTATCTGGAAGAACAATTGCTGAAGACCGGTAACTTTGAGAAAATTTATCAATATCCTTATTTTAATGAGTTTTTAATTGGCTATAGAGGAGATATCGAAAACCTTAACATGACTTTGCTTGAGCACAAATTTATCCCTCCACTTGCAATTCAATCCTTTTATCCCGATAAAGAACTCGAAAATGCGTTGCTCTTTGCCGTAACCGAAGTTTTTACTAAAGATGAGCTTGACAAAATAGTTAGAATACTTTCCAAATAAGGAGGAAAAGATGAAGCTAATCTTTGAAAAAAGCGTACCAGGCAGAGATGGTTATTCTCTTCCTGAAGATCAATTTCCGAAAATGAATATCAAAGATTTTTTGCCGGAAAAATACTTAACTAAAGATAAGAAAAACTTAAGCGAGGTTTCAGAGGTTGATGTAATAAGGCACTTTACAAAATTATCTAAATTCAATTATGGCGTAGATGACGGACTATATCCATTGGGATCTTGCACCATGAAATACAATCCACGAATTAACGAAAAGATGGCTAGCCTTACCAATTTTACTTATGCCCATCCCTTCTCTTCGCCAGATATGGTTCAGGGCAGCTTAGAATTGATGTATAGACTCGATCAACTGCTTTGTGAAATAAACGGCATGAATCAATTTACTATGGCTCCGGCTTCTGGTGCCCATGGTGAGTTAACCGGAATACTGGTAATGAGAAAATTCTTCCTGGATCGCGGTGAAAAGAGACATAAAGTATTAATTCCTGATTCTGCCCATGGCACCAATCCAGCTTCTGCTGCTATGGGCGGCTTTGAAGTAGTAGAAATCAAATCGAATGAAAGGGGTACCGTTGACTTAGAATCGCTATCCCAGGCAATGGATAACGAAACAGTCGGCTTAATGTTGACTAATCCCAATACGGTCGGTTTGTTTGATGAAGGTATCGTAGAGATTGAAAAGATTGTTCACGGGAAAGGCGGTTTGCTCTACTATGACGGAGCTAATCTTAATGCCTCATTAGGCATTAACCGTCCCGGGGATGCCGGATTTGACGTGGTACATCTGAATTTGCATAAGACTTTTTCCACTCCTCACGGTGGCGGCGGACCAGGTGCAGGCGTAATCGGTGTAAAAAGCAAGCTCATTCCCTACCTCCCGACTCCCATAGTTAGTTTTGATGAAAATCTAAAGAAATACTTCTTTAAGGACGTTGGCCCAAAAAGTATAGGAATGGTGCGCAGCTTTTGGGGAAATTTCGCAGTTTTAGTAAAAGCCTTTACCTGGATTCTTTCCTTAGGCCCGGATGGCCTTTACCAGTGCTCCAAGACAAGCATCATCAATGCCAACTATGTTTTAGCAAAACTAAAGGAATATTACAAACCCGCTTATGACCGATATTGTGGACATGAGTGCACTTTAACCGGTAGAGAATATAAAAAATACGGCATTAAGACCCTGGATATTGCTAAGAGATTGATGGATTATGGTTTCCATCCTCCCACCATCTACTTCCCACATTTTGAACCATATGCCGATGAGACCATTATGATTGAACCGCCGGAGTCTGAAGGTAAAGAAATCCTGGATGATTTTATTAAGGCTATGATTGCCATTTCCAAGGAAGCAAAAGAAAATCCTGACCTTTTAAAATCTGCTCCACAGCGCACACCAATTGGCCGGACAGATGATGTGCTGGCGGTAAAAAGACCGATATTAACTTATGATGATGAACTGAAATTTAAAGACTAGCTCAATCATCAGGAAAAAGACATTAATTTTTAAATTAATAATATCTGGAGGTATCAGATGCAAGATAATAATTTGTTAAAGACTCCGCTACATGAAGAACATATTCGCTTTAAGGCGCGTATGATTCCCTTTGATGGATTTGATATGCCGGTCCAATATAGCGGTATTATAGATGAACATATTGCTGTCAGGGAAAAGGTGGGCATCTTCGATGTATCCCATATGGGAGAAATTGAAGTTAAAGGACCCGATGCCCTCTCTTTTGTTGATTATCTGGTCACAAATCGTATATCAGATATGAAAGATGAATCTATTAGATATTCCCCTATGTGTTATCCCCATGGTGGCCAGGTTGATGACATCTTTATCTATAAGGTCAATAATCATTTTATCTTATTGGTAGTCAATGGAGCTCCCAACTATTCTGAAAAGGATGAACAATGGATTAGAGAGCATAGTAGAGATTTTGATGTCGAAATATTTAATAAGACTAGCGAATATGGCGAAGTTGCTATTCAGGGTCCTCTGGCAGAAAAAATGTTAAGCCCCTTTTTTAAAGGTGAAATAAATCTTATCGATTTAAAAAGGTTTAAATTCTGCTATGGGACTCTCTTTGGTAAAGACGTACTGATATCACGCACTGGCTACACCGGGGAAGATGGTTTTGAAATATATACTTTCTGCGGTGATGACATAGTTGAAATCTGGCAAAAATCCTTTCAAGAAGGTGAAAAATATGGCATCAAACCTTGTGGCTTAGGAGCACGAGATACTACCCGATTTGAAGTAAGTTATTGGCTCTATGGAAATGATATTGGTGAAAATATTAATCCCTTAGAGACAGGGCAGGAATGGACAGTAAAATTTGATAAAGATAATTTTATTGGTAAAGATGCATTACTTAAAATCCGGGAGGCGGGAATTAAGCGCAGATTGGTTGGTCTTTTTATACCTCAAGGCGGTATTCCACGTAATGGAATGGAAGTATGGAATGACAACCAAAAGATAGGATTTATTACTTCAGGAAGTTACTGCCCAACCCTAAAGAAGGTTTACGCTATGGCTTTACTGAATCTTCCGTACACTCAAATCGGCCAAAAGGTAAGGGTCTTGATTAGAGATAAGGAGATACCGGCAGAAGTTGTAAACATGCCTTTCTTGGCCCCCATTAATAAAAGATAATTAAAGCTATTTATAGAAAGGATGAAAAAGCAGCTATAGTATTTGTAACCAAGAAGGGGGGTGATAAAATAGTTAACAAGAATACCTTAAGTTAAGATTAGGAGGAGGTGTGCAACGTAAATAATTATATTTAAAAGAAACATATTTTTCTCTCTATTTCTCTTATTTCCTGGCGATTTATAAAAAACTATATTTTAGACTGTTCATCCTGCGAAGTTTGACCATAAAATATAAATATTTTAAAAATTAAAAGGAGTTTTCTTTAACATGGATACGATAATGGAGTTTTTAGATAAAGTTAATGCCTTTGCTTGGGGTCCACCAATGATGGTTCTACTGGTTGGTACCGGGATATTGTTAACCATTCGCATAAAATGGGTGCAATTTACTAAAATTGGCTATGCCTGGAAAGTTACCTTCGCCTCTTGCTTTAAAAAAGATCAGGATACACTTGGTGAAGGCGAAATTACCCCCTTCCAATCCCTTTGTTCAGCCCTATCGGCTACCGTAGGTAACGGAAATATTGCCGGCGTAGCAACTGCTATCGCTGCCGGTGGTCCAGGCGCTGCAGTTTGGATGTGGATTACCGCCTTGTTCGGGATGGCTACCAAATTGGGGGAAGCCACTTTAGGTGTAAAGTACCGCGTTAAATATGAAGATGGCAGCTTTGGCGGAGGTAGCATGTATTTTATTACCAATGGCTTAGGCCAGAAATGGTTAGGCTGGATATTTTCCCTTTTTGGCGCATTAGCTGCTTTCGGTATCGGCTGTATGGTGCAAACTAACTCTATGGCACTGGTTGGAGAAAGTGTGTTTAGTATACCACCTTTGATTTCCGGTGTTGTTCTTACTATCTTAGTTGCCTTGGTAGTTATTGGTGGTATTAAGCGTATCGGTCAGGTTACAGAGCTCTTGGTCCCCTTTATGGCTATATTTTATATTGTGGGAGGCCTTATCATTATTATTGCTAAAATAGACATGCTGCCCTGGGCAATTGGAGAAATATTTAGGTCTGCCTTTACCGGAAGAGCTGCTTTCGGGGGATTTGCCGGGGCAACGGTAGCTCAAGCCATGAGGTTTGGTGTAGCCAGGGGGATATTCTCCAATGAAGCCGGTCTGGGAAGCGCCAGCATGGCTCATGCCGTAGCTAAGACCAAACATCCGGTTCGTCAGGGCATGATGGGTACTGTAGAGGTATTTATCGATACACTAATGGTCTGTACTATAACAGCATTAGTAATTGTTATTACAAACTCCTTGGGTACCGGCCTTACCAGTACTGCACTTACTGCACATGCCTTCAGTACTGTATTAAGGGGATTTGGTGGCCCTATTGTGGCCATTGGCTCTTTCTTGTTCGGTTATTCTACTATCATAACCTGGTGCTATTATGGACAAACCTGTTGCCGCTTCATCTTAGGGCCCTCAGTGGTTATGCCTTATGCCTGGATATTTATCGTTCTTGCTTTTTTAGGTGCTGTGGTAGAAGTTCCCTTTGTCTGGCTATTAACTGATACGCTCAATGGATTGATGGCCATTCCTAACTTAATCGGACTTATTTTCTTAAGTACAGTTGTAGCCAAAGAGGTGGAAGATTATTTCTCAAAACCTGAATTGCTAGATTAGAATATTTTGGAAGGATGGCAATCAATACCATTGATATACTGTCCTTCCTTATTATTTGGTAAGGAGGATACTTGAATAAATGATTATTGGTATACCTAAAGAAATAAAAGATAATGAAAACCGTGTGGCGATTGCCCCCGCTGGAGTAAGGGCATTTGTTAATAGCGGTCATCAGGTTTTAGTGCAGAGTTCAGCCGGTTTGGGCAGTAGTTTAACTGACCAGGAATACTTAAATGCAGGCGCCGTTCTTTTAGATGAATCTGAAGATATCTTTCAGAAAGCGGAAATGATATTAAAAGTTAAAGAACCTTTACCATCTGAGTATAAACTTATTAGAGAAGGACAGATTATTTTTACCTATTTCCATTTTGCTGCCTCACGAGAACTAACCCAAGCTATGATAGATAGCAAAAGTATCTGTTTCGCTTATGAGACTGTGGAAACTGATGATAAAGCCCTTCCCCTTTTAGCCCCAATGAGTGAAGTAGCCGGAAAAGCTGCCGGCCATCTTGTGGCTTACTATTTAGCACTCCCTTATGGGGGACGTGGAGTACTGCTGGGTGGCGTACCAGGAGTAAAACCGGCAAAAGTATTGGTAATTGGTGGTGGAAACGTAGGTACTAATGCTGCAAAAATAGCTGCCGGCATTGGTGCTAATGTAATTATTTTTGACATCAACATCAATCGCCTGAAATACCTCGACGACATCATGCCTAAAAATGTTAACACCCTTATTTCAAACCATTTTAATGTTGAACAAGAAATTAAAGAGGCTGATGCTCTAATTGGTGCCGCCTTAATACCAGGAGCTCCGGCACCAAAGGTAGTTACTGAAGAGATGGTGAAAATGATGCCTAAGCATTCTGTTATAGTAGATGTGGCTATTGACCAAGGCGGTTGTGTTGAAACCAGTATGCCAACTACTCACGCTAATCCAACTTTTGTGAAGCACGATGTTTTGCATTATTGTGTAACCAATATGCCAGGCGCCTTTGCCCAAACATCGACTTTCTCACTAACAAATAACACTTTGCCCTATGCTTTAGAAATTGCTCAAAAAGGCTACCAAAAAGCGATTACAAGTAATAATGCTTTGGGTAAAGGCCTCAACATAATAGATGGAAAAATTACTTACAAGCCTGTAGCAGATACCTTTGATTATGATTACTATCCAATAGATAAAATTTTTAAAATTTAGAGAAGCATATCTCGGTATCGAAGGAATTATTTAACGAAGAGAGCGCCCCTCACAAAAATAGGGGCGCTCTCTTCGTTAAATAATAATTGTATTTAGTTAATAACCAAACACACTATTTATCTGTTATGTTTATTTAATACATCCCCATTCCACCGCCGGGCATCCCTCCTCCAGGCGGCATCATTGGTTCTTTCTTTTCTTCCGGTTTGTCGGCAACCAGACACTCGGTAGTCAATACCATTCCAGCAATACTGGCAGCATTCAACAGAGCAAAGCGAGTAACTTTAGTAGGATCGACAATTCCGGATTTAATCATATCTACAAATTCTCCCTTTTCGGCATCAAAACCAATCCCGGCTTCTTTATGCTTTAATTGTTCTACGATTATTGAGCCTTCATAACCCGCATTATGGGCAATCTGTCTGGCTGGCTCTTCTAGCGCTTTTAGAATTATATTTACTCCTATCTGCTCATCTCCTTCCAGCTTATAATTTTCTAAGGGTGAGATGACATTAAGGAGCACTGTGCCACCGCCTGCCACTATGCCTTCTTCTACTGCTGCTTTGGTAGCCGAGAGAGCATCCTCCACTCTATGTTTTTTCTCTTTTAATTCAGTTTCAGTCGCAGCACCAACATTGATAACAGCAACACCACCTACTAATTTTCCTAACCTTTCTTGTAATTTTTCTTTATCATAATCAGATGTGGTCTCTTCAATTTGCGCCCTGATTTGAGCCTCTCTTTTTTTCATCTCTTCGACATTGCCTTTCCCGCCGACAATGATAGTTTCTTCCTTGTTAGCTTTGACCTGATTTGCAGTTCCCAGCATAGCAACATCGGCATTTTCTAATTTTAAACCAACTTCTTCCGAAATCACCTGCCCGCCTGTTACTACAGCAATGTCAGCTAACATTTCTTTTCTTCTATCACCAAAACCAGGGGCTTTAACTGCTACACAGTTTAAAGTACCTCTTATTTTGTTAACCACAAGGGTAGCTAGTGCTTCCCCTTCAACATCCTCAGCAATAATAAACAGTGGTTTCCCCATCTGAGCTACCTTCTCTAGAATCGGCAATAACCCTTTCATACTGCTAATCTTGGCATCGGTAATTAATATTAAGGGTTCCTCCAGCACTGCCTCCATTCTCTCGGCATCGGTAACCATGTATGGTGAGATATAGCCTTTGTCAAACTGCATTCCTTCGACTACTTCTAAGGTGGTGCCCATGGTCTTAGATTCTTCAACTGTTATAACACCATCTTTCCCAACTTTTTCCATAGCGTCAGCGATGATGTTCCCAATTTCACGTTCTGCTGCTGAAATTGTTGCTACATTGGCAATGGATTCCTTATCTTTAATTTCAATGCTCAATTTTTTAATCTCTTCTACTACTTTATCTACTGCCTTCTGAATTCCTTTTCTCAATAAGATCGGATTGGCACCAGCAGCAACATTTCTTAAGCCTTCATGTAGAATCTTTTGAGCTAAAACTGTGGCAGTAGTTGTTCCATCTCCGGCAATATCATTGGTTTTAGTGGCAACTTCTTTTACAAATTGTGCTCCCATATTTTCAAAGGGGTCTTCTATCTCGATCTCTCTGGCAATGGTAACCCCGTCATTGGTAATAGTCGGTGAACCATATTTCTTTTCTAAGACAACATTTCTCCCCTTGGGACCTAAAGTAATTTTAACACTTTCCGCTAATTTATCTGCTCCCTTTTTTAGAGCATTTCTTGCATCTTCTTCAAATAAAAACTGTTTAGCCATATTATTGGCATCCTCCTTAATCAAATGTTATTGTTATATTTATAATAGCCCATAATTTTTATTCAAAAATCGCTAGAATATCCTTCTCGCTTAACAAAAGGTAATCCTCGTCTTCATCATCTTTCAAATCTGTTCCTGAATACTTGGCATAGACTACCATATCACCTATTTTAAAAGGCAAAGGAAATGTTTTACCTTCATCATTAGTACGGCCGGGGCCTATTGCTAAAACTTTTCCCAGTTGGGGCTTTTCTTTTGATATAGTATCTGGTAATACAATACCTCCCCTAGTTTTTTCTTCCTCCTCCAGTGGTTTTACTAAAATGCGGTCACCTAATGGTCTGATTTTTTTTATATCCATGTTTTTCCTCCTCAAGGATTTTTATATTGTAAATTATTTAGCACTCTCCTTGCGAGAGTGCTAATCACCTTTAATATCTTATACAATGGGTGTTTATTTTGCAAATCTCGTTTTATTTTATATTTATGCGTATTTTGCTGTTATCATTAATTAACTTATGTAGCATTTTGATATATCTTAATAAATCATTTTATCTTCTGATATCTTACTTTGTAAAAACTTCTAAATTATAAGAATCAATAATTCCTCTTTCCAATTTATAAAAACCGGCACAGGCAATCATAGCTGCGTTATCAGTACAGAGTTTTTTGGGAGGATAATAGATTGTAATTTTCTTTTTTTGAGCTTCTTTTAAAAACTCTTTTCTCAGACTCTCATTGGCAGCAACTCCCCCACCTATTACAACTGTCTTCACTTTGAACATCCGGGTTGCCTTGAATGTCTTATACACAAGGATATCGATAATAGCTTTTTGAAATGAGGCACACACATTGCTCACATTGACGGGGTTATCCTTTGCTTTTTCCTCCATCATAAAATATATGACTGCCGTTTTCAAACCACTAAAGCTGAAATCAAAATCATCGCTGTTCAATAAAGGTCTTGGAAAATATATAGCATCGTTTCGCCCCTTTTTAGCTAATTCTTCAATAATAGGACCTCCTGGATAATTAAACCCCAGATATTTGGCAATCTTATCAAAAATTTCTCCGGCAGCATCATCTCTTGTTTGTCCGATTACTTCAAGTTTTCCTATCTCTCTAATCAATAACAAAGAAGTATGACCGCCGGAGACAACTAAAGAAAGGAATGGCGTCTCAGGTAGCTCTTTATCCAAAAAATTAGCGTAGACATGACCTTCAATGTGATTTACCCCAATTAAAGGTTTTTCCAGCGCAAAAGCAACAGCCTTAGCAAAAGATAAACCTACTAAGAGTGAGCCTTTTAGTCCAGGTCCCGGTACTACCGCAATTCCATCTATATCGTGCAACGTTAACCTTGCTTTATCCAATGCTTCCTGACAGATAATCATAATAAATTCCATGTGCTTCCTTGAAGCTATCTCCGGGACAACCCCTCCATATTTTTGGTGAATTTCCGTTTGCGAGGCAATAACATTGGAAAGTAAATATCTACCATTTTTCACAATAGCGGCAGAGGTTTCGTCACAGGATGTTTCAATTCCCAATATTATTGTTTCTTTCATTTTAATACCTTATTTTTTAATGATTAACACCGGATCTTTTTCTATCAGTACTTCAGCTGCTGATTTACTTATATATAACGGTAATAGTTTATAGATATCATCGCACTCTTTTTTTGGTATTCTCTCTTCTCCTAATAAAGCTACGCTTACAGCATTAGCAGTATTTAAGGAGTTGTTAATAAAATAGATATTAGCAATATGACCATAATTTTCAATCTTTTCATCCTTGATTATATCTTCAATTCCATCACCAAAAATATAAATATGGTCTCTATATTCCAATAATTCCTGCTTTATTTCGACCCATTTTGCACATTGGTAATCTTTGACTATACTAGAATCTTTATTTTTATATTCATAAAGGGCAAAGTAATATTCACCTCTACGTGCTTTTATTATCGGGCAGAGTATACCCGGTAAGCTTAACCAGCTAAAGGCAGAGGATTCCAGGCTGCTTACTCCAATTAGGGGTATAGATAAGGCAAAGGCTAAACCCTTAGCGGTAGATAGACCGATTCTTAAACCGGTAAAAGAACCGGGTCCGATTGAAACAGCTATTCCCTCTATTTCTTTTAATTTTATTCCAGATAGATTAAGCATGTTGTTTAAAGCAGATAAAATAAGAGTAGAATGGGTTTTCTCCATCCTATTAACCTTATAGTCAATTATTACTTCAGAATTATTGACAATAGCTAGGTTTAATACTTTAGTAGCTGTATCAATGCCCAGTACCAACAATTGCTTCTAAATCCTCCATTATTTTTTCGTACCTTTTCCCCTTTGGCTTGAATACTATCTTCCTGGTAAAAATGTTCTGATAATCCATAAATATATTAATTAACAATAAATTGTCTGGAAGATAATCGGCTATAATTTTAGCCCATTCGATTAGAATAACCCCTGTATCAGAAAAGTATTCTTCATAGCCGAGATCTTCTATGTCCTCTGGTTTGCCTATTCTATAAAAATCGAAATGAAAGATGGGGACGATACCGGTGTATTCATTTATGATAGAAAAGGAAGGGCTGGTGATATTATCCTGGCTTTTTAATCCCAAGGCAATACCCTTAATTAAACTGGTTTTCCCTGCCCCAAGATCACCATTGAGAGCTATTAAGTCGCCATTCTGGAGCAAATCTCCTATTATTGTTCCTAACCAGATCGTTTCTTCCGGGCCATTACTGTTAAAGATGGCAGTGGTATTATTATCTCTGAAAACTTTGGCTTTAATATCCTTATTAGGCACAATAATATTCACCTAACATATTTTTAATTTTCCAAGGTTTACCGTCTTTGAGAAATAATTTCGTTACCCTGGCCTTATCTGTTAAATGAATGATTACATCAATAATTGTATTTAACTTTTGAGCTATATCTTCGACCGAAATTGTTTTGCCTCCTTGTTTTCCCCATAGCACAACTTCATCTCCCACCTCCATGCTTCCTAAACCTGTTACATCTATCATCATCTGGTCCATACAAACTCTACCGATAACAGGCGCTTTTTCTCCTCGAATCAACACTTCCCCTTGGTTAGAAAGCCACCTATCGTAACCATCGGCATATCCTACCGGCAAAGTTGCTATTACAGTTTCTCTTTTAGTGTAAAAGGTCTTGCCATAACCTATAAAAGATTCAGCCGGTACCACCTTTAGAAAAGCAATACGACTTTTAAAGGAAAGCGCCGGGGTTAAAGTGATATTCTTTTTGACCTCGTTAGAAGGATATAATCCATAAATAAGACAGCCCGGGCGGACCATATCTAACCAGGTTTCAGGCAAATCCAGAATAGCGCCGCTGTTTGCAGCATGAAAGTATGGCTTAGGAGTAATGCTATCGATCATTAAATCAATTATCCTTTGGAAGAGCCTAAATTGATAATAAGTATATTCCTTATCCTTCTCATCAGAAGTAGAAAAATGAGTGTACACTCCTTCAATGATAATATTCGGCATTCTTTTAATATTAGAAAGAATATCCTTTATTTCCGAAACTGATAAACCCAATCTTGCCATCCCGGTATCAATTTTCAGATGTATTTTAATTTTTTGCTGTAATTTGGCTGCTATATCATTGAATCTATAAATACTTTCTAAATCACATACAGTAGGTTTTAACTGATTATCAAAATAAAGGTTGAACTGCTCTTTTAAAGGAGCTCCTAGTACTAATATAGGGGCTTTAATGTTATTTCTTCTCAGAAATAGACCTTCTTCAATTTTAGCTACAGCCAGCTCATCTGCTCCATGTTCTAAAATTATTTTAGATATTTCTATGGCATCATGTCCATAAGCATTACCTTTGACAATACCCATAATCTTTCTCTGTGCCCCTATCCAGTTCCGGATATTCTGCACGTTTTCTTTTACAGCGTCTAAATCGATTTCCAGCCAAGCAGACCCTAATAATTCTTTCATTTTTCCCTCCTTTGAGACAAAATATTTCAAATTTCCATAATTACTTGTGCAGTTGCCAATTTTTTGCTATGTGAGATACTTACCCTGATATTGCTAATCTCTTTATTGCTCGCACTTGCTTGTGCCAAGCCTGAAAGGCAAATAAAGGGCTCTCCTCTATTATCATTCTTGATTTCAATATCTTTCCATTTAATGCCCTCCTGAATACCTGTTCCTAAAGCTTTAGCACAAGCCTCTTTGGCAGCAAAAAAACCAGCATAAGTTTGAAAACGATTATATGTTCTTTCTTCGCAATATTTTATCTCATTTGGGGTGTACACCTTGTTTAAAAAATGCTCTTCCCATTTGATTATAATTTGCTTAATTCTTTCTATGTCAACTAAATCTATTCCTATTCCTACTATCATACTTACCTGCTAATGGACCAATATTTTTTTATTTATTCCGTTCTAAAATAATTGTTCTTTTTTCATAGCTGATTAGGACAATGTCAAAATGCCATCATTGGAAATAAGAAACTTTTTCATTTTTAAAAATGGCTGACATATTTCTCAATTACTTTTTGACATTCCATAATTTTCTTCTCTTCTTTACTCTCCAATAAGATCCTTATTTTGTTCTCAGTCCCTGATAATCGAATTAAAGACCTGCCATCTCCACCAAGATATTTTTGCATCTCTTTATCCATTTTTTGTAATGCATTGCTATTTCGCAGATATTTTTTATCTGAAATCCGATAATTAAATAACTTCTGATGATACTTTTTCATGCGTCCGGCCTGGACTGATATCCGTTCATTATTTTTATTGAGGGCATCTAGCAGTTGGAAAGTAGTAATTAGTCCATCCCCACTAGGGCTGTATCTTAAAAATATTATGTGACCAGATTGTTCTCCTCCTAGCCAGGAATTCATCTCCAACATTTTTTCTAAAACATGTTTATCACCTATATCAGTTCGGACCACTGTGCCCCCCATTCCTTGAATAGTCTCATCAAAACCTAAATTACTCATATGTGTGGTGACAATTATATTATTGCCTAATCTGCCTTCTCTAAGGTAGGCATGGGCATAAATAGTCATAATCTGGTCTCCATCAATAATTTGTCCTTTTTCATCTACCGCCAATACCCTATCTGCATCCCCATCAAAAGCTAGTCCTAAATCTGCCTTCTCCTTCAGCACCTCACTTTGTAGAGTACTTATATGGGTAGAGCCGCACTTTTGATTGATATTTATGCCATTGGGTGTATTGTTGATAGCTTTAAAATTAATTTTCAATCTAGTGAATAATTCCGGAATAATTTGACTCGCTGAACCATGGGCACAATCAAGAACAATCTTGAATTCTGGTCTGGCAAAATCTTGGGGAATTGTAGTTACGAGAAAGTCTAAATAGACTTTTCCAGCTTCCTTTAATGCTATTACCTGACCAATTGTTTTTCTTGTATTTTGAATCTTTTTATATTTTTCTTGAAAAAGTATACCCTCAATCTCTTTTTCGCTTTCTTTGTTTAGTTTTAAACCATTCTCCCGGAATAACTTAATGCCATTATCATAATAAGGATTATGGGAGGCTGAAATAACTACTCCCATGCTTGCCTCATAATATTTGGTAAGATAGCCGACAGCTGGAGTAGTAATAATGCCGGTATTCAAAACGTTACTCCCCATTGAACATAAGCCAGCGGTAAGAGCTGCCTCTAACATAGAGCCCGAAATCCTAGTGTCTCTACCAATTAAGATATTTTTGCTTTTCTTATTTTTGTTATAGTAGCCTATAGCTCGACCTAAATTAAAAGCTAGCTCAGCATCCATAGGATATCTGTTCGCTAATCCCCTGATTCCATCTGTTCCAAACAATTCAGTCATTGGAATACCTTTGTTTAAGATAAATACTATTTAAAAATATCACTATTAAAACAATCATCTTTTTGTCGAAACAACTACTTTTTCTGGAATAGTAGTGACCATACTGACACCTAATATGGCTTCTAATTCTACCTTCACCGTTTCCAGCTCAATATCCCCCAAATTAACAAAGGCTTTAATATCTTCTTTTTTTAAACCCTCAAGGATACTGTGCTTTCCTGTTACTATAACTTGTACAGTTTCCGGAGTTAGCTGGTAATCTATGAAAGGAGAAGCATTTCTCGGTTTTACTGTAATATCTTCGAACACTTTTTCTTCTTCTTTTTCATCCACTTGGATTTGAACCTCAACTAAAGTTTCTTGGTTCTCGGCAAGGTAAATCCCTTCTGCTAATAGAGGAGTAACTTTAACTGTAAGGGTTTTAGAAACGCCATTTACGTCTATGGGGATTGTTTCTAAGTAATCTATATTGATTATTCGAGTGTACTCACCAAATATCTTTAATGAATTTGGTGTTGCCTCAATTTTTGATATATAAAAACCAGGAGCCGGCTTGCCGATGATACGGGGTTTTACCTCTAATATTTCCTCAGGATAACCCTTCCTTACATATATTGAAACCGCAACCTTATCGGGTTTAAGATTAAGACTATCCAAAACAGCATTATCTTTGGTATACACAGTCACTTTTTCTTCTCTCTCCGTATTTTCACTTATGTCAGAGATATCTATATCAACCTTAACCAAATTAATCATTTTATGCACTGATTCTGATGCTGTAATCAAAATTTCTTTAGGAACAATTTCGGGCTCATTCTCTAAGGAATAACCCTTTTTAGGCAATCCAATTAAATTATATTCGACTACATACACTTGACTCACTATTTTCTCTACTGTAATAGGAATGCTTTCTGGGATAATCTTAGTAATTTGAGTACTCTTGGGCGTAAGTATGTCGACTCCAATAATATATTCCCCTGGCTCTAAGACACTTTGTAAATCTACCGTGCCGCTTATTTTATTAGCGGTGATATTCTCAACAATGTTTTGTGGACCTTTAATTCCTGTGGTAACTTTTTCCCTAATTTCTTTAATAGAAAGAGAATTATCCAAATTAACTGGGGTTATCTCTATTTCATAATATTTTTCAACCATAACGTTATATTGACTGGAAATATAAAACCACAATATGAGAGCCATCAACAAGGCTAATATTTTTATATCCAAATTATTAGTAATCCATCTTTTTATACTTTGCATTTTATAGTTTATCCTTTTTATTAGCCTTGAAGATTTTCATTGTTTTGGGACGATACAAATTATGCAAAAACTTTCTTAACAATTCTGGCCTAAATGGCTTGGTCAGTCTGCCATCAATTGCCACTGAAATAGTACCCCTTTCTTCTGAAATTACCACGATTAAAGCATCCGATATCTCGCTTAATCCGATTGCTGCCCTGTGGCGTGTACCTAAGGATTTTTTAATATCAGTGTTTTTAGTTAACGGCAAAATACAATTTGCCCCAATTATCCGATTATTTCTGAGAATAACAGCACCATCATGCAGCGGAGAATTAGGTAAAAAAATTGAGTAAAGCAATTCTGAGGAAAAATCACTATTTAGCATTATTCCGGTTTCTAAAATATCTTGCAGCCCCACATCTCTTTCTAAGACAATTAATGCCCCGATCTTCTCAGCAGACAGCATTGGGGCTACCATAACGATACCACTAATAAGTTCTTCCCACTTCTTTAGCTCTTCACCCTGGGAAAATAGTGGAATATTAAATAAAAAATCACCCTTTCCCATCTTTAATAATAATCGACGTAATTCCGGTTGGAATATAATAGGAATGGCGACAACCAGAATAGCCATTAACCCTTTTATCAGCCAATTAATTGTTCTCAGCCCTATCCAATTGGAAATAAAAGAAAAAATGAATAGGATTACAAAACCTTTAATAATTTGAGCGGCGGGTGTTTCCTTAATGAGAAGCAGCATATTGTACAAGATAATGGTTATAAGAATAATATCCAGAATATCTAATATGGTAATATTTTGCGGCATTTATACTTACCTACGTCTTTTATTAAATAAAAAAACCATCATCAGTTCTATTTTAACGAAAAATAGTAATGATGGCTATTTTTATTAGAAAAATATATATTAAGTTAAAACAGCTTCATATTAACGCTTAGAGAACTGATAACGTGCTCGAGCGCCTTTCTGGCCATATTTTTTTCTTTCTTTCATTCTGGCGTCGCGTTCTAACATTTTTTCTTTTTTTAATACAGTTCTTAGAGTATGGTCGTATTTCACTAAAGCCCTACTAATGCCATGTTTTATTGCACCGGATTGCCCGGAAATTCCACCGCCATATACCTTAACGTTTATATCAAAATCTTCCATTTTTTGAATTAGCTTTAATGGTTCTTCAATAGTTAAAATATCAGACTGGTCTTTAAAATAATCCTGATGAGGAACATTATTAATTATAATATTTCCTTTTCCCGGTGCTAGCCACACTTTAGCAATAGCCGTTTTTCTTCTTCCCGTTCCATAGAATCGACTGACTGTCAAGTAATGACCCTCCTTATTGCTGATTTAGCTGAGTATTTCAATATTTTGAGCGCTATGCGGATGCAAGTCACCCTTATATATCTTAAGTCTTCTTATAAATTTACGTCTTAATTTATTGTCAGGGAGCATCCCTGTCACCGCTTTCTTAATTATAAATTCAGGCTTTTCCCGCCTTAACCTGGTATAGGGGATTTCTTTTAAAGAGCCTGGATAATTGGTATGATATCGGTAGAGTTTTTGTTCTTCTTTTTGCCCAGTGAGTTTAATCTTTTCGGCGTTTATTACAATTACATAGTTACCTAAATCAACTGATTTATCAAAATTAACTCTATTTTTACCCCTTAATAAAATAGCTATTTCGCTAGCCAATCTTCCTAAAACTTTTCCTTTAGCATCAATTAAATACCAAATTCTATTCATGTTTTTAACTTTGCCGGTATCAGTTTCCATTTTACCTCCATCTACCTCTGGTCAGATTAGAATTTTAGTTAATACAAAATTTGCATCACAACAAAAGATGCTTTTTTAATCAACCCGATTTGATTCAGGACTACAAAATAACGTATAGATTTTAATATAATAAGCAAGTAATGTCAAGGATATTCGTTATAATTATGTTTTTCAGTTATTAATATTTTACCGTAACTAAATATAAGCCATTGGATGGAACAACTATTCCGGATTTTTGATTATCTTTATTTCTTAATACCTCTAAAATTTCTTTTGGTTCCCTTTTCCCTATTGAGAAATCTATTAAAGTTCCCACAATTAGCCGAGCCATTTTGTATAGAAAGGCATTTGCCTCCATGGAAAATATTAGCAAACTATTTTTCCTGATAACATTAATTCTTTTCATATTTCTAATATTATCTTTAGGTAATCTACCTTTTTTTGCGGGATTATTTTTACAAGAAAGGGCGCTAAAATCGTGAGATCCTAATAAATATCGAGCAGTTTGTTTAATTATTTCCAGGTCTAATATGGAATCCTGATAATAGCAATATCTGCCTAAAAACACTTCTTGGATCCCATGAGTTTCAGTTTTCCCAAGCGTATTTATCAGATAGTATCTATATATTCTGCTTTTAGCACTATATCGTGAATTGAATTCCTGTGCTACTTCTTCTACTTCCTTTATTCTAATATCTCTTGGTAAAAGGTTATTTAAAATTACCAACCATTTTTCTATGGGAATAGTCGACCTGGTTTTAAAATTAGCTACCTGCCCCAGGGCATGTACACCAGCGTCGGTCCGCCCCGCACCATATAATTTTAAATTCCTTTCACCGGAAATCTTCCTTAAGTTATCTTCTATTACACCTTGTATTGTTTTCTTATTTTTTTGTCTTTGCCACCCTGCATAATCAGTTCCATCATAAGTGATAATCAATTTAATATTTTTTGATTCTTTCATGATTTTATCGTTAAATAATTGTGAAATAAGAAATTAGCAATATTAATAAAGTTATGAATAAATAAATATGGTCAATATGAGTCATTAACAATGTGCGATAATGCGTTCTTCCTTCACCACCACGATAACATCTTGCCTCCATAGCAATTGCCAGATCATCCGCTCTCTGAAAAGAATTAATAAATAGAGGTATAATAATTGGTAAAAAGTTTTGGATTCGTTTTACAAGATTGCCACTTTCAAAATCAGCCCCTCGGGCAATTTGTGCTTTAATAATTTTCTCGGTTTCTTCCATCAGAGTAGGAATAAAACGTAAAGCAATAGTCATCATCATGGCAATTTCATGGGCTGGAACTCTAAATACCTTTAAAAAGGTCAATATTTTTTCAATCCCGTCGGTAAGAGCTATGGGTGAAGTAGTGAGTGTTAGCCATGATGTAGATAAAATCAATAAAAACAGTCTGATGGCAATAAATAGCCCACGTTGAATTCCTTCTCGCGTTATAGCTAAAATCCATATACGATAGATAATTTCTCCCGGGGTAATAAAAAAATGGATTAGCAAGGTAAATACTATAAGAATTAACAAAGGCCTAATTCCTCTTAAAATAAATTTAGGATGTGTTTTAGCCAAAAATATATTAGTAAAAAGATATATCCCGATTATAAAGAATCCCATCCATGATTTTATTAAAAAAATAGTTACGATAGTTAGTGTAGCGACTATTATTTTGATTCTGGGATCCAACTTATGAATAAGCGAATCCTGATAAATATATTGACCTATAGTAATGTTTCTAAAAAATCTCATTTTGCTATTTTTTTTCAACCAATTTCAATATTTCATCTCTCGCTTCTTCAACTGTCAATATCGCTGAACTTATCGGTTTCCCAATTTTTCTTAGTTCATTCATAGCATGAGTTATGGGGGGCAAAGATAATCCAATGCTTTCTAATCTTTGAATTGAATACTGAAAAATATTTTTTGGAGTATCATCCATTACAATCTCCCCTTTTTCCATAACGACTATTCTTTTGGTTAATTCAGCAATGATTTCCATATTATGAGAAACTATAATGATTGTTTTTTTATATTTTCGATATAAATCAGTAATGACCGATAACAATTTATTGCAACTTTGTGGGTCCAAACTGGCAGTTGGCTCATCTAGAACCAATATTTCAGGGTCAACCGCCAAAATACTAGCCAAGGCCACTCTGCGCATTTCTCCTCCACTCAAGTAAAAAGGAGACCTGTCCTTATATGCATTATAATCTAGGCCTACCATTTTCAGTGATATTTTTATTCTCTGTTCTAATTCTTCTCCAGTTAAACCTATATTTTTTGGTCCGAAGGCGATTTCTTTAGACACAGTCTCTTCAAAAAATTGATTTTCCGGATATTGGAAAGATAAGCCGATATTTTTTCTGATTTCCCTTAACTTTTGTTTATTACGGTGAATATTAATACCATCAATGAGCACCTGCCCTTCTGTGGGTTCTAACAGACCATTTAATAGTTGGAGCAAGGTGGTCTTACCACAACCGGTATGTCCAATTATCCCAATAAATTCACCTCGGTTTATCATTAAATCGATTGATTTTAAGGCCTCTGTTTCAAAGGGCATATTCAAGTTGTAAGTATAGGAAACATTTTTTAGATGTATGAGCATAGATATTTAATCATTTCTTCTTCATTTATAATATTGGAGGGAACATTGAGACCGTTTTTGGCAAGTTCTCGGGCTAATCTTGTTATTTGCGGTATCTCCAGACTTAAACTGAGCAAAAAGTCTGCTTGGCTGAATATTTCTTTAGGTGAACCGGCAAGTACTACCTTCCCCTTGTCTAGCACTATAATATTTTTGAATTGGGCTGCCTCTGACATGAATTGGGTAATGTAAACCACGGTAATATTTTGCTCTTTGTTTAACTTCTTGATAATCTTTAATATTTCTTTCCTCCCCTTCGGATCAAGCATAGAAGTTGGCTCATCCAAAATTAAGTAGGAAGTGCGCATAGCTAGGGCACCGGCTATTATCACTCTTTGTTTTTGTCCTCCTGACAATAGATGCGGCTCGCTATTTCTAAGCCCACTCAGGCCAACTATCTTTAAGGCCCAATCTACCCTTTGTTTCATCTCTTCTTCTCTAATACCTATATTTTCTAGCCCGAAAGCGACATCATCTTCAATAGTGGTAGCAACCAGTTGATTATCAGGGTTTTGGAATACCATACCAATTTTTTTTCGGATATCCCAAATCTTATCTAATTCTTTAGTATTCAAATTTTCTACAAATACGTCCCCCTCTGTAGGTAGTAATAACCCATTAATATGCCTGGCTAAGGTAGACTTTCCAGAGCCATTTGCCCCGATAACTGCGATAAAATCCCCTTTTTTAATGTCTAAATTTATTTTGGATAAAGAGGCGACTTTATGCTCTTGGTTATTACTATAAAAGTGTGTCACATTCTCAAATCTTATCAAGATTCTCTATTCCTTATAAATTAAAAAGGTTAAAGTGCCAGCATATATTATATTCTAACAATTTAACCTTAATCTTTAAATTGATATAGCTCTATTTTACAAACTCAATGATAGCCATAGGAGATGAGTCCCCTTTTCTGAAACCGGCTCTTATTACCCTAGTATAGCCGCCATTTCTTTCTTTAAATTGAGGGCTTATCTCTTCAAAAAGCAATCTTATAGCTTCTTTATTTGGGATTACCTTGATAACTTCTCTTCTGGCTTGCAGGTTGTCTTCTTTGGCTATAGTAACAACTTTTTCTAAATATTTTTGCAACTCTTTGGCTTTAGGGAATGTTGTGTTTATTTTACGATTTATAATCATAGAAATGGCTAAATTTGATAATAATGCCTTTCGATGACTGGTATCTACATTTAATTTCCTTTTTAAAACTCTATGCCTCATTAGTCCATCTCCTTTTATTCCGAACTCTTCAAATTGTATCCAAATTCATTTACCTTATCTTTTATCTCTTCCAAAGATTTTTTTCCTAAATTTTTAATGGACATTATCTCTTCTTCAGTTTTGCCAATAATATCTCCAAAAGTATTAATATTGGATTTTTTAAGACAGTTATAAGACCTGACCGATAGGTCTAATTCTTCAATAGTCTTTTCGAATAATTTATTTTGTTCAACGCTCTCCGGGTCTTCTTCGGGAACTAGTTCAGCTTCTAAATCAACCTCTTCAGGAGAGAACTTATTAAATACTTTTAGATATTTAATAAGTATATTGGCAGATTTGCTTAATGCCTCATCAGGCAAGATACTCTTATTAGTATAAATATCCAATATTAATTTTTCACAGTCCATAAACTCTGCAGAACTAGCCTTGTCAACAATATAAGAAACTTTGATTACCGGAGAAAACAAAGAATCTATGCTTATAAAATTAAGAGGTAGATTTTTTTTCTTGTTTTCTGGAGCGGTAGTATAGCCAGTACCCTGTTCAACTATTATCTCAATATCTAACTTTCCACCATTGCTCAAGGTGCCAATTACATGCTCTGGGTTCAATACATCCACATTGATATTTGGCGTAATATCCCCAGCAGTAACTGTTTTGTTCCCGCTAGCTTTCAGTCGAAGAGTTTCTGATTTACTGCCATACATTTTAAAAACAATTTCCTTAATATTTAAAATAATTTCATTAACATCTTCTTTAACATCGGCAATGGTAGAAAATTCATGCATGATACCTTCGACCCTTATGGCAATTGCGCTGGCTCCGGGAAGTGAAGACAATAATACTCTCCGCAACGAATTACCCAAAGTAGTCCCATATCCTCTATCTAAAGGTTCAATAATAAATCTGCCATAACTATCGGTCAAGTTTTCAACTTTTATTTTAATATTATTTATATCTAACAATTAAGAATCTCTCCTTCCAAAAATATTAGCGTCTTCTAGAAATAAAATCATTATTTAGAATAGTATTCAACAACTAATTTTTCGTCAACCGGTAAATCAATATCCTCTTTAGAAGGTAGCTTTACTACCTTACCTTTGAGGTTCTTTACATCAGCCTCTAACCAGGAAGGAATATTTAACTCAGTTTCCTCTTGTTTCAATTCTTTAAATTCAGCAATGCTATGGCTATTTTCCTTAATCTCAATCATATCGTCCAAGTCGACCATATAGGAAGGGATATTAACTTTTCTACCATTAACCAGCACATGAGAATGGTTTACTATTTGCCTTGCTTTAACACGAGAATTTGCAAAACCTAAACGGAAAACTACATTATCCAATCTTCTTTCTAAAAATTGAATAAGATTGTCACCAGTTACACCATGTTTTTGTTCTGCTTTTTTAAATAGATTGTGAAATTGCCTTTCCATTAATCCATACATGTTTCTCATTTTTTGTTTTTCTCTTAGTTGTACTCCATAATGAGTTAACTTCTTTATTCTTTTGGCTTGAGCAGACTGCCCTGGTACTGAAGGCCTTCTTTCCAAAGCACACTTATCTGTATAACAGCGATCACCCTTTAAAAATAATTTTGTACCCTGTCTACGGCATAATCGGCACACAGGTCCATTATATCTAGCCATAGAAACCTCCTTAGATTTGCTTAGCTATTTATTTTTGTATTTTCATCTGAACTTTATATCAATTCTGATATCTTTTAAAGTACTCAAGAAAATAGAAAGACGCTACATCTTCCCCTTTATACTCTTCTCTGTTTGGGGGGTCTGCAACCATTGTGCGGTATAGGTGTAACATCGCGTATTGAATTAACCTTTAACCCGATAGCCTGTAAAGAACGTATGGCAGTTTCTCTACCAGACCCAGGTCCTTTGACATAAACTTCGATTTCCTTCATACCCTGATCCATTGCTTTTTTACCTGCTTCTTCTGCTGTTCTCTGCGCAGCAAAAGAAGTACTTTTTTTACTACCTTTATTTCCAATAGATCCGGCACTGGCCCAAGATATTATATTTCCCCCCATATCTGATATGCTAACAATAGTATTGTTAAAAGTAGACTGAATATGTACCACACCTTTTAATACATTCTTTTTTATCTTTTTCTTACGTACTTTTTTACTTTTTTTTTGCGTAGCCAATTTTGGCTATCTCCTTTCGTTTTGCTAAATATTGGCAAGAATTAGAATATTTCTCTTATTTCTTCCTTTTAACACCAATAGTCTTTCTAGGACCTTTTCTGGTCCTGGCATTAGTACTGGTCCTTTGTCCTCTTACCGGTAACCCTCTTTTATGTCTTAATCCGCGATAAGAGCCGATTTCCATTAGTCGCTTAACATCAGCAGTCTGCTGACTCCTTAGCTCTCCTTCTACCTTAACATTTTGACCTATAATATCCCTAATCCTATTAATCTCATCGTCTTTTAAATCTTTAACTTTGGTCTGATAATCTATCTCGGCTTCAGTCAATATTCTATGAGATGAAGTTAGACCTATACCATAGATATAAGTTAAAGCATATTCAATGCTTTTATTTCTTGGCAAATCGACACCACTAATTCTAGCCATAAGGACTTGCTCCTTCCTATATTATTTCCCTTGTTTTTGCTTATGTTTGGGATTACTGCATATTACCATTATTTTTCTTTCTCTTCTAATTAATTTACACTTTTCACAAATTTTTTTTACTGAAGACCTGACTTTCATAACAATTCTACCTCTCTATCCCATTCTGCTTTTACTATATTAACTAACAGCAATAAATTTAACTAAAAAGGAAAAATATTGTCCATCGTTTCCTAATATTGTAACCGTATTCATGCCTAAGATTATTCTACAAGCGGTAAACAATTCTACCACGGTTTAAATCATAGGGAGATATTTCAACTTTCACTTTATCTCCGGGTAATATACGGATAAAATTCATTCTAATCTTTCCCGATATATGGGCTAATATCTCACAACCGTTTTCCAACTCAACTTTAAAAGTAGCATTTGGCAAGGCTTGGGTTACCCTTCCTTTCATTTCTACATATTTTTCTTTGTCCATTCTTTCTCTCCCAATAGTACCTAAATGAAAATATTTTGCTACAGGAAATCTATAGAATTAAATTGTTAATATCTCATTTCCTTCTTCATAAATGGCGACAGTGTGTTCAAAGTGGGCAGATAGACCACCATCAATTGTTGTTACAGTCCAACCATCATCACTGGATATTGTTCTATAGTCACCCTGATTCAGCATTGGTTCAATGGCAATTACCATCCCTCTTTCCAATCTTAATCCAGTTTTTGGTTTTCCATAGTTAGGTATCTGGGGGTCTTCGTGTACCCCTAAACCTACTCCATGTCCAACATATTCTCTAACTACGGAAAAATTATTATTTTCGGCGATTGATTGAATAGCATAAGATATATCACCGATAAAATTCCCTTGTACTGCTTCCTTAATCCCTGCGAATAAAGCTTCTCGCGTTATTTTAATCAACTTTTTTGCCAGATTACTTATCTCTCCAACTCCAAATGTGGCAGCAGCATCGCCAAAATATCCATCGAGATTAGTACCAATATCTATACTTACTATCTCCCCTTCTTTCAAAATCCTATCGCCAGGTATGCCATGAACAATCTGGTCATCGATTGATACACATATTGATGATGGGAATTCGTACCCTTTAGGACCATAGTGTTTAAAAGAAGGCTTACCTCCCTGCTTTATTATAAATGATTCGGCCATCTGATCCAATTGTATTGTTTTTATACCAGGTTTTATTGTTTCACCAATATACTTTAAGGTGTTAGCTGTTAATTGACAGCTCTTTTTTATTTTTTCAATTTCTTTCTTTGTCTTAATAATTACCATTATGAACCACTATTGCTAATAAGTTCTAATTCAGCTAACCTCTCCCAAAATTCTTGAAATACACCTTTCACATTCTTATTATTAGCATCTATTTTTGTTAAAATGCTTTTTTCCTGATAGTATTGAACCAAGGGCAGTGTCTCCTGCTCATAGACCTCAAATCTTTTTTTAATAATTCCTTCCCTGTCATCATCCCTTTGAACTAATCTACCTCCACATTTGTCACATTTCTCAACAATATCTGGAGGATTATAAATGAGATTGTATATGGCATCACATTTTAGACATACTCTTCTTGCTGATAAACGATTAATGATGGTGTTATAAGATGTTTCAAAATAAAAGACCTGATTAATTTGCTTATTTAATTTATGAAGTACTATATCAAGCCCTTGAGCTTGGTTAAATGTTCTGGGGAAGCCATCGAATATAAATCCTTTTTGACAATCATCTTCTTTAATTCTATTTTCAACTATTCTCAAAATATGTTTATCGGGGACTAACTTACCGCTATTTACGTATTCTTTTGCAGTCTTTCCAATATTTGTCTCTTTCTCGATAGCATCTCTTAAAATATCACCGGTAGCTATCGCCGGAATTTTAATATGTTTCCTTAATTCACTAACGATAGTCCCTTTCCCCGTCCCCGGTGGTCCTAAAAATACAATAATCATCTGCTTCGCCTCATCTTAAAATAAGTACAATACTATTTTTTAATAAAGCCTTCATAATGACGCATTAGCATATGAGACTCAATCTGTTGAACTATTTCTAAGGCAACTCCCACCATAATAATAACAGAGGTACCACCAAAATAGATAGTTGTAATCCCGGTAACCTCAATTAAAATATTTGGTAAAATAGCTATTATCGCTAAAAAAATGGCACCACTTAAAGTAATTCTAGTCATAATACTGTCAATATACATGGCGGTAGCCTTACCAGGTCGTCTTCCCGGTATAAAACCACCATATTTTTTCATATTATCTGCCAGGTTCTGTGGGTTAAAAGATATGGCGGTATAGAAAAAAGTAAAAACTATAATTAGAATAGCATATAAGATGAGATATAATAAAGTTCCCGGTGAAAGTGCCTGGGCTACCTTTTGCATTAAAGCTGACCCTTGGAAAAATTGGGCCAGAGTACCAGGGAATATTAGAATAGCAGAAGCAAAAATTATTGGAATAACACCAGCTTGGTTAACCCTTAAAGGGATATGGGTACCTTGTCCACCGTATAATCTTCTACCGACAACTCGTTTGGCATATTGTACCGGAATACGTCTTTGACCTAACTGTATGGCAACTACTCCAGCTATTACCAAGACTACTACTACTAACAAAGCTATTAGAGAGATAATTCCAACTTCCCCAACTCTAAACAAACTCCAGGTCTGAATAATTTCGGTGGGAATCCTAGCTACAATACCAGTAAAGATAATAATTGAAATACCATTGCCGATACCATAATCGCTTATTTGTTCACCCAACCACATTAAAAAACAGGTGCCGGCTGTCAAGCTTACCACTAATAAGATTCTGAACATGGCACCGGTAATAGTTAGAACTTGCAAACTTTCCAGCCAGGCACTTATGCCCACTGCTTGCACCAAACCTAAAACAAGTGTTCCGTATCTAGTAATGCGATTAATTTTATTTCTTCCTTCTTCCCCTTCTTTAGCCCATTGTTCAAACAAAGGTACAACTGATTGTAATAAGGACATAATGATGGAAGAATTAATGTAAGGCATTATTCCAAGAGCAAAAAGTGAAAACCTACTCAATGCTCCCCCCGCAAAAAGATCAAAAAAGCCAAGTATCCCGCCCTGGGCAAATAAATTTGCTAAGGCCTGTTTATCTATACCGGGAAGTGGTATATGGCTTCCCAATCTAACTACTATAAGCATCGCCATAGTAAATAATAAACGACTTTTTAGATCAGGTATTTTGAATAAACTACGTAACTGCTCCAGCACCCTATATCACCTCTGCTTTCCCACCGGCTGATTCGATTTTGTTTATTGCTTCTTTGCTGAATTTGTGAGCCCTGATGGTCAGTTTTTTGTTGATTTCCCCTTTACTTAAGATTTTTATTCCACTTAATATTTTTTTTATCATTCCTGTTTCAATCAGTATTTCGGGAGTTATTATCTCTCCCTCTTTAAAATTATTTAATTGTTCAATATTGACAATAGCATATTTCTTAGAAAAAACATTACGGAAACCCCGTTTAGGCACCCTTCTGGCTAGCGGCATCTGTCCGCCTTCAAAATAAAACTTTCTTTTAAATCCTGAACGGCTATGCTGTCCTTTTGTTCCTCTTCCAGCGGTAGTGCCATGTCCTGAAGAGTTTCCTCTTCCCACCCTCTTTTTCAATTTTACAGACCCGTCATTTGGCCTTAACTTGTGTAACTCCATGAAATATCTCCCTTTAGTAACAGACTAACTAAATATTTTTTCTACTGGAATACCCCTTAACTTGGCAACATCCCTAGCACTTCTTAGGCTAAGCAAAGCCTTCATAGTGGCTTTAACAATATTCAAGCTATTATCGCTGCCTAAAGATTTGGTCAGTATGTCCTGTATTCCTGCTGCTTCAATTATAGCTCTAACCGGACCACCTGCGATAACTCCAGTTCCCGGAGAAGCCGGACGTAAAAAGACTTTTGCTCCTCCATGGACTCCAACAACAGAATAAGGAATTGTATTATTTCTAATCTTTATTTTGTGCATATCTAATTTAGCTTTGGTGACAGCTTTTCTAATAGCGTCTGAAACATCTTTAGCTTTTCCATAACCAATTCCGACACTACCTTTTGCATCGCCAGCTGTAACCATAGCACTAAAGCCAAATCTTCTGCCACCCTTGACTACCTTGCTCACCCGGTTTACAAAAATAACGCTTTCAATTAATTCTTGTTCTTCTAAAGACCCTTTTCGCACTTACTCATCTCCTCTCCCTTGCTATTTTCTCTAAAATATTTTTTGTCAATAATTTTTTATCTAAAGCTTAATCTCGTCAGCCAAAGCCTTTACTCTACCATGAAACAGGTAACCATTGCGATCAAAAACAATTGCTTTTATTCCCTTTTCCTTCAATATATCGTTAAACATTCTGCCTATTGTCTCGGCTGCCTTAATATTTCCACCATAGTGTACTTCTTTTTTTACTTCGGCATTTAGAGTAGATAATGACGCTATAGTATGCCCAGCTTCATCATCCACTGCTTGGATATAAATATTGTTTGCACTGCGAAAGACCGTTAATCTAGGTTTTTCCTTAGTGCCGTGAATTTTTTTTCGAATGCTTCTTTTTCTTCTTAACCGAGCATTTGCTTTCCTATCTTTCATTAAATTGGCACCCCTTTTCTGTTTTAATAAAACTAATTACAATCAATTTACTACTTACCCACACTGGCACCAGCCTTACCAACTTTTCTTCTTATATGTTCATCAGCATACTTAATGCCTTTACCCTTATATGGCTCAGGCTTTTTTAGACTTCTTATTTCAGCGGCAACTTTCCCAACAAGTTGTTTATCAGAACCTTTTACCTTAATAATTTTTTGTTTTTCTACTAAAAATTCAATACCTTTAGGTGCGGCAACTTTAATAGGATGTGAATACCCTAAACTCAATTCCAAGTCTGCTCCTTTCATATCTGCCCGATATCCGACACCATTTATTTCTAAAACTTTTTCAAATCCTTCGTTGACTCCTTTTACCATATTAAATAGTAGACTTCTGACTAAACCATGCAAAGAACGATGTGTCCTCAAATCACTCAATCGACTTACTATTATTTTCTTATCTTCAATATCTACCTTTATACCAGGAGGTATAGGATGAGATAATTCTTGCTTGTCTTTTTTAACTTTAAATACCCTGTTCTTAATTTCGATTTCTACCCCTTCAGGTATTAGAACAGGTAATTTGCCAATCCTTGACATAAATTCCTCCTACACGACAACAATCTAATTCTATCTTAATCTATAAATGACCCTAAGTTCCTACTTTCTTTGATAAGAAACTTTCCGGTATACTAATCCATGTCCCTCCATCACCAGATATAACACAGAACCTCTCCACCATAATGTCTTTTTTTGGCCTCTTTCCCGGTCATAATGCCATTAGATGTGGACAAAATACTAACTCCTAGCCCGCCGAGAACCTCGGGTATATCATCTTTTTTTACATAAACTCTTAAGCCAGGTTTGCTAATTCTTTTTAAATTAGTTATGATCCGTTGTTTACCGGAGTATTTTAACAATATTACAATAACACCCTGTTTATTATCCTCTTTATAATAGTAATCCAAAATATAACCTTCTTCTTTAAGAATTCTGGCAATTTCTAATTTTATCTTTGAAGCAGGCATCTCTATTTTTTCTATTTTCGCACGATTAGCATTCCTAATCCTGGTGATCATGTCTGCAATGGGATCTGTTAATACGCCCATAAACTTTTCCTCCTTCCTAGCTATCAAACTGATATATTAGATTACTCTTTTAATTAAAAATAAGAAAAATTCTTCAGCTACCAACTTGATTTTACAACACCGGGTAACTCACCACTTAAGGCCATTTTCCTGAAACAAATTCGGCATATACCGAATTTTCTAAGATAGCCCCTTGGTCTGCCGCAAATATTGCAACGGTTATAATGTCTTGCTTTAAACTTTTGCTCCCTGCGTGCTTTAACAATTAAAGCCTTTCTAGCCACATCTTACCCCTTCTTTCTTATTTATTCTTCTCCCTTAAAGGGCATACCAATTAAGCTTAATAGCTCTTTTGCTTCCTCATCATTTTTAGCATTAGTAACAATAGCAATATCCATTCCCAAAGTTGTTTTAACCTTATCAAAATCTATTTCTGGAAATATTAATTGCTCTTTAATACCCAATGCATAGTTTCCTCTTCCATCAAAAGAGTTGGGCGAGGTACCTTGAAAATCACGAATTCTAGCCAAAGCAATATTAATAAATCGATCTAAAAACTCATACATCCTGCTTTTTCGTAAAGTAACTTTGCAACCTACCGGCATGCCCTTTCTTATTGAAAAATTAGAAATTGATTTTCGAGATTTTGTAATTATTGGTTTTTGGCCAGTAACAGTTGAAATAACATCAGTTGCTTCTTCTACTATCTTGGAATCTTCTTTAGATTTGCCAAGTCCCATATTAAGAACTATCTTTTCTATTTTAGGTACTGCCATTTTATTTTTATAATTAAATTTTCTCATCATTGCCGGAACCACTTCTTGTTCATACTTTTCTTTAAGTCTGAGTACCAATCTCTTTGCCCTCCTAAACCTTATCCATTATTTCTCCGCACTTTTTGCACACTCGAACTTTTTTCTGTTCTTTAGTTAACCCGTGTTTGACACTGGTCGGTTTATCACACTTATTGCATATTAACCGGACATTGGATATTTGAACAGGACCTTCCTGTCGGACAATTCCACCTTGAGGTGATTTCTGAGTCGGTTTCATATGTTTTTTTAATAAATTCATACCTTCAATAATAACTCGGTTCTCTTTAGGAAATATTTTCACAATTTTGCCTTTTTTCCCTTTATCCTCTCCGCTAATAACAAGTACATTATCTCCCTTTTTTAGTCTTACCATTACTTTCGACATTATTATCTCCTTTCTGCGAGTTACAGAACTTCAGGAGCAAGGGAAATTATTTTCATAAATTTTTTTTCCCTTAATTCTTTTGCTACCGGACCAAATATTCTGGTTCCGATAGGCTCATTCTGATTGTTAATAATAACTGCCGCATTATCGTCAAACCTTACATAGGAGCCATCACTACGGCGAATCTCTTTCTTAGTCCTTACCACGACAGCTTTGACCACTTCACCCTTTTTTGCTGTACCTCCAACACTGGCTTCTTTAACTGAAGCTACAATAATTTCACCAATTCTGGCATATCTTTTCTTAGATCCACCAAGAACTTTGATACATTGAATTTTTTTCGCACCAGAGTTATCCGCAACAATAAGTTTAGTCTGCATTTGTATCACTTTTGCCACACTCCCTTATAAATCATATCGCTACTATTATTTGCTCTTTTGAACAATCTCTACAATTTCCCAGCGTTTTCTCTTGCTAGTTGGCCTTGTAGAGGCAATTCTTACTTTGTCTCCGACTTTACAGACATTTTTTTCATCATGTGCCATGAATTTTGCACTTCTTTTAATTCTCTTTTTATAAAGCTTATGAGGAATTATATAGCTAACCTGTACTACCACAGATTTATCCATGGCATTGCTAATCACTATGCCAATTCTCCCCCTACTCTCTTCCAAAATAGCCATTAAACACCACCTTGTTATTTTTTACTTTCCATACGAACTGTGCGGAATGTTTTATTCTATTGTATTTTGACTTTTCAAAATTTTCTCTCTCAATACAGTTTTTATTCTGGCAATATCATGTTTCACTTCTTTAATCTTCATATAATTGCTTAACTGACCGGTAATGGATTGGAAACGAAGACTAAAAAGCTCATCTTTTAAATCAGACAATTTATTTTCCAATTCATCATTTGAAAAATCTCTTATTTCTTTTATCTTCACTTTATCCCACCACCTGTTCTTCCCGCATTACGAACCTGGTCTTTATCGGTAACTTGTGTGAAGCTAACCTCATTGCTTCCCTAGCTATTTCTTCTTCTACGCCACCCAATTCAAATAGAACAGTTCCTGGTTTTACAACAGCTACCCACAATTCCGGAGAACCTTTCCCTTTTCCCATTCTGGTTTCGGCAGGTTTTTTTGTTACTGATTTATGAGGAAATATTCTAATCCAGACTTTACCGCCTCTTTTTACAGAACGTGTTATTGCTATTCGAGCAGCCTCTATTTGAGCGCTGGTAATCCAGGCTGGTTGCAATGACTGTAGTCCATATTCACCGAAAGAAATTAAATGCCCTTTCTGAGCATTTCCCCTAATCCTGCTACGTTGTATTTTTCTATACTTAGTTCTAGCTGGCTGAAGCATTTTCTTCCTCCCTCAGTAAAACGTTACTTTCTGATTCATCGGCAAGACCTTGGTCAGATTTTTCCCTAGCAACTTCAGCAATAGGAGTTGCCGGTAAAACTTCCCCTTTAAATATCCATACCTTTATACCAATCTTTCCATAGGTAGTATTTGCTTCAGCGAAACCGTAATCAATATCTGCTCTTAAAGTATGTAAGGGCAATCTTCCTTCCATATGCCATTCAGTCCTAGCAATTTCAGCTCCACCAATCCTGCCAGCAATCATTATCTTAATCCCCTCAGCCTTCATTTTGAGAGCACGGGAGGCTGTCTGTTTCATAATTCTTTTTACAGAGCCTCTACGTAAAATTTGATTGGCAATTTCTTCAGCAACTAGTTGTGCTTCAATTTCTGGGACTTTTATTTCCTTTATATTGATCTGTAACTCTCCTTCTGCTAACTTGGAAAGGCTGTCTTTTAATTTATTAACTTCAACACCCTTTCTTCCAATAACGATTCCTGGTCTGGCACAATTAATAGTTATTCTAATTCTATTAGCAATTCTTTCAATATTTACCATGGATACACCAGCATGTGACAAGTTATCTTTTATATACTTTCTTATCTTGTAGTCTTCGTAGACATGCTGACTGTATTTCTTTTGGCTAAACCATTTGACGTCCCAATCTTTAATTATTCCAAGGCGCAAACCTATTGGATTAACTTTTTGTCCCAATTAAACTTCAACCCCCTTCTCTTGCACTTCGATGGTAATATGACTGGTTCTTTTGTTAATTCGAGATGCTCTTCCCATAGCTCTTGGTCTAAATCTTTTCAGGGTAGGACCTTCATCAACGAATACTTTTTCAACATACAATTTATCCACATTCTTGTCATGATTGTTCTCAGCATTGGCTATGGCAGATTTCAGTACCCCATAAATCACTTTAGCTGATTTTTTCGGAGAAAACTGCAGAATTAATAGTGCTGAGCCAGCATCTTTTCCTTTGATTAATTCTATCATACGGCGACATTTTCTGGGTGAAATTGGGAGATATTTTCCTACAGATTTTACCCCCATAATATTCCTCCTCTTCTCTTTGCCCTTAAATAGTAAAGTAATTAACTTATCTTATTGCAGTAGACCTTTCGGTGTGCGCTCCATGTCCTTTAAATCTCCTGGTAGGAGCAAACTCACCCAATTTATGCCCCACCATATTTTCAGTAATATAAATGGGGACATGCTTTTTCCCATCGTGAACTGCTATAGTATGTCCGACCATCAAAGGGAAAATTGTTGAATCTCTAGACCAGGTTTTGATGGGTTCTTTTTTCCTTTTTTTATTCAGGTCTCTAATCTTTTTTAATAATTTCTCGTCAATATACGGACCTTTTTTAATCGATCTTGACATCTCTCAATTATCCCCCTTCAGCTATTTTGTCCTTTTTTTAATAATGAATCTATCTGAATCTTTTTTCTCTTTCCGTGTACGGTAACCTTTAGCCAGTATTCCTTTAGGCGACACTGGGTGTCTTCCCCCAGCAGTTTTACCCTCTCCTCCCCCTAAGGGATGGTCGACAGGGTTCATAGCAACTCCCCTTACCTTTGGTCTACGGCCTAGCAATCTACGCTTACCTGCTTTACCTAAATCTATATTTGCATGGTTCACATTACCTACCTGGCCGATAGTGGCATAACAATTTAGATTGATGAGCCTGACTTCACCAGATGGTAGTTTCACATGAGCATATTGTCCTTCTTTAGCCAGCAATTGCGCATTAGTCCCTGCTGATCTTACTAAAATTGCTCCTTGTCCTCTTTTCATTTCTATATTATGAATAAAAGAGCCTTCGGGAATATCTTTTAATGGTTTCGTATTGCCTATTTTTATCTCAGCATTTGGACCTGATACAACGGTATCACCAACTTTTAGACGGTCAGGACAAATAATATATCTTTTTTCTCCATCAACATAATTTAACAATGCAATTCTAGCCGATCTATTAGGATCATATTCAATCTCTGTTACTTTGGCAGGTATATCGATTTTTTCTCTCCTAAAATCTATTATTCTGTATTTTCTTTTAGTACCCCCACCTCTTCTTCTGACCATAATGCTACCAGCATTATTTCTACCCGCTTTTTTACCTCTTCCTCTAGTTAATTTTTTTTCTGGTTCAGTGCGAGTAATATCTTCAAAGGTGGATATAGACATAAATCTTCTTCCTGCTGAAGTTGGCTTGTACTTCTTTATATCAACCACTTTAATCGACACCTTTCCTCATCTTAATACTTATTATTTAATTAAATATTATCCAATTCTTTAATTGATTGCCCTTCTTTCATGGTGACAATGGCTTTTTTCCATTGTGCTGTTTTTCCAATGTGCTTTCCCATTTTTCTAGTTTTTGCGGGAACCTTAATAATATTTACTCTATCAACTTTAACTTTGAATTTACTTTCTACCGCTTTTTTAATTTCAGATTTATTAGAATCAAGGCTTACTCTGAATACATATTTATTATATTCCTTTTCTTTGACACTTTTTTCAGAAATAATAGGATGAATTAAAATCATTTTGTTAGAGGTCATTCCTGAAATACCTCCTCAATAATCTTTAGGGCATCCTTAGTGATTACCATCTTCCTATGGCTAAGAAGGTCATATGTGTTTATTTTATTAGCGGTAATTACCATAGCGTCCTTTAAATTTCGAACAGCTCTGCGTATCCTCTCATCTTCTTTTTCTATTACAATAAGCACCTTATCGCTGTCTATCTGCAAATTACTGAATATCTCAGTAATATCTCTGGTTTTTCCATTTTCCAGCTTCAACTCTTGTAAAATGATGATATCGTTATTTTTCGCCTTGCCAGATAAAACAGACTTTAAGGCAATCAGCCGCATTTTTTTAGGAATAGAGTAGCTATAATTCCTATTATCTGGACCAAAAATAACACCTCCACCATTCCAGAGCGGAGAACGTATGGAACCTACTCTTGCCCTACCTGTACCCTTTTGTCTCCAAGGTTTCTTTCCGCCTCCCCTTACTTCACTACGATTTTTAGTAGACGCAGTGCCCCTTCTCTTTTCAGAGAGATGTCTTTTTACAATTTGATGAACAATGTGTTTATTGATCTTAGCTCTAAACAAATTGTCGTTTAGTTCTATTTCGCCTATTTTTTCTCCATCTATGGTGTGTATATTCATTTCAGCCATAGTACTAATCTCCTTCCTGTGTAGTATAAGACTTTTTGTAATTAAGAAACCTTTTCAATAGCTACGAGAGCATTATTAGGTCCTGGGAGTGCTCCTTTTAATAATATTAAATTCCTATCTAAATCAATTTTAACAATTTCAATATTTTTTATTTTTACCCTTTTATTGCCCATTCTGCCGGGTAATTTTTGCCCTTTAAAAACTCTGGCTGCATCGACAGCACCAATAGAACCGGGAGCACGGTGGTAATCCTTCTGTCCATGTGTTTTAGCACCACCGGAAAAGTTATGTCTTTTTTGAGTACCAGCAAATCCTTTCCCTTTACTAAAGGCAATTACATTAACTCTTTCTCCTTCCTGGAATATATCTGCCTTTATCTCATTACCTATTTCATATTCTTCAATATCTTTAAATTTAAATTCTTTAATATATCCACAGGGTGCTACATTTTGTTTTTTAAAATAACCGGCTAAAGGCTTATTTGTAACATCTTTTTTATTAATTGCAACGAAACCAAGCTGGATAGCTCGATAGCCATCTTTTTGCTCATCTCTTTTATTTAAAACAATACATGGTCCAGCTTCTAAAACTGTAACGCCAATTGAATCTCCATTTTCTAGAAAAATACTGGTCATTCCAATTTTTTTACCTAATAAGCCTGTTTTCACGACTGTACCTCCAAGCAATTCTTAAGATATTTAAACGATGTTTATAAATATATACTGACTATATAATAAAAACAATAAGTGTTTTGTTTAAACTTAATTCTCTTGTTCATACATAGACAAATTTTTACTTTTGTGAAAATAGTGTTGGGAATAGAGTATCGTAAAAATTCATTATTCTAAAGTTTTTATCTCTATATCAATACCAGAAGGTAAGTCCAAATGCATTAACGCCTCAACTGACTTTGCCGAAGGATCTATGATATCTATCATCCTTTTATGTGTTCTCATCTCAAATTGTTCTCTAGACTTCTTATCAACATGAGGTGATCTTAAAGTGCAATATTTATTAATTTCAGTTGGCAAGGGAATTGGACCAGAATACTTACCTCCAGTCTTTTTTATAGCATCTATTATCTTTAAAGCGGAATTATCAAGTATTCGGTGATCGTATGCTCGTAATCTGATTCTTATTTTTTGCATATAAGCCTTTCTGCCTCCTCAATATTAATTACTTCCCTTATTCCAGAACCTCAGTAACCACTCCTGCCGCCACAGTTCTACCACCTTCTCGAATAGCAAAACGAACACCCTTTTCCATAGCTATGGGAGTAATTAAGGCACCGGTTATGGTCAGATTATCACCGGGCATAGCCATCTCTACTCCTTCAGGGAGGGTTACAGTACCGGTAACGTCTGTGGTTCTGAAAAAGAACTGGGGACGATAACCACTGAAGATAGGGGTATGTCTGCCGCCCTCTTCTTTGGTCAGAATAACAAGTTCTCCTTTAAATTTAGTATGGGGGGTAATACTGCCTGGTGCTGCAATAACCTGGCCTCGTCTAATATCTTTTTTGTCTACACCACGCAGGAGTATGCCTACATTGTCACCAGCCTGGGCCTGGTCTAAGAGCTTACGGAACATCTCCACACCGGTTGCTACGGTCTTGTGCGGCTTAGAGCTCAGTCCTACTATCTCTACCGGATCACCTACTTTGACTACTCCGCGCTCTACTCGACCGGTAGCCACTGTTCCTCTACCGGTAATGGTAAAGACATCCTCTACTGAGAGCAGGAATGGTTTATCTACATCACGCATTGGAGTAGGAATGTAGCTGTCTACTGCATCTAACAATTCCTGAATAGGTTTAAGGATTGGATCATCCTGATTGGTAATGTCAGCCTCCAGGGCCTTCAAGGCTGATCCTTTGACAACCGGTATATCATCACCGGGGAATTCATATTCGCTAAGTAGTTCCCTTACTTCCATCTCTACCAGCTCTATCAATTCAGGGTCATCTACCATGTCTACCTTATTCAAAAAGACTACGATATATGGTACTCCTACCTGACGGGATAAGAGAATATGCTCTCTAGTCTGAGGCATGGGGCCATCGGCTGCTGAGACTACCAGAATAGCACCATCCATCTGTGCCGCGCCAGTAATCATATTCTTCACATAGTCGGCATGACCGGGACAATCGATGTGGGCATAATGCCTTTCCTCTGTCTCATACTCGGCATGGAATACGGAGATGGTAATACCTCTCTCTTTTTCTTCCGGAGCACGATCAATCTCTTCGAATGCTTTGGCCTGTGCTAATTGCTTACTAGCAAGGTACTTGGTAATTGCCGCAGTAAGAGTTGTTTTACCGTGGTCGACATGACCAATAGTCCCAATATTGACATGCGGTTTGGAACGGACAAACTTTTCTTTAGCCATTTTGTTTTTCCTCCTTAAAGGGTTTGCTAAT